>Ga0310840_100189_pt1 | contig 64199 bp, 45 predicted proteins | sample SM_ome_8_FD_201304 | JGI IMG/M metagenome (GOLD analysis project Ga0310840, IMG submission 201304) | Sorghum-adapted microbial communities enriched on stacked mutant (SM) sorghum from Joint BioEnergy Institute, Emeryville, California... ...
TTTCCTGACTGAGCTCGTATCGCCCGATCTTGCTCTTGTTCAGCGCGAAGAATCGGTCCCCGTAGCTGAAATACAGGTGCGTCGGCGTGGATACAAAGTCCGGCAAATTCCCTGGGCTAAACGAAACCGTGGACCACTTTCCTCCCGCAGTCGAATCCGGCACAAGCAACGGCTGGCTGAACGTCTTGTCCGGGTCCTCCCCGCCTATCGGCCGGTAAAGATTGTAGCCGTTTTTGCCGTACCCCGCGTCCGAGAAGGGCGGAAAATAAGCGATGGTGCCCGCCGTGCTGTAAAAAGCCGTCCCGTAGAATCGCTCCGGCTTTTTGCCGAATTTGCCGACCAGCTCCGTTGTGGTGTGGCTCCAGCGCATCCGTTTGCCGTCCAGCTCGCGGGTGCTGTTGACTTCGGTCAGCGTCCAGCCGAACATTTCCGACGGGGTATGGACGCGGCTGACGGACTGATCCGGCTGCGGGTTCTTCCCCTCCAGCTCGAACGACACGACCGGCGCCAGGTTGAGAATGTCGATCATCGTCCGCTCGACCGGCTCGGACAGCGTGTCGTCGCATTTGCCGTAGTCCTCGCAAACCTTGACGTAGAACTGGTATTTCCCGACCCGGTTCGGCGTGAAGGAGGCGCGGGTCATATCCCCGGCAAGATCCACCCACGGATCGTCGTCAAAGCCGTTGTTCTCGTCGTCATAGCGCATCTTGTACTGGACGGATACAATCTTGTCGCCGTCCGGGCTGTACGATTTGTTGTAGATGACATACGTCTGGCCGCGAATACCGTACGGCTCCACTTCGAGCTTTGCCACCGGCGGATCGTCCGGAACAACCGTCAGCTCATGCCGCGCCGGTTCGAGCGACTTCAGGCCGAGGCTGTCATAAACATGCAGCGTGATGATCTCCTTGCCCGGCGTCGTGTACACGTCCTTGAGGTTTCCCCATTCGTCCCGGGAATGATCGATCGTCCGTCCGGCCGGGCTGTAGCTTTTGGCGCTGCTGAACGGCTGCGGCAGCGGCCGGCCCTCCTTCACTTCCTTCGGGCCTTCGATGACAGGGACCGGGTTAGGGGGAATGACCCGGATGTACGTCGTCCGGGTGGTCGTCGCGCCGAACGCATCCCGCATGGAAGCCTTGACGGCGTGATAGCCGAGCCCGTTCATGACGATGTTGTGGTATCCGTCGCTGTACTCGGCATAATTTTGCGGGATGGTCTTGGCCCAGCTGGAGCTCTCGGAAAAATCGAAGCCCAGAAACTCCAGCGGGTCCCCGTCCGGATCATACGGCGTCGGCACGGTCGGATCGTTGATGTAGATCAGGTGCATGACGGTGCCCTCGACGACTTCATGGACCGGCTTCGTCGGATTGTAGGGATGGACAAACCCGATCTCGAACTCGGGCGGCCGGTTGTTCGTCGGCCCGTTCACCACCAGCGTATGCGCGGCCGTCTCCGCGCTTCCGCAATCCTTCGTCCGGATCTCCAGCGTAATCACGTGGGTCCCGATTCCGATGATCGATGGATACGTGCTGTAGGTATAGGAATGGCTCTGGTTTTGGCCGCTCGTCCAGGCCGTGCGATACGTTGAGCCGTCCCGCTCGATCTTGTAGCGATGGCTGTCGTACGTGCAGCCCGCGAATGCGAAGTTCTTCGGCTTCAGCTGGAACGGCTGGCGGAACTCAATCTCCGGCGGCAGCACGTCGAAGTCGCCGGTAAAGCTTTTGGCCGGGCCGACCGCCTTAAACGTTTTGGACACCTGGTTGTTGCCCTCGTTGCGCTCGTCGATCGCGTTGGCGCTGTCCACGACCAGCAGGAACGTCTTCTGCTCCGCGGATGTGAACGTATAGGTGAAATCCATCGAATAGGCGCCGGGCTCGTGGGCCGGCCGGCTTTCTGACTTCAATTCCCTCCCATCGACCATGATGTTGACGTTGTACGGTTTTCCCGTCGGTTTGTGATCCACCCTCCATGTCGCCGTGAAACTGGCCGGCTTGCCGACTTCGACCGGGCCGTTCGCCGTGATGTCCACCGCGACCAGGTCGGGCTTGTCACTGATCGGTTTGTAGTAAAGTTGAATAATCCGTGTATCATAGCTGCCATCATACCAAAATTTCTCCGGCGGCCTCTTCCTTTCAATATCGCCAGACGGTTCATCCGTTAGGCCTTTCCAATACGTCATGTAGTCCTGAATCTTGTAACCGACATATTCATATCCTTCAATATCTTCCGACACTTCAATCGGGATTTCCGTGTTCTTTTGCATATTGGAAACCATGTCTTCAGTCGTGCCTTGATATTTGATTCGTTTTCCGGTCGATTCATCGAATAGACGCAGGATCATCCGGCCGTCCAGCTCGAACTTGAAGCCGATGGGAAAGTAGTAACGGCGACCTTCGGCTTGTCCGGTGCATTCAGAACAAGGAATTGAATAGTAACTAGCTGTTTCTGGTATCTCACCAGCAACATCTATCTTGAAAAAAACCTCGTTTGTTCCTATACCATTTGTATCATTTGGCGGATCCGGGGTCATGCGGATGCTGTTGACTTTTGAAATATAATCACTATATTCTTGATAAACAGCTCCAGTACGGGATCTATTGAAATACTCAACATGCTCAGGATTATTGGGATCAAATTTAAAAACTTCAATATCGCGGACAATCCGATCCGTGAACGGAAATTTGTACTCCCAATCCAAAATGCCGTAATTGAACGATTTTCCCGGCGCAACCGGCGACCATACCCCAGCGGAATTGCGCCATAGATCGAGCGTCATAAAACCGATAGCATACCGTAGGGTAGGAGGGCCTTCAACATTGTCGTTCGCATCCTTGTTTTGGTAAGGCGTAATGTGCGCATTGCTAAAGTCCAACTCTGCTGAAGCCTGTTTGGGAAAGAGCGTGAAGAATGGCGCAACAAACGGTATCAAGAAAGATGTGATTAGCACATACGCCAGCCACTTCTTATGCCGTCTCATTGACTACCCCTCACTTGAAGTAGTTCTCCATAAGGATGACGGAATCTGATTGAGTGTTAATTCCAATGTATTCCGCGTCTTTCAGTTTCAACTTTTTGTAATCTTTGATGCCAAAGAACTGTTCATCTGATGAATGCGTGACGGAATTGTAAAACACCCGGAAGTCACTAATGAATTCACGCATATGGATGTCTTCTCCACGCAATTTAAGCGGCTGATCGGTTTGTAACAGATAAAACGATGTACCAAGCAACCCTTTTTTGGTTGACACAGTCCGGAAATACTCCTTACCATCAATCACCACCCGATCAATTCGATTGATTGTTGTCCCAGCTATGATAAGCGGCCAGTCCTTTTCCTTGATAATGCGAACAGTCTTATGCAGCTTTCCAAAATCCGGACTGAGATAGTCCCAAATCTTCAACACACCTTCTGCTTTTACCCCCGTAAAGTAATGCAGATACGGCTCCAGATCTTCCTTCTCCGTCACTTCCTCCAGCGTCGGCACGTTTTTGTGCCCGATCCAGACAAACCGTGCTACCGAGTCCCACTCCACCGTCTGCCCCAGCGCTTCCGACACGAACCGCAGCGGCACGTAGGTGCGGCCTTTTTCGGCCACGGCTTTCGTGTCCAGCGTGATCGGCTGGCCGTTCACCTTCGCGACATCGGAGCCGATCGGCAGCTCGATCACCTTGCCCTCCTGCCGGATCGTGACCAGCTTGTCCCGAAAGTCCACATTCGCGCCCAGCGTCTCCGCCACAAACCGCACGGGCACCAGAATCCGGTTGCCGTCCATTTTCGGCCTGGCGTCCGGAAACGCCACTTGCCGCGCGTTGTACAGCACCTTGATCGGCAGATCGAACTGCCGGGGCGTCGCCTGCTCCGCCGCCGCAACGGCGACCGACACCAGCGACAGCGCCAACACCATCCCGCCAATCCACAACTTCCGGATCATACGCGAACCGACACTCCTTGCTCAAATTTTGTCGATAAGTTAAATATTAGATGATTATAATCAATTCTGGAACATTAATCCTGCAAAAAACGCAACAAAAAACACCCGCCCCGCGCCTCCGCGCGAGACAGGTGCTTCCTGTCCACGGTTTGGAAATCCGAATCCATTATAGAGCAATCACGCTTTCCTTGCAACAAATCCCATCGATCCGCCTACGGCAGCCTCGCCACATCTGCCGGGTCGTGCAGATTAATCAGCATCATGCCGTCCACGCAAGGCGCCGTACTGCGCAGATTCCGCCACGACGCCTTCAACAGTCCCGGGTCGCCCGACCAACCAGGCGCGGGCCCGTCATCCGATCCCGCGGCAATCTCGTCCGGACGCACCACATGAATCGCGCCTGCCCCGCGGCCGAACCGCTCCGCGATCACGGCGGTGTCGTCGGTCGATCCGCAGTCGACAAGCGTCACGCGCACATCCCGGCCGGTGCGGAGCGACCACCGGCGCAGCCGGCGCAGATACCATTCGATCCGCTCTCCCTGGTTGCCCGCGAACAACACCACATGCATGCCGCTCCGCCATCCCGGAGAGAAGCGGGCGGCCCACCTGACCAAGAGCGCGGCGAAGGCGTAGCAGCCGACGATCGCAAGCAGCATCCACCACATGAGCATCCGCCTCCTTCGTGCCAACAGCATATGCGCGCGAATGCCCATCCGTGAAAAAAGAAACCCGCCATCCGCGATCGAAAACCACCAACCGCTACCGAAAAACCACCTTCCGCCACCGAAGCCCGCCTCCCGCCGCCAAGCGGAAAGCCCCCGCTGACCAGGTCGGGCGTCTCCCGGCAACCTGCCGATTCCCGCCCATCCCGATCAACGGGGGCCTGCACGACCAGGCAAACCCGCATTACAGCGTGACCCAGCCGTACTTGATCGAATTAATGACCGCCTGCGTCCGGTCGTCGACTTCCATCTTCTGCAGGATGCTGCTGACGTGGTTCTTGACCGTCTTCTCGCTGATGAACAGATGCTCGCCGATCGCCTTGTTGCTCATGCCCTCGGCCATCAGCCTCAGCACTTCCGCCTCGCGCCGCGTGAGCGGGCTGTTCTCGCCGGCGACGAACTTGACACCGGACTCCTTGCTGGCGGCCGCGCCGGACACGACGCCCATTTCGTCCAGATACGTCATCCGCCGCAGCTGGTTGATCAGCTTGCCCGTCACCTTCGGATGGATGTACGCGTGGCCTTCCGTGACGGCGCGAATCGCGTTGACGAGCGACTCGGCTTCCATATCCTTCAGCAGGTAGCCGGACGCGCCCTTGCGCAGCGTCTCGAACACATAGCTCTCGTCGTCATGAATGGACAGGATGATGGCCTTCACGTCCGGGAACAGGTCGCGCAGCCGCTCGGTGGCCACGACGCCGTTTTCGACGGGCATATTAATGTCCATGAGTACGATGTCCGGCTTCGTATGGTTGCAGAACTCCAGCACCTGGATGCCGTCGCTGCATTCGCCGATGACTTCGAGATCCTCTTCCATGTTGAGGATGCGTTTCAGGCCTTCGCGGAACAGCTGATGATCGTCCGCAAGCAGCACCTTGATTTTGCGGCTGCCCGTTGCCTTGAGGTCCATGATGATCACGGCTCCTTTCACAAATCCGTACTCACAGGAATGGAAATCGAAATTTTCGTCCCCTGTCCTCTGGCGGATTGGATGTCCATCTTGCCATTGAGCAGCTCCACCCGTTCGCTCATGCCGATCAGCCCATAATGCGAACTCTTCTTCGACCGCGCCATGGTCTGTTCGACATCGAACCCGACTCCGTTGTCCTGGATCGTGATCATGACCCGCCTCGGGTAGAACTTGATTTCCAGACTGACGTAGGTCGGAGAGGCATGCTTCAGCGCATTGGAGAATGCTTCCTGGACAAGACGGTACACGGCAGCTTCCATGGCGGACGGCATCCGGAGTTCGCGGCCGGCTGTTTCGAATACCGCGCGGATTTTTGTCTTCTCCTCAAAGTCCTGCACGAACTTCCGGAGCGTCGGCACCAGTCCCAGATCGTCCAGAGCCATCGGTCTCAGATTGAAAATAATCTTGCGGATTTCTTCCAGTCCTGAGCGAACCTGACTTTTCAGTTCCATTAATTCTTCCTGAACCAGCTGGAATTCCTGCTTCATCAGCATTCTTTCCGCAATTTCGGTCCTAAGCACTAGATTCGCCAGCGTCTGCGCGGGTCCGTCGTGAATCTCGCGGGCCATCCGCTTCCGTTCTTCTTCCTGGGCCAAAATGATCTTCAGACCGATCAGCTGTCGATTCTTGGCAGACTCCAGAATGCGCGTGACCTGGTTGAGATCGCCGGACAGGTACTCCAGCACGACGTTGATCTGCGAGCTGATCGTCTCCGCGCGTTCCACGGACACCTCGACGCTCTTGATCCGCTGCTGCAGCTCGTCGCGGCGCGCTTTCAGGTAGGACTCCTTCTCCCGATACATGAGCAGATCCAGCTGGATCCGGGTCGCTTTCTCGTAGGCGCTCTTGATGTCCGCTTCCTTGTACCGGATGAAATCCTTGCTCACCTCGACCAGTCTCATGCGCGCACGCCGGTACTCGAGCTCGAGCTCGTCGACCTTGTCGATCGTCTCGCTCGTCTCCTTCTTGACCTTCTCGAGTTCCTGACGGAGCGAGAGCAGCTCCTGCCTGGCCGATTCGGCGATCTCGAAGATCTGGTACTTGCTCTGCTCCATCACCGTGATCGCGTTTTTGATAATGTTGTCGATGTCATTGATCCGGACGTCCACTATGACACCAAGCACCCTCTCGCGAATGGGTTCCTACTAAACTAAATATACCACAAAATCAACGGCGTTTCGTCAATGGATCGTCACGGAGTTATCCTCTTTGTTCCAGTCGACCCGAAGTCCGAGCTGTTCCGACACGAGCCGGATCGGGACGAGCGTCCTGCCCTGTTCGGCGTACGGCTGCGCGGGGGCGATCTTCCGCTCGCCGTTCACGATGATCGTCTCCTGCCCGAACCGGAGCTCCAGCATCCGGTCGCCGCGCAGCACCGTCACCTTCTTCGTCAGGCCGTCCCAGTCCGTCATGCCGCCCAGCTGATCCGCCACGAAGCGCAGCGGCAGGTAAGTGACGCCGTCCCGCGCGAAGGGCGCCACGTCGAGCGTGACCGGCCGTCCGCCGACCGCCGCCTCCCGGGATCCGATCCTGAGCACGACGGTCTCGCCCTCCGGCTCTTCGACCGCCGCCGGATAATGGAGCACGATATCGTCAAAATAGACCTCGCCGGACGCCGGCCGATCCGCCTGACCCGACTGCGGCGATGCGACATACAGACTCTTCAGCTTCACCGGATAGACGAGCGGATAGGCGGTCAGATCCGCCGTCAGCCTCTTCCATCCGTACCAGTCCAGCGACTTCGCCAGATCGACGAGATGATCCTTGCCTGCCGCGTCCGTGATCATCGCGCGGACCATGTGGCCGCTGTAGTCGCCGAACACCTCGACCGACAGACCGGTCGGCTGCCCCGGCAGTTCGATCCCCTGACCGTTGAACGTGGCGTAAGCCGCCTTCGTCCGGTCCTCCGGGCTCGTCGCAAAATTGTACCCGAGCCGCAGCGCCGTGGAGGTGTCGCGACCCGGCAGACCGTACACGAGGCTCGTCTCCGCCGTCACGTCCGCCGGCACTTGCGTCGGCGCAATCGCAAACCGGACATTCTCGAAATCTTCGAACAGCCGCTCCGCGCTGGCCGCCCGCAACGTCAACAGCGACGAGAAGCCGTCATAGCGGGCGATGGCGTAACCGGTCTTCACGCCGTCGCTTACGGCGTTGATCCGGATGACGCCGTCCTGCGCCGTGCCCGAGAAGCCGCGGAATTCCCATTTCACGCTCTCCGCGGGCACGGGCAGCTTCCGGCCGTCCGCGAGCTCCACGGACACCGGCACGCGGATCTCGGCGCCCGGCGCCAGCTCCGCATGCGCAGCGTCGATCGACATGCGGACGATCTGCGCTTCGCCGATCACTTCGAGCACGAGCCGCTCCGAGACGCTGCCGGACCGAACCGTCAGCGTGCCGGCGCCCGGCGCCGTCGCCTGAAGCACGTTGCCCGTCAGGCTGCCCAGCTCCGGCCTGTCAAGGCTGAACACCGCGGACAGACCGGACGGATCCAGCGGGTTGTAATATTCGTCATAGGCTTTCAGGCTGTACGAGGCCTGCTCGCCGATGAACAGCACCTGCTTGCCCGAGATCGCAATGCCGAGCAGCCTGCCCTGCGGCGCGCTCGTATAGACGCCGATGCCGTTCACGACCGGCCGCTGGTACGTGCCGGACCCGCCGTCTTCCGTCGGGTGCGCGAGCTTCGTCTCGAACTCCCCGAGCGGCCGCGCGATCAGCGTCGTCGACCCGCCGCCGTCCAGGTTGATGCCCCGCCAGACGCCGAGCATCACGAGAATCTGCTGCAGTTCCGGCAGCGTCGCGCCGGCGCTGGAGCCGCTCTTCTCGACCGTCACGAGATAGACCGTCCGCTTGTCCTCCGAATAGCCGATGGCCGTGCGGGCCCGGTCGGCATTCGGGCTCAGGCTCGAGACGCTCCGGGAGTAGGCCGCCGGAACGCCGCCGTCGACCAGAATCGTGTGGCCGCCGATCATCATGCTCCAGTCGCCGGCTTCATAAGTCATGCCCGACGTTTCCGACTTGATCAGGTACGCGGCCGTCACCTTCGTGCCCGGGCGCAGATTGTCCGTGATGAATTGCGCCGCCTGGCCGTGCCCGCGCAGAATGTAGCCGTTCACCGGCGGCTGGACCGGCAGGGCCGCCTTGTCGGAGACCTGCACGACGATGCCGTCCTGCACGAGCGCTTCCGTCGGCGTCGTGCCGCTGGCTGCCGGCCGTTCTCCCGCCGTCCAGCTGCTCGTGTACAGATAGAGGGCATTCGCGTGGCTCGCGCTGCCGTCCGCGTTCCAGTAAGCCGCCTCGTTCACGCCGGACAGCTCGAACCGGGCCCCGTTCTCCGCGAAGACGCTGCCCTGCACGGTGAACCGGTCGATGACCGGAAGCCCGCTCGAGGTGACGCCGAACATGTACATGCCGTCCAGCTTGCGCGCCGTCTTCAGCAGTTCGCCATTCGTGATGTGGAACCCGAACGGCACCGGCTGGCTGCTCGACATGTCGAAATAATCCGCGTTCACCCCCGCGACGGCGCCGCTCTCCTTCACCATGTTGCCGACGGTGGCCTTGCCGGGCACCGTGCCGCCGCCCGTCATCGCGCCCAGCGACACGTATGGGTTGGTCATGTCGATGGCGACGACATGAACCTTCGCCCTTCCGTTCTCCGCGCCGCTCGCCGGAATGAAATCATACGTGCGCCGCACGGCTCCGGCGGTAACAGGGGTTTCTCCCGTCAGGATCAGTTGGGGCGCGGCTTGCGCGCCGTTCTTCCCCGACGATGCGCTCTCCGCCGCCGATGCCGTCCAGGCCGTGCCGCCCGCGACAGGTTGCAGCAGCAGCGCGGCTCCGACCGCTCCGGCCAGTATGGAACGCGCCAGTCTCCGCATGCCCGGCCGACCGACGCCAGGAATCCATCCGAACTTGATGCCTCGCATCGCTTCTCTCTCTCCCATCTCGCAGTCTATCCTTAATAGACTCCCGTTTGGCGTGAAAAGTTCCGGTCGACCGGCCGAATCCCCCAAAGTTTTCCCCGGACGCGGGAAAACCGCCCACGCGGGGCGGTTTTCGCCGGTTACATCATTTTCACATATTGAAGCAGCCGCTTGATCATGACGACCGCTTCGGCCCGCGTCGCGTTTTTCTTCGGACCGAGCTGGTTATTGGCCATGCCGCCGATGATCTTCGCTTCGATCGCCCGGGCCATGTCGCTTCTCGCCCAGGCTGACAGCGTGTTGCGGTCGGTGAAGGGCGCGATGTATTCGGACTGGGTGCGAACCAGCAGAATTTCGACGCCCGCGGCGCGTGCCGCGCGAACCATCATGGCCGCCATTTCTTCGCGCGTGATCAGGTTGTCCGGCGCGAACCGGTCGTCCGCCACCCCGGCGATGATGTTCGCCTTGTACGCCGCGCCGATGTAGGCCGCCACATTCGACGTCTGCGACACGTCGCGGAAGCGGAGCGCTTGGCTCTTGTCCCCTTCCAGACCGAGCCCGCGCACGATGTACTCCGCAAATTCCGCCCGCGTGATCGGCTGGTTCGGCGCGAACGTCGTGTTGGTTCGGCCCATCGCGATCAGGCGGTTCGTCATGATCTGGAGATCGGGTCGCGCCCAGTGATTCGACGGAATGTCGGAGTACGAAGCCAGGTTCCGGATCAACGCGTAGGCGGTATTCGCGTCGTGTTTGAACGACACGGTCGACCGGTTGCCTTCCGCCGTCATGATCGCCGGCACATGGGCAACCTCGCCCGTCTGCGGGTCCAGCCATACGACCGCATGCTGCGCCGTATTGATCGACGCGGGCACGATGATCGTGCGGGTAATGTATTTCGACAGCTTCGGAACGGATTCCGTGCGATCGGTGCTGGTCAGCGACAGCGTGAACGCGAACGGCCCCGACACGAGGGTGTATCCTTTCTGACTGATCGCCGTCTGCAGGCTCCTCGTGTTCGTCGCGTTGATCGTGTCGATCTCAAGGAGCAGACCGCCCTGGCTGTAGCGCTGGCGCCAATCCAGCAACATCCGCTGATCAAGCGCGTCGAGCGGAAATTCGTAGATGACATCATCATACACCACGGCGAACACTGCGTCGCTGTACTTGCTCTTCGCGTCCAGCACCGCGCTCACCGGCACCTCGACACTCGCCGCGGCCTGCGTTTCCGGAACGGTGAACGTGACCCGCCGGTTGCCGGCCGAATTCGCGCGCTGATACGCTTCGGCGATCGTGTCGGCGGACAATTTGTACCGCATGACCGCCCGTCCTCCGGAGGACATGCGCGATTCCGTCGTCGCCGCCGTCGACCGGATATTGATGCCGCCGCCCGACGCCGTTTCATACGGTCCGGACGGATCGGCCCCGCCGGGCGTGGATCCGCCGTTTGAGACCACGAAGCCGGTAAATGCCGGAATCTGGACGCCGCCGGTCGTCTGCAGCCGCCGCGAAGCGGTGCTTGGCGGCTGGTAGCTGACCGTGACCACCGATCCGGTGCTGACGTCCGCGCTCAGCGTCAGAAACAGGCTCGAGCCGCTCACAGCCACCGAGGAGACGGGCTTGACCGTCCCGTTCTCCTGCACGCCAAACTGCGATGTTTGGGGAATATTCCCGGAACTGAGCGTCTGCCCGAAGACGATGGTCACCACCCTGCCCGACACTGAGCCCGTAAGCGGCGTCAGGGTCGACGTCACATTCGACACCGTGTAGTTGGCAAACGCCGACGCGTTGTTGCCGGACACATCCCGGATGGCGGGCGTACCGCCATAGTAGCTGACCCTGACCGTCTGACCGCTGGACACAACCGACGGCAGCGTCAGCACAACGGACGAACCGTTTACCGAAACGGAACTGATGGTCCAGGCACTGTTGTCCACCGTGACGCCAAACTGGTTGGTCTTCGGAATCGAGCCGGTATCCAGCGGTTCATTGAACGTCAGCGTCAGGAGATTGTTGGTCACGCTGGCCGACTGCAGCGACGGGGGCGTGGTGTCGAGCGCGTTCGTCACCGGGAAGTTGCTGAACGCGCCGACCGTGTTCCCGACCGCATCCCGCAGCGGATAGGATCCGGGCGTATAGCTGACATAGACGTTCTGTCCGCTCGTCACGGCCGAAGGCAGAATGAGCGTCACCGTGCTCAAGTTGCCCGAAATGCCGATCGGCGTGACCGTGCTTCCGCCGACGCTGACCCGGAATTGGTTGTATGCGTTGGTGTTGATCGTCTGAAGCGAAGCGTTGAAGGTGATCGTCAGGATGTTGCCGTTCACCGACGCGCTGCTCGGAACGGGCAGCGTGGCGCCCGCTTCGTTCTTGACCGAATAGTTCGTCAGATTGGCCGCCAGATTGCCGGACAGATCCTGAATGGCCGGATTGCTTCGGGTGTAGTACAGCTTGATCGTCTGCCCGAACACCACGCCGGTCTGCAGCGTCAGAATGACGCTCTGTCCGCTGATGGACACCCCTGTCACATTCAGGCGGAAGTCATTGGCCGTAATATAGAAACTTCCGGTAGGCGGTACCTGCGTCTCGTCAAGCGGCTCATTGTACGTCAGGATGATCCGGTTGCTTCCCGATACGGCGGCGTTCTGGATGGATGGAGCTGTCTTGTCCGTTCCGATCGTGCCGAACGGCCAGGTGTATTCGTTCAGGATGCCGCCGAACGGGTTGCCGGCCAAGTCCGTGATGATATTCGCCGGGATTTCGATATAGTAGCTGGTCGACTGCTGCAGATCGACTTGCTGATTCAAGGTGTAATTCCAGGGCTTGATCAACAGCGTCTTGCCGTCGGTATCGATCTCGGCAAACGTCGCGACGGGTGTGGTCGATGTCCTGGTTCCCTTGATCACGATTTGATCCGTGGAAGCGGATCCGTCCGCGAAACGGATCGCTTCGCTGAACGTAAGCCTGAACACCTGGCTGACAGGGACACTGTTCGTGCCGGGCGCGGGCGTCATCGATGCGATGGTCGGCGGCACGCTATCCTGCGACATCGAGAAATTCCACGTCGTCTTGTTGTTGATGCCGTCAAAGTTGTTGTTCGCCGCATCCCGAAAAGCCTGGTTGCCGATCGTGACGTAATAGGATTGATTCGCGACGAACGGGATGCCGACCTGAATCGTGATCGTATCCGTACCGAATCCGGTCACGCTCGGCGATGTCACCGGAATGGAGGCGAAGACGGCGTCGGTCTGCGCGTTGCGAATGATGATCTCTCCGGTTCCCGGGTAGACCGGTTCGCTGAATTTGATCTTCAGTGTCTGCGTCAGACTGACATTGACCGAATTGTCGGCGGGCGTAAACTCCACGACCGTCGGCTTCGTCGTGTCGTTGCCCGGCGAGGTCGTGAAATTCCAGGCCGACGCGTCGTTGATGCCCGCGAATTGCACATTGCTGTCGGACGCATCCACGAACGCGCCCGGATCGACCAGGACATAATAGGAAGTGTTGGCCGCAAGCCCCCCGGACAGGCTGATGGTGGCCTTGTTCTGATTCACCGTGACCGAGCCGGATGTGACCTGGATCGTGTAGACAGTGGCATTGTTGCTCAAATTTTTGACCACGATCGTCTTCCCCGCCGCACCCTTCGCGACATTCCGGTTGAAGGTCATCGTCAGCGCATTCGTTGACGTCGGCACGCCTGTCGCGTTGTCCACGGGACTCAGATCGGTAACGGAAAGCGAAGATCCGGTTACGGTGACATTCACATTGATATCGTTCGCCAGACGGTTCCCCGCGGCGTCCTCGAACGCCGTTCGCGGCACATGAAGCTGGTACGTTTTGCCCTCGGACAGCGGGGTGGCAGGTTGGATCCGGATCGTCGTTGTCCCGCTCCCCGTGACCTGTCCCGACGTGACCGGAATCGTGCGGATGTCCGCGCCGCTGGTGAACGTGAGGGCGCCGCTGGCTGCATATACCTCTTCGCTGAACGTCAGTGTGATCGGATCGGCGGCCGTAACCGCGGACGAATGCTTCACGTATTGCGGCGGCGTCGTATCCGCGTTCGCCGTCGTGAAGTTCCATGCCGTCGCGCTGTACTGCCCGGCGTATGGCTCGCCGGCCATGTTGCGAAAGGCGCCGGCGTCGATGATGACATAGTAGGCCGTATCGGCCGCCAGCAAGTTGGTGGGGTCTATGGTGACCGTGTTCGGCGAAGCGGATGAAATCGAAATGCGGTTGCTGCTCGCCGTCACGAACGTTTCAACCACAGAATTGTCGGATACGCGGTAAATCGTGACGGCTGCCGATCCGGTGCCGCGCTGCACCGGTTCGTCGAACGTCAGGATCAGATTGGCGGCGGGATTCACCCCCGTCGCGTTGTCCGCGGGCGTCGTCGCGAGCAGCACCGGACCGCCGGCCGCCGCTTCGGTCACCCTGTTCGTTCCGGGCATTCCGGGCGGCAACAATGTATACAGGATCAAATGGATAATGGCGATCAGGGCTGCAACTGTCCGAACCCGTCTCAACGATGATCACTCCCCGAGAAAGTACACTCGTACTTAATTCTTCGGCCAATCCGTCGCATATGTTTATACGCCCGAGAGCAAAAAAAAGCGCGCCCCGCCCGTTGGCGAGACACGCTGCGTGAGGTCATTTCAATGCGTCCGCGCGCAGTTGCTCCGCGCGGTCGACGCGTTCCCACGGCAGATCGATGTCGGTGCGGCCGAAGTGTCCGTAAGCCGCCGTCTGCCGGTAGATCGGGCGGCGAAGGTCGAGCATCTTGATGATGCCGCCCGGCCGGAGGTCGAAATTGCCGCGGATGATTTCCACCAGCTTCTCGTCGCTGACCTTGCCCGTGCCGTACGTATCGACATTGATCGACACCGGATTGGCGACGCCGATCGCGTAGGCGAGCTGAATTTCGCATTTGTCCGCAAGCCCCGCCGCCACGATGTTCTTCGCCACATAGCGGGCCGCGTAAGCCGCCGAGCGGTCCACCTTCGTCGGGTCCTTGCCGGAGAAGGCGCCGCCGCCGTGGCGGGCGTAGCCGCCGTAGGTGTCGACGATGATCTTCCGTCCGGTCAGGCCCGCGTCGCCTTGCGGTCCGCCGATGACAAACCGTCCCGTCGGATTGATATAGTACTTCGTCGCCTTGTCGAGCCATTCGTCCGGCACGACCGGACGGACGACATGTTCGAGAATATCCTGACGGATTTGCTCCTGTGTCACATCTTCCGAATGTTGGGTCGAGACGACGATCGTGTCGACGCGCACCGGCCGTCCGCCTTCGTATTCAATCGTCACCTGGGTCTTGCCGTCAGGACGCAGATAGTTCAGCGTGCCGTCCTTGCGAACTTCCGCGAGACGCCGCGAGATGCGATGCGCGAGCGCGATCGGCAGCGGCATGAATTCGGGCGTCTCATTCGTCGCGAACCCGAACATCAGGCCCTGGTCGCCGGCGCCGACAATCTCCTCTTTCTCCTGGATCTTGTCCTGCTCGTCACGGTATTCCAGCGCGGCGTTGACGCCTTGCGCGATGTCGGCGGACTGCTCGTTCAGCGACGTGAGGACGGCGCAGGTGCTGGCATCGAAGCCGAATTTCGCGCGGGTATACCCGATTTCGCGGATCGTGCGGCGGACGATGGCCGGAATATCGACATAGTCCGCCCGCGTGCTGATCTCGCCGATCACGAGCACCAGCCCGGTCGCCACAGCCGTCTCGCACGCAACCCTCGCGTACGGATCGACTTCAAGGAAAGCATCAAGCACGGCATCGGAAATCTGGTCGCAAATTTTGTCCGGATGCCCCTCCGTTACGGATTCGGATGTAAACAAATGACGGCCTTTCGTCGTCATGGCGGATCGACCTCCTGCGTCGTGGGAACTTTGCCCTTCACGGACAAGTCATACGGCTTGCGCCGTCCTCTTGCAGGCGGGCGCATCCGTTCAAAAAATCAACCTTTTCCTATAGGAAAAGGTTGTTAGCCAACTTTTCTATTTATCAATAATATCGGATCTGTCGGGTTGTGTCAATTTCCTTGCGGAAAAATCAGCGGATTCCGCCAAGTATCTGTTCCGCCTGCTGAACCAGCCTGCGCGTGATCATTCCTCCGACCGCGCCGGCGTCGCGCGTCGTGATCGCGTCCCATTGCACGCTTCCGTATACGGCTTCCGGCCGCGAGCCCAGTTCGCCTGCCGTCTCGGCGGACAGATCGGCAACGGGAGACGTCAGCCCCAGCTCCGCCGCCGCCTCGTACTTCATGCGCTCAAGCGCCGCCCGGCATTCCGGCACAACCTTGATGTTCGAGCTTCTTCTCGCCATCATGAGCACCTCCGTCGGTTGGTGCCTATAGTATGGGACGAGAAGGCCGGGCCGAAGCGTATGAGATGTTGTCATGCGGCTCAGGATCCGCTCGAACTGGGCGCCGCTGCGATTTCATAGTTGCCCATGACCAGGACGGTCAGCGGAGCGTTCGCCTTCGGATCCGGCATGACGCCGCGCCCGTCCCGAGGGAAGATCAGGAGATGATTGTTCGCCACCGGCTGTCCGCTCAAAATATCCTTCCCATCCGTCACGTCCGATATGCCGTTCGCATCCGAGCTGTAGGCCACGCCTTTGCCGGCACGCAGCACGAACTGCGTGCCGGCCTTGGCCAGCAGAACTTCGCCCGGATTAATAATGACGACTTCGGTCTTGATACCTGCAGCGGCTCCCGATCCTCCGCCTGCTCCTCCCCCGGCCAGCAATTGATCGACGTAGCTTTTCGTCACAAGCGGATCATCGATCGAACCGGGCTTGCTGCTGTCGGCCCGCGAATCCGAATGGGCATAGATCATGACTGCAGCGGCGACCATGACGATAGACAATGCCGTCAGCCCAATCTTCCTCAACGAAGTTTACCACCTTTCGCGACATCAGGACGGAATCTGGAAGCTGTTGTGGCGTTTCGAGCCGAGAAGCCGCTTGTATCCGTCGATCTCTTCGTAAATGTTGACCGTATAGCCGTTGTAAATCAGGCTTCCAATGTTTTGTCCCTGGATATCGATCCGGATTTCTTTCTCGGTTCCGACTTCGAAACCGTCGCCCTGTTTCGGTTCGACTTCGACGGTCTTGCCATACTTCAGATTGCTGCCCGTCAGCTCCACATAGAGCTTCCGCCCGGATTCCATCACGTTGAATTCGGCGGTTTTGCTCAACGTATAGCGAATGTCCAGACGAACGTTCGACGAATCGGACAGCACGGCGAACGCATTGTGAACCGTCAGTTTGTACGGCCTGAAGGCAAGATCGATGAACTCTTCCTTGACGACATTCTGATTCTTCGGCAGTTTGAAGGATACCGCCCGGATGAACCCGTCGGCCGTTCCTTCCGGACCCGCATATTGTCCGTTCTGGACGGCTTCGCCGATAATGAGCTCCACCTTGCCGTCGCTGACGAACGTTTTCGGCACGACGGCCTTCGCCGCCAGGTGCGCGTTGCCCTTCGTTTTCAACTGCGACTTGACATTGGCGATATCAGCTTCAATATAGGCGCCGTCGCTCGTCTTGAAGTAAGCTTTCAAGGCCGGCAGTACCTTCGATCGGTTCTCCTCGTTCGTGTATTTGAACTCGGCATAAAGCAGATCTTCGTCCTTGCCTTCGAACACGTAGGTGTTCAGGAACTCGAGCGAAGCGCGTCTTCCGAGGGAGTCGATCGTATGCTTGATTCCCGCGGATGCCGCCGGAGCAATCTCGTCCGCCTTGAACAGGCCGATCGTCGACTTCGCGCCGCCGGATGTCTGCTCCGTCAGGTTCAGCGTCAGTTCATCGAACTCGTAAGTGTACGGCACCTTGGTCGTTACGACATAGCTCGTCTTTTCCTTGGCGCCGAGCATGATCTTGTCTTCGAGCTTCATGATCGAGACATCTTTCTCGTCCACATTAATGCCGTTCAGTTTCAATGCGGCCTGGAGCTGCGGAATAACTTGCGATGTCGATCCGAGATTCTCAATGTCAATGTAGGCGTTGATGAGATCCTGATCTCCCCAGGGGAGACGCTCGACCCGCGATACGCCGATCTGGTACATCCCGTATTCATTGTGATATCGTTTGCCTTCGACCGGCCCCGTCGCCTGTTCGGCGTTCAGCCTGAACGCGGCCGCCACATACTCCATCGTATTCGTTTCTTCCTTCGGATAACGAACCAGCAGCGTGAACGGACCGTTGACGGACGGCGGCGTGACGGCCGTACCGACGATTTCCTTGTCGATGCCCGGAATAACCTGGATATCGGACTCCTGGACGTTCATCGGGTAACGCACGCCGCGGCTGTCCATCAGCTCATACTTGTACTTGGGAAGCGTAACCGCGGATTCGCCGTTGTTGGTCCATTTGACCGTAACCGTCCATTCATTTTGCGTCTCCGTCCTGTCGACGAAGAGCGTTTCAATGCCGGCTTCCATGTCCATGTCCGATACTTTGAGCCGGGCTTTCTGATTCTCCCCGGTTATAAAACTTGAAGTTGTATCCCATACTAGGTTGTACATGGCGATGGGCGTCTCAATGCCCTGCTCGCCGCTTGGGCCCGCCTGAACGAGCAGCTTGGTGCCGTTCAGGTCAATGCTCGACTTGATCGCCCCTGACAGCGTGACAACCACTTTCTCGCCCGGTTGAAGCTGCGGCTGATTGGCAACGTCCGGCGTCAGTTTCACCATATGACCGGCTTTCGTCAACACGTAGAATTGCAGGTTCGGCGCCGTGTACGTCATGTATCCGACATTCTCCATTTCGAAACGAAGCCGGATCTGATTGTCGCCGCTGACAGCCAGTTTGCTTCCCGGGTGCAGATAGGTTTTCAGTTTGTCATTGCCTTTGCGAATGATGTAATAGTGCTTCGAAGGCACCGAGTTTTGATAGGATGCCGTGACGGCAGCCTGTCCGATCAATCTCGTGTAGCCGGGCACGTTGAAGTCGATTTTTTGAACTTTGAACACCAGATCGGTGTAGTCCAGGCCGGGATTAATGTTGGCATAGTAAATGAACTCTTCCGTGGTGCTCGGTTCGACGATGCCGGATTTCTTGTTGCCCGGATGTTCCTGAACCGTGAATTTACCGCCGGTTGTCGCGAGAACTTCGGGGTAATAATACGTAAAGTCGATCGCCTGCTTGTCCCCGTTGTATACGAGAAGCGTAAAGAATACCTTCTTGCTGTTGCTGTCATACTGGAAATAAATATCCTTCACCTGGACGTAGCTGTTCGAGGAAATCATGAAGGTTTTCAATTTCGTGCCGGCAAACGGCTGCAGCGCCTGTTCCTGCGCCACCGTCGCCGAAGTTGGAGCGGCTGCCGACCATGCGGCGTTCGACAATGGGAAGAGCAGCAAGCTCCCGGCCAAAAAGGCTGTGCCCGCCGTTTTTGCAATGTTTTTCATATGACCTTCTCCTTTTTGCCTTCATCGCTATTTATTTAGACGAATGGGAGGGCAAAAAGTTGCTGACAACGTTTTAATTTCAATAACAAAAAAGAAACCCCGATTCCGAAGGAATCGAGGTTTCCTGGGACTGCCGATTACTCGGCTACGACTCTCACCGTGATGCTCACGCCGGTTACCTTGGACGTGAACGTGACCGAGAAGGAATCGCCTTGCTCGATGTTGGTGATGTTAACCGTGTTTGCGTCTCCACCGTTGCCGTTCACCGTCAGGTTCTTGGTGCCGACATCGTCAACACTGAAGACCGTAGCAGTGAATTTCGTGATGTCGGCATTGCCTTGGTCTTGCTTCGTTGCATCCATCTCAAAGCCGAATTGGTCTTTGATCTTCAGCGTGCCGAAGACGTTGGCAATGACACCGTTGTTTGCGGTCAGGTTTGCCACCGTACCCTTCACAACATTGTTTTCGGCTTTCAGGCCGTTTGCGTCCTTCTGCTCGATCGTCGTCGGATTCAGAGCTGCGTTCGTGACGACAACTTCTTGTTCGAACTTGTCGCCGGTAGCGAAGATCGAGACGATGACCTTGGCCTTGACTTCACCGTTGTTGTCAAAGCCGGATTGGATACCGGACGCGTCAAGCTTGCCGTTGTTGAATACCAGGCCGGCGTGCGTCAGCGTGACCGAGTATGCGGACGTCGGCAGAGCAACCGTCGTACCGTTCGAACGTTTGCCCACAACCTTCAGGTCTACCGCATGGTCAGCCTTGTTGCTCAGCTTCGGAATTTCTTCAAGCGCGTATTCGGTGATGCCGCTGTTGTCGACAACCGTGAAGAGGAAGCTTTCGTACGAGTATACCGTCTCGTACACATTGTTGCTGTTGAGTTTTTGCAGCTCAACCTTGATGCGTTCGCTGCCTTTATCCTTGGCCGTTACCGTAATGCTGGAGTTTGCATTCGTCAGTTCTGCAGGATAAACCGGAACAGCCGGATTTGCAGTATAAGCGAACTGGACAGTGTCGGCAGCGCCGTCTGCAGCCGAAATGACGACCTTGTAATTTTGGCCAAACAGATCAGCCAGCTTCTTGTCGCGGCCGTAGTTGTCCTTCACCCGGACATAATCCGGCTTGATCGTGGTCGTTGCGTCCTTCGCCAGCGTTGCGGCGACGTCGGACGTCAGACCTGCGATCGAATCCGGATACCACGGCTTTTCAATGCTGAGCTGCAGCTGCGAAGAGCTGTTCGTTCCGTTGACCCAAGCCATGATCGGATACGGAATCGCGAGTTGCTGATTCTGAACGGGCTGCGGAAGCGTCAGTTCGATATAGGCTTCCTTCGTCACGTAGTCTTGCTTCAGCGTCAGGCCGTCAGCTTTGTTGACGCCCGGCGTCGGAGACAGCGTGATCTTGCCATTCAGATCGCTGTACTTCTTGACCTGATTGCCGAATTGGTCTTCCGCGATGAACGGAATCTTCACCGTGCCGTCATTCGCTGCAATCACATCGGACGGAGGCAGCAGCGTAATCTTTTGTACCGTCGGGGCCTTCTTCACTTCAACCTCATACGTGTACTGCTTGCCGCTGAGCGTCGTGATGCGGATCACGTTCGTACCTTCGAAGCCAGGCGTAATAGCCGGATCGGCAAGTTTGATACCGACTTGGTCTCTGTTCGGACCATTGTTGTCGGATGCCGGATTAACGTTAGGCACACTGAAGATGCCCGCGTTCGAAACCGTTACGAATGCGTTGCTGTTGTTGAATTGAGTTGCGTTCAGCTTGTTGCCGTATTGGTCCTTCACTTCGATGAGCAGGACATAATCAGAGAACGTCGAAGCCGTGTTCAGTTCCTTGTTCTCCGGATGATAAATCCCCTTGATCTCCACGCTGTCAACGGTAGCCGGTTGACCAACCGTCAACGATTCCGAGAAGGTAACGGCATACGTGGAAAGATTCAGGTAACCGGTGATCACGACCGGCTCACCCAGATAGAACGGATAGTTCGCTTGCGTCGTGACCGTCAGGATGCCATTGGAACCCGTTGCAGTTGCCGACGGTTTTGCGGCTTGGAAGTTCGGAGCGCTGATGTTCGACACTTCTTCGCCGAATTGGTTCAGAACTTGATAGCCGACTTTAACTTCATTGTAGTTCGGCTGGTTGTTCGGACCGACCGAAAGAGCAAGCTTGTCGCTCTTGAACTTGACTTGCGTAACTCTTTCATCTTCCGCCGTGAACTTGGCAACAAGATCATCAGCTTCAACGCCTTTGATCGTTACCGTCGATTCAGCGGATTGCAGTCTCGTCGTCAGTTCGAGAACAGCGGTCTTCTTGTCTTCGGAAACCGTGAACTTGTCAACAACCCGGTCAGCCAGACCGTTCTTCACGGCGAAGCTGACTTTCGAGTCATCGATCGCTTTGTTGAATGACACTTCGATCTTCTTCGCGCCAACTTGCTTGGCCGAAGCTGCCGCAGCTTCATAATTGACCTCGACTTCGTATTGACGATCATTGTAGGAAACCACGATCGTGTTCTTGCCCAGCTTCAGCGGCTCGTCGAGTTCAACTTCAACTTTGCCGCCGTCAGAGAACGAAACGACAACCTTCGTCGCGCTGACAACTTCATAACCCGTGACTTTCGGGATGCTTTGGATGACTTGGAAGACTTCGTAAACGACGTCAACCAGAGCGCCGCGGGTTGCGTTGACCGTGTAGTCAGATTTCGCCGAAGTCAGGCCGGCCGCGATCGCAGCAGCGATGTACGGTTGCGCCCAGGCGCCAGCGGTGCCTTCAACCGTCGCGTTCTCGTCGACTTCGAGACCGAGAATCCGGACAGCAACAGCGATGACTTCTTGCAGCGTGACATTCCGGGACGGTTCGAACTTGTTGTCACCGGTGCCTTGCATGTAGCCGGCTGCCACAACCGCCGCGATGTCCTTCGCCGCCCAGTGGGTGGCCGGAACGTCGCTGAAGTTCGCTGCAGTGTCGGACTTCACGCCCGTCAGGCGAGCGATGATCCCTGCGAATTCGGCGCGGGTCAGCTCGCTGCCGAGGGCGGCGTCGCCACCGTTCCGTCCTACGAAGATGCCCGCTGCCACGAGCTCATCGTATTTGGATTGTGTGTCAGTCGCTGCAGCCGCTACGGTCGCGAACATCGAGAAGACCATAGCGATGGCCAGCAGCAGGGACAAACTTTTCTTCATAACCTTTTTTTCTCCTCCTCTGAACTGCTTCGGATGTTGAGAGTGTTGTGGATGGCTCTTTCCCCTCATTGCCGATTCACCCCCTTCCCAGAGTTGAGCACGGATTCGTATAAATGATGTCTGCGTCAAGTCTCAACCAAAATGTAAGATCATGTCGCAGAAACTCGTAACCGAATGAAAGAAAATCTTGGTAGATTGGTATGCGGCACTATAACATTATACAATGCCTTGACAACAACCGTAAAGAGGAACTTCAAGGTTTGCAATCGGCTGGATTCCCGCAAATCCCGCCGTTCCCGAAGTCATGTAATTAGACGCAGGCGTCTCGAAAAAGTTGCGTTGTCTCGCCCCGGCTTCAAAAAATTATTATTCGGAGCCTGAGCGGGTAAATCATTGGCTTACGGTTATGAGTATAGCCCGCGGAACTCCTCTCAGTCGAGATTAACTATCTTCCAACATGCGCGAATTTTGCATGCCGCCGGCCGCAATGCCGCCATAACGCGAGAAATGCCGGACTCAGCCGGCATTTCTCATGAATGACGTTGATTACAGCATCTTGTTCTTGCGCATGACGCGTTCCGCGATGATGGCGGCGTCGGCCCGTTTCAGATTCGCCTGCGGATCGAAACGGTAAGTCGGCTTGCCGGAGCCCGAGTCGGGATTCGGCGCCCCCGTGATGAACCCGGCCTTGTATACGGCAAGCACCGAACTGGCCGCATAGTAGCTGATCAGGCCGCCGTCCGTGAACGTCGATTTGAGCGACTCGAGATCCTTCTCCGGATCTTCCTTGCCCTTGAGCAGGTTCGTCGCCCGGGCGATCATCACCGCCGCCTCTTCCCTGGTCAGCGGCTCGTTCGGCAGGAACAGCCGGGGCGCGCGGCCGCGGACGATGCCCTTGCGAACCGCCGTCTCGATGTAGCGGTAATCCCACAGCGCGTTCGGCAGGTGCAGCGCCGGCACGTCGTCGAACGTCAGGTTGTCGTCGTCATAGTCGAGCTCCAGATTCAGCATCTTGACCAGCATCTGCGCGAATTCGCCGCGGGTGATGTTGTCGTAGACGCCGAACTCGTTGTCGTTCTTCTTGTTCATGACGCCGCGGGCGAACATCATCTCGAGCGAATTCCGCGCGTAATCGTGCCCGATGATGTCGTTGTAGCTGTAGCGCAGAATCATCACGGCGTAGAAGCCGAAGCCGTCCATGTTCGTCGTGACCGTCTTCTTGCCGGTGTCGACCTTGCCGCCGAGGTTGACCCACACATTGCCGTCGAACCGCCAGATGCTCAGGTTGTTGGCCGCTTCGTTACGCAGCGCCTCGTCATACTTGATCGTAATCGTGCCGCGCTGCGTCGGTTTCAGCCACAGCGAGGGATCTTGCCGGTTGACGAACATATTGTTGGCCGTATAAGGATGATCCCCTTGAACATACTTGTAGTCGTTCGGATTGGTGACGTCGACGTATCCCGGATCAATCCAGTACAGCTGGGACGCGAATCCGAAATGCGCCTCCGGCGACAGCAGATTCCGCGCGTTCGTGTTCGTGCCGATTTCCTTGATGACCCCGTCCTCGTTGTACGTCTTGACCGTGCGGCCGTCCCGGTCGGCGATGCCGAACAGGATCTGCTGCGCGTTGAACAGGCTGTCCACCTGCAGCGATGACTGCGCCGGCTTGAGATACGTATTCTTCGGGAACGTGAGCTGCAGATTGCCGCCGAATACGCTGACCTTGCCGGACGACGGCAGTTCGGCCACATACTGCGCGCCGATCTTGTAGTCCGCCGCATAGGTCACGGCGATCTCGCCGTCCACTTTCTGCGTGCCCCGGTAGACGGAGAATTTCAGCGAGTTCCGGCCGACCTTCAGACCGGTGACCCGCTTGCGGAAATAGTATTCCTTCGCCGGATCCTTGGTCATCTCTTCCTTGCCGAGCTCGACCGTGTCGGCGCCGGGAGCGTAGATGACGACATCCACGAAGTTCTGCTTGATCACCTGCTCTTCAGGCAGTTTCGGCGACAGCACACGGTACGCGGGCACCACGCGGGTGATGGTGACGGTGTGCGTGACGGTCACGGGCCCTTTCTTCGCCGAGATCGTGATGCTCGTCGATCCGCCGAGCGCCGGCAAGGTGACCTGGAGACGCAGATCATAGGCCCTCCCGTCGTTGCCCACTTCCGAGAGGACGTTCTCTTTGGGATCGAAGACATAGCCGCCCTGCCCGTCGTCGCTCAGCGTTCCGCTCGCATAGTATTCGCCATCCTTGGCGACATGGACCGACTCGAAATTGTCGACCCGGAACAGAATGTCAATCTCTTCTTCTCCCGTCACATATTGGTTGGTCGTGCCCTGCCGCTCGATCAGCCCGTCAGGGTCGGCCATCTCGCCCTTGGGCACGGGCAGGATGTTGGTGATCGCCGGCTCCTCGTCCGAGAAGTAGTAGACCGTGATCATCGTCGAGACCGGAATGCCCCGCGCGGTGCCGGCAACGATGATCGTGTTCGGTCCGGGCACGAGATCCGTGGTCACGTCGAACGTATATTCCCCGTTCTGGACGTCGTTGGGGTCAATGTCCGACGTCTCGCCGTTGATCGTGACGGTCACGGTGTCATAATCCGCCGGATCGAAATTGACCAGCGTGAACAGAATATCCCTGTTCTTCAGCCCGTCGGAGGACGTGAATTTCTCCCCGTTGAACAGGTTTTCGATCCGGATCGCGGGGGGAGAATCATAGGTGAACGCGACGGTCTTCGTCGTCACCGTTCCGGCGATCTTGAACTCGAGCGTCAGATCGCCGACCGGCAGGTTGCTGATCTTGACGATCCGGTAGCCGTCATTGCCCAACTTGTAGTCGTTGGACACGAAACCCGCATCATAAGAATTCCACGACGTATCCTCGATGCCATTGACAGAGACCGTGACGCTCGTGTTCGCTTCGGCGGGAACCCCGTTCGCCGTCTCCAGCATCAGCCACAGCGGCATCGAGTTGACGGTCGAGTTGTCGGTGAACAGCGATCTGCCGGAGGACGAGATCACGCCCGCATTGTCATTCGCGCCGTACAGTCTCCAGATATTCTTGATGTAGACCGCCGAAGAATTGATGTTCGTGAAGGTGATCGGGAAGTTCGCGGTCATGCCTCCCCACGCATTGCTTCTGACCCGGAGCGTATAGATGCCTTCACCAAGAGCGGCATCGCTGAAATCAACCTCCGAGCCGGCCTTGATTTCGAAAGGATACACGACGAAATCGGGATTGCTCGTATCCGCGGTGCCGACTATGATGTCCGACACGGGGACGGTCACGGGACCGGTCGCGCCGCTCTTGAAAATTTGCAGATAAATTTCCGGATCGCCGGTGGGCGTGGTCGTCGGCGTGGGGAACGCGAGCTTGCCGGAAATCTTCGTCGAACCCGTAATATACACCATCGGACCGCCGTCCAGGCTCACCTTGGAACCGCTGAACTCCGCCCAGACATCGTAAGCGGTCGGCTGTTTCGCGACGTAGACGACTTCCCGCGTCAGCGTGTATGTCTTGCCGCTGTTGCTGGCGACGATCTCCAGCCGGTTGTAGCCCGGCTGCAGCGACAGGGATGTGGTAATGAACGTCCCCGAGCTGCCGCTGTATGCCGCCGAGCCGTTCACCGTCACCTCGGAGGCGTTGGAAGCGTAGATCATGATGCCGGGGTTGGCCGAACTGACCAGCAGCGGCGTGCCGGCCACCAGCAGGCGCCCGTCGGCCAGCGTCACCTTCGAGATGACCGGATTGTTCGCGAAGAAGACGAAGCCTTCGCCTTCCACCGTGTTGCCGGCGGAGTTCGTGCCCGTCACGACGATCCGGTTCAGACCTTCATAGATCTGCACGCTCACGAACAGGAAGGTGGAATCGTTGTTGGAGATGATCGGCGTCGTCGTACCGGACGTCGACTCAATCACGACGATTTTGCCGTTATTGTCCAACATGATTCGCTCAATGCGATAGGAGATGCTGCTCGCCGATACACCGGTGAACGAGCCGGAAATATTGATCCGGTTCGTCGTCACCTCGTACGGCGAAGTGACGTCGGTGCTCAGGTTGTCAAACTGGAAATACGCCGAAGCGGCGGACGCCGACGGCAGCCCGCCAAGCGGCAGCATCGTCACGATCAGTGCGGCAACGAGCACCAGGCTCGTCCATTTCCTCCACAGAGATGTCATGCTTCCTCCTCCTTATGTAATCCACAATTGCCGATGAGTTCCTTCATGGAAGGCGCGCACGGCGATCATGAAAACCGTCCGCCGGCCGTTCCGCAGCACCGTCTCCACCACTCCTCCTTCATGCCATGTGCCATAATTCGGGAACGGCTTCCTCGCATAATTAAGACGCATGCGCATGCCAAAAGTTCCGTACCCTTGTTATCGGCGCGAACTCCCGGATAATTTAGGCCGAACCCGGACCAAGTACAAGGGCCCGGCCTTGACGGCCGGGCCCGCGCCCGAACAACCTGATTCCCTTTATTTCGACCGCGTCGAAAATCCCGCCTTCATCCGCAGACGGGCCAGCAGGTCGAGCACCGGACGACGGGACTTGTCCACGATCCCGATCAACTCCGCGCCGATCTGCAGGATGAACACGAGCACCGCGATGACGACGAACGTCACCCAGTTCGCCGACGCCGACGGCACGACGGCCGACATGATGATCGCGGTCACGCCGAAGAACGCGGCGATGCCCCAGATGATCAGCACCGTGCCGCGGTGGCTGAAGCCGAGCTCGCGCAGGCAGTGGTGCAGATGGCCCTTGTCCGGCGCGAAGATCGGCCGCTTGTTCACGACCCGCCGGACGATCGCGAAGAACGTGTCCGACAGCGGCACGCCGATGATCAAAAGCGGCGTCACGAACGAGACGATCGTCACCTGCTTGAACCCGAGCATCGACAGCGTCGCCAGGCTGAAGCCGAGGAACAGCGAGCCCGAATCGCCCATGAAAATCTTCGCCGGATGGAAATTGTGACGCAGGAACCCGACGATGCCGCCGAGCAGCGGCGCGCTGAGCAGCAGGACCGGCTCCGATCCCATGATGGCGGCCATCGCGAGAATCGTCGCGATCGCGATGCCCGACACCCCGGCCGCAAGCCCGTCCAGCCCGTCGATCAGATTGATCGCGTTCGTGCAGCCGACGATCCAGAGGATCGTCAGCGGAATCGCCAGCCATTCCGCGATCGGCTGCATCGACTCGCCGAACGGAATGTTCAGCAGGCTGATGCGGATGCCGAAGCCGAACACGACGACGCCGGCGGCCGCGATCTGGCCGAGCAGCTTCACCTTCGCCGACAGTTCGAACCGGTCGTCGAGCGCGCCGATCAGCACGATGATCGCGCCTCCGGTCAGCAGCGCAGCAATGAACCGCTTGTCGTACGCGCCGAGCATCCCGTCCGGCAGAAGCGGCAGCAGCGCGAAGAATCCGGCCAGGAACGAGGCGTAGATCGCCAGCCCGCCGAGGCGCGGCATGACGCGCGTATGCACTTTTCGCGCGTTCGGCCTGTCGACGGCGCCGATCCGGAACGCGAGCGATTTGACCGCCGGCGTCAGCAGCAGCGACACCGACACGGCGATAATGAAGCCGATCATGACATAGAAGCCCGCAGGAATCATGACACACTCCCATACTTGCATGGCTGTCTTGCCTGAATTCCGTCCGCCGCGCCCCGGCCTTTCCCGGGACCGGCACAACCGCAACGAACAGCATTATACGCTTCCGGGAAATGAAAATCCATCCTCGTTTTCAGGCGATTTTCACCCGAAAAACGACTGCGCCGCGACAATCATGCGGGCAAGCCGGTTTTTCGGCGAAAGACGGGGCATATTCGGGGTTTTACTTACATTTCCTTTCCCCGGGCGGTCCGGGAACGCCGTCCCGCCTATCTCCCGACCGAATCCGGCCGTTCGCCGAGCCTGCTTCCCGCGCGCAGCACTTTCAGCGCGAAGCGCGGCAACGCGGCCATCCGTCCCGCGCGCGAAGGCTGGCGCATCAGCCGGTAGAACCATTCCATTCCGAGCTTCTGAAAAAGAACGGGCGCCCGCTTCGTCCGTCCCGCGATCACGTCGAAACTGCCGCCGACCCCCATCATGACGGGCACGCCCAGTTCTTGCTTGAAGCGGGCGATCCACGGCTCCTGCGTCGTCAGCGCGTCGCGCGCGACGAACAGCAGGTCCGGCGCGGCCTCGCGGACGGCCGCGACGACGGCGGCATCCTCCTCCGGCCCGAAATAGCCGTTCCGGAAACCGGCGATCCGGACAAGCGGATAACGCTCCGCGAGCCGCCGCGCGACCTCCTCGACCACGTCCTGCCGCGCGCCGAGCAGATACGCCGACCAGCGCCGCCGCTCGCCTTCCCGCAGCAATTCGTGCATCAGGTCGAAGCCGGCGACGCGCTCCGGCACCGGATCGCCGGCGAAGCGGGACGCCCAGACGATCCCCGCGCCGTCCGGCACGATCAGCTCCGCCTGCTCCATGACGCGGTAGTAGTCCGGCCGCTCGAGCGCGGCCATCACCATGATCGGATTGCCGGTGATCACCTGCGTCACCCGCCGCTCTCCGATCCTTCGCGCCAAATACTCGACCGTCTCCGCCATGTCCATCTTCGAAAACGGCAGGCCGAAAATCGGCACCGCCGGATAATCGCGTTCCGCGCCCATCGCGTCACCCCTCGTCCAATCCGCGAATCCCTTCGGCGATCAGCCTTGTCCGCGCAGCGCCGCGACGATCAGCCGCGCCGGCCGCCGGGCGTCCCGCCGCAGCGCCTCGATCGCCGGGCCTTGCCGCTCCCGCCAGGCCGCGGCGCCCTCCGGCGCCAGCAGCGCGTCGGCGGCCGCGGCGAACGCCTCCGGATCGAGACGGTCCGTCGTCCCGATCGGCGCAAGGCCGAGCCGGGCGAGGAAATGATCGATCTTCGGGTCGTAGGACAGGCCGAGCATCGGCACGCCCCGGTTCGCGGCGTAGATGAGCGCGTGCAGCCGCATGCCGAAGACGAGGCTGCAGCGCCCGACCTCGAGCAGCATCCGCTGCGGGTCGTCGCCGGGCTCGGCGAGCTCGGCGGCGCCGTCCGCGCCCAGCGCGGCCAGCCGCCCGATCACCGCGCGCGACGCCTCCGCGTCGTCCGGCGTATGCAGCGGCAGGAAGCGAAGCCGCACGGCGCGCCGCCGGACCAGGGCGGCCAGCGCCTCCGCGACGCGCGCGAGGTCGGCGCCGTCGGGCCGCCACCGGCGCACCGACACGCCGACCACCGGAACGTCCGCGTCGCCCGGGCCGCCCGGCAGCTCCGCGGCGCGCTCCGCCGCGTCCGACGGCGGCGCAAGGCCCATCACCGGATCGGGCACCACATCGATCCGCCCGCGCGCCACCCCGAAGCGCGCGAGCAGCGCGGCGCTCTCCTCGTCCCGCACCGTCACGACGCGGGACGCGTTCATCGCCGCGCGCACCAGCGGGCGCAGCCACGCCCGCCGGACCGGCCCGATCCCCTGGGCGTAGACGAACACCGGCTTGCCCAGGAGCCGGGCCAGCCCGACGATCCCCGTGTAATAGGGGATCGTCTTCGCGCCCGTCGCGTCCTGCAGCAGGCTGCCGCCGCCGCTGATCAGCGCGTCGCAGCCGCGCAGCGTCCGCACCACCTCGGCGGGCCGCATCCGGTGCGCGGCCTTCACGCCGTGCGCCGCCTCCGTCCACGCCGGATCGCCCGACAGCACGACCGGCTCGATCGCCACGCCGGCTTCCCGGCCTTCCTCCGCGAGCGCCGTCAGGATCGACCGGAGCACCGCCTCGTCGCCGCTGTTGCGGAACCCGTAATAGCCCGAGATCGCTACGCGGAACGCTCGCCGCCCGCCGCGGGGACCGCCCATCGCCGCCACGCTCCTTCCCCGAGCTGCCAGATCGCGATCAGTGCGAGCCCGATGACGAGCCCGAGGCCGAGGCCGAGCAGGCTGCGAATCAGCGACAGCGCGATCGGCGAGTGGATGTGCGCGAACGTGTCGACCATCGACAGCTGTCCGAGCACGCCGACGATCATCAGCGCCCACGCCGCACGGTAGCGCAGCGACAGGAACAGGCCGAGCACAAACAGCGGATGCGCCAGCAGGAACTCCTTCGTGCGCGGCCGCACGCCGAACGTCGATTCGAGGAAATTCCGGAACGCGAGCTCGACGGACGTCACCTGCCCGGCGTTCCCCGTGCGCGTCATATAATAGTAGCCGACGCCCGCCAGCACGGCCGCGACCAGGACGCCGAGCACCGTGACCCGCAGCCGCAGCAGCTTGCGCAGCTGTCCGGACACGGACCGCCCGGTGTACAGGAAGACGTGCAGCGCCACGAGCACGATCGGCAGCGCGTGCAGCACGCTGACGCCGCGGAACTGCTGCAGCACGAGGCTGTACGTCACATTCGTCAGCAGGCCGGAGACGTAGGCCGCGCCGCACAGCGACAGCAGCGACGTCACCGCGAGCAGGCCGATGGCCGACACGAGCCGCTTGCCCGCCGGATGGCCGTCAAACAGCCACCGTCCGCCGAACAGCCGCCCGTCGTCGCCAATCGCCGGATCCGCGTCGCCGAAGCCGCCGACCGCCCGCCGGCCGCCCTCCGTATGCGCGCGGATCCGCCCGAGCGCCCAAATGACGGCCAGCGTCGGCGCCGCGACCGCCGCGCCGAGCGCAAGCGCCTGCTCGAGCAGCGACGGGCTGAGCACGAACAGGCCGGCGCTGCCGACCGCGCCGATCGCGAACGCGATCGGTCCGAATCCGCGAACGAACACATCGAGCATAAGCGCGATCAGCGCGATCGCCCCCAGCGCGACGACGGCGCGCAGCGCCTTCTGCCATCCTTCATGCCGGTAATCGAACGGCTCGGCGAACCCCGCCGCGAAGCCGAACCGCTCCAGCTTCGCGATGGCCCCTTCCTCGCCGTCCCGACCTTCCAGAGCCGCAACCAGGTTGTCCATCGGATCGGCGACCTCGGGCCGCGACGGGCTGCGCATCGGCGCGGCGTTCAGATAGAACATCCGGATGTTCCGGTCCTTCGCCGCCAGCAGGAACCGGTCGGCGATGGCGTCCGGACTCATCGCGAGCGCGTCGTTCTCGGAGAGCGAGTACAGGCGCACGACGTTGTAATCGATCTGGTAGGCCAGCGTCGCGAACCCGGCCTGCGGCGTGCGCATGTTCTCGATCGCAGCCAGACCGATGCCGTATTCGTTCAGCAGCGACGCGAAATGATCGAGGCTCTTCAGCTTCTGCTGATCTCCGAAACCCGTCGCTTCGGTGCCGTCGAACAGCAGGCGCGTCACGCCGAGTTCGGCGAACGAGCGGATCAACGCCTCCATCAGATCCGGATCGTACGGCCGGACCCGGTCCGTGAGCCGCGGCACCAGCCGGAAACCGGCGGCCGCCAGCTCCTCCATCGTCAGCGGATCCGGCTCCATCGGCCGCATCACCGCGTCTTCGGGCGCGGCCTCGATCCGGAGCCCGGATTTTCCGCCGAACGACCATTCCCCGACCGCGTTGCCGCTTCGCTCGAACGCCCGCCGGATGATCGGGCCGAGCGCTCCGGCCGCCGCCTCGTCCTCGAACAGCACGTACGTGAAGTTTTCATTCGCCGGCGCCGGCTCGCCCCGCAGCATCGCCTCCTGGGCGGAGTTGTAGACGGTGATCCGCCCGGCCCGCACGAAGTCGTCCAGCGCCCCTTCGAACACGGCCAGCGACGTCACGCCGGCCTCCTTCAACCGCGCCAGCTGCTCCGCGAGATATTCCCGCGGATGCGCCTTATACGACGCAACCAGCAGCAAATCGCGGTAATCGAACACGAACTCGACCGTCTTCGACTTCTGCTCCATCTGATGACGAACGAAACCGAGCGGCAGCGCCGCCAGCACGCCCAGCGTTGTCAACACCAGGAGCAGTCGGCGAGCCGCCCGGTTCCATTTTCCAAATGTCGCTTGTGGCAACATCTCCACTCCTCAGCTCCGATTGTCCACCCGCGCCATCACTTCGCCGACCAGCCGGCCGAGCGCCGCGTCCGCTTCCTCCCGCGAGCGTCCGCGCACCGCGAAATACACCTTGATCTTCGGCTCCGTTCCCGACGGACGCAGGCAGAACCAGGAACCGTCCGCAAGCATGAACTTCAGCACGTTCTCCGGCGGCAGGCCGTCGAGGCCCGGCAGATAGTCGAGCACCCGCTCCACCCTGACGCCGGCGACTTCCGCGGGCGGCGCCGTTCGCCAGTCCTCCATGATCTCCCGGATCTTCCGGACGCCGTCGATCCCCTTGAGCGTGCGCGATTCGAGCGCCTCGAGATAATACCCGTACGTCTCGTACAGTTCCAGCAGCACGTCGTACAGCGTCTTGCCCTGCCGCTTGTAGTACGCCGCAGCTTCGGCGATCAGCAGCGAGGCGACGACCGCGTCCTTGTCGCGGGCGTAATGCCCCGCGAGATAGCCGTAGCTCTCTTCGTAGCCGAACAGGAACGTCGCTTCGCCCGTCTGCTCGTAGCGGCTCATCCGCTCGCCGATGTATTTGAACCCGGTGAGCGTGTTGTCGACCCGGACGCCGAAGCCGCGGGCGATGTCCGCTCCCATCTCGCTCGTGACGATCGTCTTCACGACCGCGCCGTTCGCCGGCAGCCGCCCCTGCTCTTTCAGCGCCGTGAGCAGATAGTGCACGAGGATCGCGCCGGACTGGTTGCCGGTCAGCACGACATACTCGCCGCGGTCGTTCTTCACGACGGCGCCCATCCGGTCGCAGTCCGGATCGGTGCCGATGATGAGGTCCGCGCCTTCCCGCTTCGCCTGCTCGATCGCGAGCGTGAACGCCTCCCGCTCCTCCGGATTGGGCGACTTCACGGTCGGGAAGCCGCCGTCCGGCTGATCCTGCCCGGGGACGACCCGCACGTTGCCGAAGCCCGCCAGCCTCAGCACTTCCCTTACCGGCACGTTGCCCGCCCCGTGCAGCGGCGTATAAATAATGGAGAGCTCATTGCCCGCGCCGGATTTCAGCAGCTCCGGCCGGAGGCTCTGGGCCGCGACCGTCTCGTGGTACGCCCGGTCTTCGCGCTCGCCCAGCCAGACGATCAGTCCGGCCGCCTCCGCCTCGGAGCGGGACATCCGCTTCACTTCCGCGAAGCCCGCGACCTCCCGGATATGCCCGATGACCTCCTCCGCCAGATCCGGAACGAGCTGGCACCCGTCGGGGCCGTACACCTTGTATCCGTTGTATTCCGGCGGATTGTGGCTCGCCGTGATCACAATGCCGGCGTCGGCGCCGAGATGGCGCACCGTGAACGACAGCTGCGGCGTCGGGCGAAGCCCCGGCCACAGATACGTCTTCACGCCGTTTGCCGCCAGCACCTCCGCGGCCGTCAGCGCGAACGCGTCCGACGAGCGGCGCGAATCGTGCGCGATCACGACGGAAGGCTGCCCTTCGCGGCCCTTGCGGCCGAGCAGCCAGTTCGCCAGGCCCTGCGTCGCCTTGCCGACCGTCCAGGCGTTCATCCGGTTCGAACCGGCGCCCATCACGCCGCGCAGGCCGCCCGTTCCGAACTCGAGTTCACGGTAGAACCGGTCCGCGATTTCCGCCTCCCGGCCTTCCAGTTCGCGCAGCTCGCGCTTCGTCTCCTCGTCGATCGACGGATCCGCCAGCCACGCGCGATAGCGCTCCAGCGCTTCGTTCAGCTCCGTCATCGTCCCCACTCCCTCGCTTGCCGGAATCTAGTATTGCCAAAAGATGCCGCCTTCACCATCAGCCCGTCCGCGCCCCGCCTTCTCAGGAGCCGGTGTTGCCGTCCCCGTCCGTCAGCGCGAACATGATCTCGCCTTCGACGACCGTCCGGCCGTCCACCGTCGCGACCGCCTTGCCCTTGCCGATCGGCCCCTTGAGGCGGATGATCTCGACCGACAGCGTCAGCGTGTCGCCCGGCGTCACCTGGCCGCGGAAACGGAGGTTGTCGATGCCGGCGAACATCGCGATCTTGCCGCGGTTCGCCTCGACCATCAGGATCGCGACGGCCCCGACCTGCGCGAGCGCCTCGACGATCAGCACGCCGGGCATGACCGGATAATCCGGAAAATGCCCCGCGAAAAACGGTTCGTTCATCGTCACGTTTTTCAGCCCGACCGCCCGGACGCCCGGCTCCACCTCGAGAATCCGGTCGATCAAAAGAAACGGCGGGCGGTGCGGAATAATCGACTGAATCTGTCTGACATCCATCACGGCTGGATCGTCCTCCCTCGGATTCGGCTGCATAAAATTTCGCGGAACCACCAAGAATAATAATACCCTTCGCGATGCTGCAGATCGCGGAGGTTCAGATAAGGGAGCTTGTCCGGCATGGGACCGAAGCGTCCCGCGGGGCAAGCTCCTCTGCGGCCTCGCCGCCCGTCAGCCGGGCTGCCGGCGGTTGAGCGCCTTGAACTTCACGATGTACATGACCGATGTGACGAACGAGAACGCAATGACGAACCAGAGCATCGTGACGCCATGCGGCAGTTCGAGGAATATGAAAAAAAGCGCCACATAGAACAGGACCGTCGTCAGTTTGCCCATCCAGTTCGCCTTGACCGTCTTTTTGCCCCGGAAATGGAAAAACGCCGACCCGACGATCATCCCGATATCCCGGATGAACAGCAGCACCGCCGCCCCCCACGGAATGATCCCCTTCGAAAGCAGCGACACGATGACGGCGATGAGCATCAGCTTGTCGGCCAACGGATCGAGCAGCGCGCCCGTCGGCGTCTCCAGGCCCCTGGACCGGGCGATATAGCCGTCAAGTATATCGGTCAGCCCCGCGGCGGTGAAAACGATGAACGCCGATATCATATGCCCGTTCGCGAATACGATCAGATAGACGGGAATCAGCAGAAACCTCAGGATTGTGAGCATATTCGGCAGATTCAACGTCTCCCCTCCCCCTCTGTCTGCTTCCGCGCAAGGAGCCGCCTTCCAAGTTCCCCAATCATTATAACGTTTGTCCGTTAAAAATAAAACCGCCGCGCGCCCGCCGCATCGTCTCCTCCGCCCGGAACTTTTTTCCGTCAAATCCTTCAGAATGCGACCCGTCCGGCCGTTATTATTAGAGTAGCCTGTCTGACGGACGCATGAGCGCAAGGAGGATGACATGATGCAATCGAATCGAAGATCCGGCGTTGCCGGCTTCCGCCTGATCGCCGCACTCACCGCCATGATCCTGCTGGCGCTGCCCGCCGCCTGGACGGCCGCGGCGGACGAGACGGTGAAATCGATCGGGTTCGCCGGCATCGACAACGCCTTGTCGATGCACGTCGACGACAAGCGGCAGATTTCCGCCGTTGCGGAATATTCCGGCGGCTCCTCCAAGGACGTGACGTTCGAGGCCGTCTGGAGCACGTCCAACAGCGGCGTCGTCAGCGTCGACAAGGGATTGCTGACGGCGAAAGCCCCGGGCTATGCCGACATTACCGTGAAGTTCTCATCCGCATCGAAAACCATGCGCGTCACCGTCACGCACGAATACGACAAGGTGGAGATCGCGTCGTCCGGGGGCGACCCGGTCGGCGCGGCGCTGGATATCGAGCTTGGCGAAAGCCTCGGGCTCAAGCTCTTCGCCTACAAGGACGGCTCCTCCTCGGACGTGACCGGCGACGCGGAATGGTCGAGTTCGAATGAAGCCGTCGCCCGCGTGAACGGCGGCCGGGTCGAGCTGTCCGCCCCGGGTACGGCGACGATCACGGCCAGGTACAAGGGCCGCTCCGACAGCGTCAAGCTGAACGTGAAATCGCCCTACGAATCGCTGACCCTCGCTCCGGCGGACCTGATCGAGTTCCGCTACGGCGACGCGGGCGTGCAGTTGACGGCGACAGCCCTTCTGAAGCAAGGCGGCAGCGAGGACGTGACGGCGAAGGCGAACTGGCAGGTCGCCGACGCGTCCGTGGCCACGGTGAAGGACGGTCTCGTGAAGCCGGCCGGCGTCGGCACGACGACGGTTCGCGCCGATTATCTCGGCGTCCACGAGACGGTGACGGTCGTCGTGCGGCCCGCCTACGCCGCCCTGCGGCTGTCCGAGGACAAGCCGCTGCACCTCGTCCTGGGGAGCGATCCGGTGCAGCTTCAGGCGTTCGCCGCGAACGATCCGGACCAGCCGGAGATCGATGTCACGTCGCTTGCCGAATGGAAATCGTCCAACGTGTACGCGGCGACCGTCTCCGGCGGCGTGCTTGCGGCCAAGGAGGAAGGCAAGGCCCGGATCACGGCATCGTACATGGGCCGAACGGTCGGCGTCGATGTGACCGTCTACCCGCGCATCAAGTCGATTACGATCGACAAGGAATCGATTGATGCCTTCCTGGACGGCGAAGGCGCGCTGCCGAAGGTGACCGGCGAGACGCTCGCCGGCGATAAGATCGACGTGTCCGGCCTGGCCGGGTGGAGCTCGGCGAACAGCGCGATCGTCGAAGTCGAAGACGGCAAATGGTTCGCGCGCGGACTCGGCGAGACGTTCTTGACGGCGCGCGTCGGCACGCGCGAGGCGCGGGTCAGGATCGCCGTGCATGAAGAGCCGTTGGCGCTGCTGTCCGACACCGAAGGGCTGACGGTCGTCGCGGGCAGGACGGTGCCGCTTCCGAACGTGACGCTGATCCTGAAGAACGGCGGCATCGTCGAAGACATCGGGCCGAAGCTGGAATGGACCGCGTCGTCGCCGAACATCCTGGTGACCGGCTCCAACCTGAAAGGATTGCTGGCAGGCCGCTATACCCTGACCGCGTCCTACCTCGGCAAGAAGCTGTCGTTCCGCGTCGACGTCGAGCAGGAGATCGTCCGGCTCGAAGCAAGTCCCGCTTCGATCGAACTGAACCCCGGCAAGACGAAGACGATCCGGATAACCGGGTACTACAAAAACGGCAAATCCGTCACCCTGAGCGGCAAAGCGGTCTGGCATTCGAGCAACCCGTCCGTCGTCTCCGTGAGCGGCAACAAGCTCAAGGCGGAAGCTCCGGGTCAGGCTGCGGTGTCCGCCGAATATCAGGGCATGAGGGTCATCGTGCAGGTGACGGTCACGCCGAAGCTGACCAGGTTGAACGCGTCGGTGAAATCGCTGGAGCTCGCGCCCGGCGGGACCGGCCAGGTGCGGCTGACCGCCGTTTTCGACAAGCAAGGCGAAACCGACGTCACCGCGCTTGCGGCATGGTCGTCCTCGAACGAACGCGTCGCCGTCGTGTCCGGCGGCCAGATCATCGCCAAGGCGTCGGGCACGGCGACGATCAAGGCATCGTACGGCGGCAAGTCGGTATCCATCCGGGTCAAGGTGAATCAGGCATGAAAACGCGCCCCGCCCGTCACAATGACGGCGCGGGGCGCATTTTTTTGCTTGATCCCCGAGTTCCGTTTCAGGACTCGGCGAAGATCAGATCGAACATGTGCTTCCATGTCTCCCAGTTCCAGACGTCTTCCGGCGAGCCGCCGCCGATCTTCGTGTACCCGACATACAGGCCCGCGAGCAGCGCCGCGATGAAGAGCAGCGGCACGATCATCAATCGCAGCGTCCAGAGCAGCGCCCGGAGCGCCGGATGGAGTCTCCGCCTGCGGGGCTTGCCCGATCCGCCGCCCTGCGGCTTGCCTTCCGCCGTCCGCTTCGGGCCCGTCTCCGGCGCGCCGGCCTGCCGTTCCGGCGGCGTCCGCGGCGCCGTCCGGTCCGGGGCGCGCACCGGTTCCATCTGCCTAGCCGGCGTCATCGGCCGGTCTTGTCCGTTATTCATGTCTCATCCCGTTTCGCTATGCGCGCAATTGGTTGGCCAGACTCATCATGGTGTCGGCGGAAGCCAGCGCGCGGGCGCTGAGTTGATAGGCCCGCTGCACCATCATGAGTTCCGTCATTTCCGTCTCCAGGGAGACGTTGGACTGCTCGAGGGAGCCCTGCACGAGCCGGACGTCGCTATCCGCTCCCGGCTGGATGTCGCGCAGCGCTTCGGCGGCGTCTGCGTCCTCACGCAAGACGTACAGATTGTCCGACACGAGCAGCAGCGCGTCCGGCCTTGCCGGTTCGACGAGCTTCAGCTCGCCGAGCGGCACGACATCGGATCCGTCGGCGGACACGGCGCTGACCCGGCCCGATTCGTCGACATTGAGGCTGTATCCCGCGGGCACGAGAAGCGGCCCTTCCCCGCCGTTCGCGTCGCGGACGACGACCGGATAGCCTTCGGTGGTCGTCACGACGATGTCGCCGTCCTCGTTCAGCGTCGCCCGGAACGCCCCGCTGCGCGTATAGGCGCGGTCTCCCGCGGCGTTCGTGACCACCTCGAACAACGCGTTGCCAATGATCGCCAGGTCATACGGGTTGTTCGTGACCTGGACGGCCCCCTGCGTCATGTCCTGAAGGACCTGCGTCATCCGCACGCCCCAGCCGATCGTGTATCCGAGCGGCGTCTTCCGCCCGTCCTGCGCGAACCGCTCATCCTGCCGCTTCAGCGTCGTGAGCAGTTCCTCGAACGAAGCGGTCTTGCGCTTGTAACCCGCGGTATTCAGGTTGGCGATGTTGTCGGCGATCACGTCGAGCTTGCGCTGCATCGCGTGCATCGACATCGCCGCGTTGATCATCGAGCTGTTCATCGAACCGCTCCTTTCCCGCTTTCATCCTGCATCATAACCGAAATCCGGCGCGAAAGCCAGCCCCGGAGCGTCTATACCTTCCCGACCTCGTTGACCGCCTTGTTCAGGCTCTGGTCGTAGAACTGGATGACCCGCTGGTTCGACTCGTACGCGCGGAGCGCGCTCATCAGGTCGACCATCGCCTGCGCCGCGTCCACGTTGGAGCGCTCCAGATGGCCCTGCCGCACCTCGACGCGGTCGTCGGCCGCAAGCGGACGGGCCAGCCCGGCGTCCTCGTCGTTCAGCCGGAACTTGCCGTACCCTTCGTTGACGAGCCGGTTCGGGTTTTCGATCACCGTCACCAGCAATTGCGCGCCGGTATCCGCGCCCAGGTCATCGACAAAGCGGAGGTCGCCGGTCAGCGTCAACCGGTCGATGCTTGTCCCCTGCGGGAATTGGATCGGATTGTTGTCCGCGCCGAGCACGTACGAGCCGTCGTTCGCGACCAGGTAACCTTCCTGGTCAACCGTGAACGATCCGTTGCGCGTAAAGCGGATGTTGCCGTCCCGGGCCTGCAGCGTGAAGAACGCCTGCGGCTGGAAAACGACGTTGCCGTTTTCGTCGACGGCCTTGCCGGAGCCGTCGAATTGGACGCCCGGGACCTGCAGATCCGACCGGATCGCGAAATCCGCGCTCCTCCCGGTCGAGTACAGATCGCCCTGGATATGGACCGACAGGCTCTCCTCCGCGAACACGCCGGTGTTCACCGCGCCGATCTTCCTGGGCTTGTCCCCTTCCACGCCGGTCAGGTGCAGCAGCATTTCCGGGAACGAGCGTCCCACCGCATTCACCTGTTTGTAGCCCGGCGTATTCAAATTCGAGATGTTGTTCGTGACCGTATCATGCCGCCGCTGCTGGGCGATCATCCCCGCCGCGGCCGTGTACAATCCGCGCAGCATGAACTGCCTCCTCTCCGTGCCGGCCCGCTGTCGGTCTTGCCGCACGATGCCCGTCATACAATAAGATATCGGCAAGCCGGGCCGGTTTGTGAACCGGAATCATATCTTTTTCGAACTGACCTTGTCCAGATTCTCGAGCATGATGCCCGTGCCTTTCACGACGCAATGCATCGGGTCGTCGGCGACCAGCACCGGCACCTTCAGTTCGTCGGCCAGCAGCGCGTCCAGCCCGTCGAGCAGCGCGCCGCCGCCCGTCAGGATGACGCCGCGGTCGATGATGTCCGCCGACAGTTCCGGCGGCGTCCGCTCCAGCACCGATTTGGCGGCCTGGACGATCGACATGACCGAATCCCAGAGCGCTTCCCGCACTTCCTCCGAACGGATCGTGATCGTCTGCGGCAGCCCGGTCACCATGTCCCGTCCGCGGATGTCCATCGCTTCCTTGCGTCCGTCGGGATGGACCGAGCCGATCTTGATCTTGATGTCCTCGCTCGTCCGCTCGCCGATCAGCAGCTTGTACTTGTTCTTGATATATTTCATGATCTCGGAATCGAACTTGTCGCCCGCCACCTTGATGGACGAAGCCGTGACGATGTCGCCCATCGACAACACCGCGACATCCGTCGTGCCGCCGCCGATGTCGACGACCATGTTGCCGCTGGGCTGGAAGATGTCCATCCCGGCGCCGATCGCCGCCGCCTTCGGCTCCTCCTCGAGGAATACTTCCTTCGCCCCGCTCCGCTCGGCGGCTTCACGGATCGCCTTCTGCTCGACCGATGTGATGTTCGTCGGCGCGCAGATCAGGATGCGCGGACGGCTGTACCATTTCCTTCCGCCGACCCGGTCGATGAAGGACTTCAGCATCAGCTCCGTGATTTCAAAGTCGGCGATTACGCCGTCCTTCAGCGGCCGGATCGCCACGATGTTGCCCGGCGTCCGTCCGACCATCCGCCTGGCTTCCTCGCCGACGGCCAGCACCCGCTTCGTATCGCTCTCGATGGCGACGACGGAAGGCTCGTCCAGCACGACGCCCTTTCCCTTGACATGAATGGACACATTCGCTGTTCCGAGATCGATTCCGATATCCTTGCCCAACATGATTCCGCATGTCCCCCAACACGATATTGATCAGGGCGCGCCGGCCGGCATCGAAGGCTTGTCCGTTCCAGGGCCGACTGAACACCGGCCTGTCCGGACCCGACGAATACCGCGCGCCGCGTCCCCCGCCGGGACTAAGGCACACGGTATGTCAAGAAATGTCGCCTTGATTCCTGTTCGGCCCACATTCGTTATCAATTCGCTGTTTTTGTCCGAATTCCTCTATTCCTGTTGAGAAATTAGCTGTTTTTTCCCGCCGGAATACCCGCCGTCAGCGCCTCGCGCTTTTTCCCCGCCGATTTCTTGTATTTGATCTTCGTCGCTTCGCCGCCGCGCAGATGACGAATCGATTTGTGGTACTCGAGAATGTGCTTGACCTGGTCCGCAAGATCGGGATTGATCTCCGGCAGCCGCTCGGTCAGATCCTTGTGAACCGTGCTTTTCGAAACGCCGAATTCCTTCGCGATCGTTCGAACGGTATGTTTCGTCTCGACGATGCATCTGCCGATCTTGATCGTTCGCTCTTTGATGTAATCGTGCACGTTCCCGCCTCCCAACTCGTAATGGTTTGGTACATTATATGAGTCGGGGAGGGTTATATTCGCCCGTGGTCAAGCGTGACAAGCCCGACGGTACAAATTATTTTCCGGGAAATAACCGCCCGGATGAACGAAGAAAGCAGGGGGCGATCCCCCTGCTTTCCCGTCGCGCCATGCCGTCTTCCGGCCCGGCCGGAACGCCATGCGCGGGCGCGTCGTCCGCGACGCCCGCCGTTTCCGGGATGTTCCGGAGCGAACCGGAAATGCGGCGCGGCTTCCGCCGCATGCCTGCCGAACCATCGCGTCACCCGCGGCGTTCGGCCCGCCTGCGACGCGCGGCCGGAACGTCCCGCGACTTCCGGCCCGTCCGGCATGAGCGCCTTATTCTTCTTCGTCGTCGAGCAGCGCCAGCGGGTTGACCGGCGTGCCGTTCTCGCGGACCTCGAAGTGCAGGTGGACGCCGAGATCCTTCTCCAGCTCGCTGCGCCCCGCCTTCGCGATCAGCGTGCCCTGCTTCACTTCGTCGCCGGCCTTGACGCTGATCTCGCCCAGGCTCTGGTACACGGTGACCAGGCCGTCCGGATGCTCGATTTCGACAATGTAGCCGTTCGTCGGATGCTGCTCGGCGACCGTCACCTTGCCGCTCATCGCGGCGACGACATCGAACGCGGCGTTGTCGGGCCGCGCGAGGTCGATGCCCATGTGCGGCGTGTACGTCGTGCCGGACACCAGCAGCGCCTGCTGCCGTTCCTCGCTCGGCGCGTCCGCGTCATAGTGCGGCAGTACGATTTCCAGCCCGCCGCGGTCGACAACCGGCCATTGCAGCGTCTCGCCTTCCGCAATGACCTCCAGCGTTCGATCATTCGGCGCGGCCTCATCGGTGTTCGTCACGTCGCTCGTCTCGGCGGACTCGTCATTGGCAGGCGTGACATCGGCCTTTTCGGTCCCCTGATAGAGCCACATGATCGTTACGATGATTGCCGCCGCGGCCATGAACAGCGCCGGAGACACCCATTTTTTCGACAGCAATCTCCTCCAACCGGACGTTTTGACGGCTCCGCCGCGGGACGGCCTCGAAGCGTCCTCAAGCGGCTTCTGCTTGTCTTGTTCATTCATTTTCGATCACCTCACCAGCCATTGTTGCCAGTGAGGAATCTTTTATACGTCAGGGAAATGATAATTTTCAAGTTTCGAAACTTCCGGACAGTCCAGCGAGACTTTCAGTCCGTTCGATCCGGGCGCCCCGGTAATAGTAGGCGAGAATCCGTTCCGCGTCGTTGCCGGCCAGGGCGAGCGCCTGCGCGCCCCACTGGCTCATGCCGACGCCGTGGCCGTGTCCGCGGCAGATCAGGGTGATCCGTCCGCCCGAAATCCGCCAGTCGAAATTGGCCGAAGGCAGGTCCAGCGCCTCACGCACCTCCCGGCCGGTCAGGATCCGCTTGCCGATCCGGATCTCCTTCACGCTGCGGCCCGCCGTCCGGCTCAGCACCTCGATGCCGCCTTTCCGGTCGCGCCTTCCGATGCCGAGCCGGTCGTAAAACTCGTCCAGCGTCATCCCGATCTCCTGCTCGTACCGGGGCGACAGTTGCGCGTCCCACGGGCTGGGAACGCTTCTCAGATACGGCACCGGCTCGGACCAGTAGTCTTCGGCGTTTTCCGTGTAGCCTCCGCTGGTCGAGAAATAGGCCGCCTGTATCGGCTCGCCCCCGTAGGTCAGCACAAGTCCCTCCGTTCCGGCAACCGCCTGTCCGATCCGCTCGAAATCCTCCTTGCGTTCCGACGCCATCCGCCGCATGTTCTCCAGGGAGACGTACGCCTGGTCGGCCGGGCCGTCCGTCACGTCGTATTCGCCACCGCCGCCGTCGCCGTTCCGCCGGTCGGCAAGCAATTTCCGGATGATGTACGTCCTCGCCGCGATCGCCTGCGCCTTCAGCGCCTCCGGTTCGAAATCCGCGGGCATTTCCCCCGCCACGACGCCGCGGACATAGATCTCCAGCGGCACCGTCTCCACGCGCCCCTCCTCCGCCAGGTAGACGCGCACCAGCGGCTCATTCCGCGCGCCGGCCTGTCCGATTCCGGCGCCTTCCGCGCCGGCCGACGCCCCGTTTTCCGCGCGGTCCGGAGAATCCGGCCGTCCGGCCGTCCGCGCGGCCGGCTGACCGTCCCGATCCGTCCGCTCGCCGCTTCGCGGGTGCGCCGCCGGCGGTCCTGCAATCCGCTCCGCGCCGGCCGCCGGACCGGATGCAAGCCTCGCGTCCGAGCCCGCGCGCGCGGCGTCGAATTCCGGCGTTTCGCCGCCGGCGATGAACAGCTTCACGAACATGGCAGCCGCCATGCCGAGCAGAAATGCCGTCGTCCAGCCGGAAGCGCCGGCACCGCGCCGCATGCGGCGCCTCCATGCCGGTCGTCGTCCCATCTCTTCCGCCCTCCTGTCGCATATCGCCTGAATCTCTCATACGCCGGCCTTGGTACATCCTATGAAGCGGATTGGTAGAACAGAACCCGGAGCGAACGGCATTTGAATTTTTGCCGCTGTTGACACCCGAATCGAAATCTTGGTAATCTCTATTTAGGGAATATTAACGGAAATTTCACTAAATGGCCGAAAAAAATTCAAAAACGGAGCGTTGTGGATGAACACGATCAACGTTCGAATCGGCTTCCTGACCACGCCCGAAGGTGAACAGACATTTCGGGAAGTGCTGAATGAATTCGGAAACATCGACGGTCGGCTGCTGATCTACCACAGCGACGACGAGATCCGGGAATTGATCGAAAGCCTGCGGCGGGAGATCGACGTCCTGATCTTCGGCGGACCGCTCAGCTACCACCTGTACCGGAAATATGTGAACGACAACGTGCCGACGCTGAGCATCGACTACCGGGAGACCGAACTGATGTCGGGTCTGCTCGCGTTGCTGAACGAGCGGAAACTGCCGGTCGGCGCCCTCTCGCTGGATACGTTCACGGTCGAGCTCGTGAACGAAGTGTTGAAGGAAACCGGCATCGCCGGCGGCGTGCGAACCTACGTCAAGCCGTTCGACGCCGCGGAATCGCACGATTCGATCGTCCGCTTCCACCGCGAATTGTGGGAAAGCGGGAGCATCGATCACGTCCTGACCTGCCGGAGATCCGTATTCGAGGTGCTTTCCGCCGCGGGCGTGCCGGTCACCAGGATCCTGCCTTCCAAATTCAACGTCCGCAACTCGATCGCGAAGGCGATCCTCCTCGGCGAAAACATCAAGAACGCCAACTTCCAGATCGCAATCGGCCATTTTCTCGTCATTCCCGACGCCGCGGGACAAGGCTCCGATTACGCCCAGGAGAAGCTGAGCCTCGACTTCCATCGCATCCTGGTCGATCTCGCGCAGCGATTCAACGCCTCCATCATGCCGCTCGGCATGTTCGAATTTCTGATGTACACGAGCCGCGGCTTTCTGGAGGAAGTGACCCGGCTGTGGACGGAATCGTCCGTCTTCCGGAACGCCGAGCGCAAGCTGTCGGCGCGCGTCTATGCCGGGTTCGGCGCCGGCAAGACGCCGCTGGCCGCCCAGGTGCACGCCAAGTCCGCGCTCGAACGGGCGAAGGAGCGGCGCGAAGGCTGCGCGTTTCTCATCCGCGACGACGGCAAGATCATCGGGCCGCTCGGCGCGAAGGAAGCGCTCGAATACACGCATCGGGCGACGGATCCGCTGCTCCAGGAGATGGCGGCCAGGACGCATCTGAGCGCCGACACGGTGGCGAAGGTGCTGTCGTTCTCCCGCATCCACGGTTCATTCACGGCGGAGGAGCTGGCGAACGCGCTCGGCGTGACGACGCGGAACGTCCGGAATATTTTCAGGAAGCTGGCGGACGCGGGGTATCTGGAGGAGACGGGCATGGAACGTCCGTATCCGAAAGGCCGACCGCGCAAAATATTTGCGATCCGGAGACCGGAATGACGGGCTGTGAAAGGAGGTGAAACCGTGAAGATCGCCCGGGTGGAAGTCATTCCGATCCGCATGCCGGTTTCCGATCGGGTTCGCATCAGGGACGCGTACGGATGGAAGACGGATTCCGAGTACAACATCGTCCGCATCACGGACGAGAACGGCGTGACCGGCGTCGGCGAAGCGTCGTTCACCGACGTATGGTCCGGCGAACGGCAGCTGGCGTCCAGGGAAGTCATCGAGAAGGTGCTCATCCCCGCGATCACGCCGCTCGATCTGTTCGACGTCCGCCGCGTCGCGGCCGCCATGGACAAGGCCGTTTACGGTCATCTGTCCAGCAAGGCGGCGGTGGAGATGGCCGTGCTCGATCTCGTCGGCAAGACGCTGGGGGTGCCGCTCTACCGGCTGCTCGGCGGGCGCGTGCGCGACAGCGTACCGCTCAAATTTTCGGTGTCCGCGATCAACGGGGAAGCGCTGATCGACATCGTGCAATTCGCGCTGGAACGCGGCATCAGGACCGTCAAGGTGAAGGTCGGGACCGGCATGGAGAAGGACCTCGACCGGCTGGAGACGGTGCGGCGGGAATTCGGGGACAAGGTCAGGATCGCCGTCGACGCGAACAACGCCTGGCGGCTTGACGAAGCGAAGGCGATGCTGGCGCGCATGGAACCGTACGACCCGCTGTTCATCGAACAGCCGCTCGCGCGGGATGATTACGCCGGATTCCGTGAATTGCGCAGGTTTACGAACCGTCCGATCGTGATGGATGAAAGCGTCTTCACGATCGACCAGGCGTGGCGGGCGCTGAAGGAAGACGCGGTCGACATCGTGTCCGTCTATCCGAACAAGAATGGAGGGGTGCTGAAAACGCAGCAGATTCTGACCATGACAGGCGCGGCAAAAAAAATCGGCCTACTGGGCTCCAATCTGGAACTCGGCGTCGGCTCCGCCGTGATGGCCCATGTAGGCGTCTCCAATGAGAATATTGATGATCTGACCTACCCGTCAGACATCATAGGACCATTTTATCACAAAGACGACATTATCACAAAACCGCTTCCCTGTGCCGACGGACGCGTCTCGGTTCCGGAATCGCCCGGAATCGGCGTCGAAATCGACGAGGAGAAGCTGCAATTTTACCGCGTTTCTTGAGGCAATCATGACTGGCTCAGGGGGTAAAAAGCATGAGGACAAGCGGAAAATATTGGGCGGCAACGCGGCCAGGTTGCTGAAGCTGGCCTGATCCGCCGCCGTCGCATGGGAGGAAACGGCCGAATGAACCAAGACATCTACGACGCCCACGCGTATATCGGCGCCGACTACCACACGTACTTTCACCAGCTGCGCGACTATTCGATCGAGCGGTACCGCTCCGTCATGGAAGCGTGCGGCATCCGGAAGGCGCTGCTCGTACCCGGCGGCATGGAGGCGGAGGTGGACGACAACTTCGCCCGGATCTGCGAAGCGGCCGATCGCGAGCCCGACCGATTCTTCGGCTTGCACCGGGTGCTGCCGAGACAGCCCGACGCCCTGGAGAAAATGGAGCGGGCGCTGAGGCGAAACGGCATCAAGGGCATCATGCTGCATCCGCACTGGGACACCTACCTGGCAAACGCGCGGATGCTCGATCCGTTCTTCGATCTGCTGTCCGATTTCGGCAAGCCCGCGCTGGTGTATTGCGGCGACATTCCGTACACGATGCCCGCGCAGATCGCGGACATGGCGGTCAGATTCCCGAAAGTTCCGGTCATCATCGGCCATATGGCCAAGACCGAAGTGTACCAGCATGTCACGGCTTCGGCCCTGCGCAGCGACAACCTGTTCCTGGAGACGTCCGGCTGCAACATCACGAACATCATTGAGGAAGCGGTCGCCAGGCTGGGCGCGTCCCGGGTGATGTTCGGCAGCGGATGGCCCGGGATGAGCCCTCAGGCGGAAATCTACAAGATCAGCAAGCTGAAAATTTCGGACGCGGACAAGGAGCAGTTGTTTTCCGGCACATTCCGGTCCCTGTTTTTGCGTCCGGAGGCTAAAGAGGCGACGGATTCATGACGGACCACGCGACGAAGAAGACGACATTGGCGAACATGACGACGATCGAGGCCGGACGTTTTCTCAAAGAGGTCAAAGCGGCGATCATTCCGGTCGGCTCCACCGAGCAGCACGGCGGCAACATGACGATGAACACCGACGCGCGTCTGGCGGAGGAAGTGAGCCGGCGCGTCGCGGAGCGGCTCTACCCGAACGTCGTCGTGCTTCCCGTCATCCCGGTGGGCGTCTCCTACCATCACATGGGATTTCCGGGAAGCATGACGCTGTCCCCGAACACGCTGCAATCGGTCGTATTCGATTACATGCGCAGCATGCTCCGGCACGGCATCCGGCGATTCGTGCTGCTGAACGGGCACGGCGGCAACCAGACGACGCTGTCGGTCGCCGCCACGGTGGCCAGGCACGAACTGGGCGTGGAAGCGGCCAACATCTTCTTCTGGAACATGGCCAAAGAAGAAATCCGCGCCGCCGCCTGCACCGTCCGCCACGGCCACGCCTGCGAGATCGAAGCGTCATTCGGCCTGTATCTGGACCCCGCCATCGTGCGCGCGGGCGAACTGAAGGCGGCCGAGCTGTATGACTATCCGTACCCGTATACCGGATTCGAGGCCGGCGCCGTCGATCTTCCCTACGACTGGCGGCAGATCACGCGGGACGGCTCGCTCGGAGACGCCACCAGGGCGAGCGCCGAACTCGGCGAGCGGCTGATCGGCATCATATTGGAGCGACTGGAGACCTTCATTGCCGCCTTCATGCGCGGGGAAGGAGGCGGCGGCGATGTTGCTTGAAGGCAAGCGCGCCGTCATTACGGGCGCCGCGCGGGGCATCGGCTACGCCATTGCCGAGCGCTTTCTCCGCGAAGGCGCGGCGGTCGTCCTGTGCGACCTGCATGAAGACCGGCTGAAGACTTCGATTCGCGAGCTGAGCGCCCTCGGCGACGCGACCGGACAGGTCGCCGACGTATCCGACCGCGCGGCGGTGAACGCTTTCGTCGCGGACGCGCTGCGGGACGGCCCGATCGACATCCTCGTCAACAACGCGGGAATCGGCATCAGCACGCCGTTCCTTGAACTGACGGATTACCTGTGGGACAGAACGATGGCCGTCAATCTGAAGGGCGCGTTCCATTTCGCGCAGGCGGTGCTGCCGGGGATGATCGAGCGCGGCCGGGGCGCGATCATCAACATCGGCTCGACGAACGGCATGCGCGGCCAGCCGACCATGGCGCACTACAACGCCAGCAAAGCGGCGCTCATCTCGCTCACCCAGACGCTGGCGGTCGAATTCGCCCCGATGGGCATTCGCGTGAACTGCGTCTGCCCCGGTTCCATCGCCACCGAATTGAACCTGAAGGAATCGGGATGGAGTCCGGAGTTCCTGGAACAACTGCGGAAGCACATCCCCGTCCGGCGTTTCGGCCTGCCGGAAGACGTCGGCTGGGCATGCGCTTTTGTGGCGTCCGACGCCGCCAATTTCATGACGGGACAGACGCTTGTCCTGGACGGCGGGCTGTTGGCGCAGCAATTCGGATCGGGGGTGAACCGATGAGCAGAATCGAGCAGCGGCTTGCCGAATTGGGGATCCGGCTTCCCGAGCCGCTCGCGCCCGTCGCCCGGTACGTTCCGGCGAAGACGGCCGGCTCGTTCGTCTATCTGTCCGGAACCGATTGCCGAAAGGACGGCGAGCTGCTCTACAAGGGCAAACTGGGAGCCGAACTGACGATCGAAATGGGGTACCGGGCCGCACGGCAGGCGGCCGTCAACCTGCTGGCCGCGCTGCGGGCGGAAATCGGCGATCTCGATCGCGTCAAGCAGATCGTCAAGCTGCTCGGCATGGTGAACAGCGCGCCGGGATTCAACCGGCAGCCCGAAGTCATCAACGGGGCCTCGGAGCTGTTGATCGACGTGTTCGGGGACAGGGGCAGGCACGCCCGCTCGGCGGTCGGCATGAACGAACTGCCCTATGACACGCCGGTGGAAATCGAGATGATCGTCGAAATCGAATAAGTCCGAACACGAAAAGAACGCGTCATTTCCGACGCGTTCTTGTTCTTGGTCATGCCCAGGAAGGCCGCACCTGGATGAGCGCCCGCTCCATGTGCTCCTTGTCGCGGGCAAACACGGTTCCGGTTTGCGTATCCGCCTCCTCCGGCTCCGCGACTTCCGCGATCGCGGCCGCCTTGGCGAGCGCCGCCTCCGGTTCGATCCGGCGGATGTCGGCGCCGAGCGCCGCCAGCTTCTCCGTAATCTTCAAATATCCGCGATCAATATGGTGAACGCCCGTAATCTCGGTCTCGCCCTCGGCAGCCAGCCCGGCGAGAATCAGCGCGGCGCCCGCGCGCAGATCGGTGGCGCACACCTTGGCGCCGACCAGCCTGGCGCCGCCCGTTACGATCGCCGATCGTCCTTCCACACGGATCTGTCCCTGCAGCTTGCGGAACTCCTCCACATGCATGAACCGGTTCTCGAACACCGTCTCCGTCACGACGCTCGTGCCCTCCGACACCATGAGCAGCGCCATGATCTGCGACTGCATGTCGGTGGGAAACCCCGGATGCGGGAGCGTCTTCACGTCGACGGCCTTGAGCGGACGGTTCACCGTCACGCGGATGCCGCCTTCGGTTTCGCCGAATTCGACGCCCATTTCCTCCAGTTTCGAAATCACGGGAGTCAAATGATCCGCGATCGCGCCTTCGATGATGACGTCTCCGCCCGTAATGGCGGCGGCAACCATATAAGTGCCCGCTTCCACCCGATCGGGAATGACCGTATGCTCCGCGCCGCGCAGGCGCTCGACGCCCTCGATGCGGATCATGCTCGTGCCCGCTCCGCGCACGACGGCGCCCATGCCGTTCATGAAATTCGCCAGATCGACGATCTCCGGCTCGCGCGCCGCGTTCTCGATGACGGTCGTTCCGTCGGCCAGCGCGGCCGCCATCATGATGTTCTGCGTGGCGCCGACGCTCGGCACGTCCAGATAGATCTTGGCGCCCTTCAGCCGGCCGTTCGCGCGCGCATCTATGTAACCTTGCCCGAGGGCGATCTCCGCCCCCATCGCTTCGAAGCCTTTCAGGTGTTGGTCGATCGGGCGCGTGCCGATGGCGCATCCGCCGGGCAGCGAGATGCGAGCCTGTCCGAATCGCGTCAGCAGAGGTCCCATCACAAGGAAGGAAGCCCGCATTTTGCGGACGAGTTCGTACGGGGGTTCGAAGCTTTGCAGCGATGAAGCGTCAACGGCAACGGTGTCGCCGTCGTGGCATATGACGGCGCCAAGAGACGACAGCACCTGCCGGATGGTCACGACATCTTCAAGCAGGGGGACATCCCGGATGACACTTGCGCCTTCTTCGGCGAGCAGCGACGCGGCCATGACCGGCAGCACCGCGTTCTTGGCGCCGCTGATGCGAACCGTTCCGGAGAGCCGCCGACTGCCGCGGACGATGATTTTGCACATATGGGTCCCTCCGCGCACATGATCCTAACCGTAAACGATCCGAACACGTGCATTTTTCATCCGTCCAACATTCACAAAAATATCTTAGCATTTCCTTACACAGATCGACAAGCACAAATTTTCGAATCTTTACAGGATTAGCGGGGATTTCCCGACATTCTACATGTTTCGCAGCCGCATGCCGGATTCGGACCGTAGAATCAATACCATTGTTGACGGAAAAGGGCCTCCTTATTCGACAAGCAGACGCAGCGACATCGACCACTCCCAGTAATCGAGGATGAAGCGGGAGAACAGGTAGCCGATCGCGACCGCCAGCATCAACCGCAGCATGACGGCGCGCCGGCTTTTGGGCTGCTTCAGGAACACGTCGAGCTTGAGTTCCTGAAGCACGACCCAGGCGAGATAGACGGAAAACAGCATGACGGCCACCGCCAGCAGCGCGTTCAGCCCCATGGAAAAATATACGTCCTCCATCTCAGCTCAATCTCCCCTTCTCCAGCGCGCGGACCAGCAAGACCGCGAACTCCGCCCGGCTGATCCGCTCGTCCGGTCTGACCAGACCTCCGGGCGAGCCGTTCAGGATTCCCTCCGCTTTCAGCCGGTTGATCATCGGCGCGGCCCAGTGGCCGGACTTGAGATCGGCGAACGGCGGGTTCGACGCGGCCAGCGGCGGGAGCCCGAGCGCCCGGCCGATCATGACCGCGGCCTCCGCCCGCGTCACCGGTCGGGCCGGACCGAAACTGCCGTCCGGCAGACCGTTCACGATGCCCGCCGCCGTCGCCTGCCGGACCGCCCTGTAGGCCCAATGCCGGTCGTTCAGGTCGCGGTAGTCGATCCGGGCCTCCGGGGCGTCCGATCCCGCCAGCGCCCGCACGACGAGCGCGACCGCTTCCGCCCGGGTGATGCCGCGATTCGGCTCGAAGCGGTGATCGCCGGTGCCCGACACGAGGCCGAGCGCGTTCAACCGGACGATCGAGTCTTCCGCCCAGTGGCCGGCGATGTCGCGAAAATCTCCCACGAGCGCTTCGACGTCCACCCGCAGACGATACAGGCTCCGATCGAACGGCCGGTTGGCGGTCAGCCGGATATAGTGGTTGCCTTCATCATATGCCCGCTCGATGCGAATGCTCCCGCCTCCGGCGGGCGTCTCGAGCGTCTCCAGAAGCTGCTGGCGCCGGTCGTACACTTCCATCGTCACGCGGCGATCCTCCGGCACCCCGTCCAGCGCGATCGTCACGAGTGATCGGCCGTCCAGCCGGAACCGGAACCAGTCCTCATCGCCCTGGACGGCGAAAACCCCGCGGTATTCCGTCCCCGGAGCGAGCGGCGTCGCCTGATAGATCCGGTCGTTCGGCTCGTTCGGATCCTCGTGCCGCTGCTCGAATTCGATGGTCAGCGTGTAGGTGCCGACCACGGGATGGGGGTTCGGCGAAGACGCGTCGCGCACGCGGATCAGGTAGCGGCCCGGGCTTGCCGGCAGGCTCGCCCGCTCCGTGCTCCCTTCGCCGTAGTCGTCGATGCGCTGTTCCGCGCCGCGTTCGGGCTTGACGAGCAGCGCCGGATCGATGCGCATCGTGTCGACCGCGAGCGACAGCCTCAGATTGCCGGTCTGGCCGACCGTCACGGCAAACCAATCCTGGTCGCCCGTCTGATGAAACGTTCCGGTCAGCGTCAACTTTCCGTCCGCCAATGTCACCTGCCGCGCCGAGGCCTGCGTGTCGTTCGGCTCATGGGAATCGGCGGCCATGCGGAACCCGGTCGTCAGCGTGTACGGCATGACCGCCGTCTCCGAACCGTTCCGGAACTTCAGCTCCAGCCAGACGGTGCCCCGCTTTACCTGCCACTCGGCCTGGCCGGCATCCTTGCGCCATTCCGCTGATGCGAAGGCGCCGTCGGTCGAATGCAGCGTCGCCGACACGACCGGATGGGACTTCTGTTCGCCGGGATAGCCTTCGAACGCGACCGACAGCCATCCGTCGTGCGGCGCTTCGATCCGGAACCAGTCGGTATCGGCGCCGCCTTCCAGCGCGCCCGCGATCTGATTGGCGACCGGCAGCGGGGCGGCGTTCAGGCGCGTGTCGTTCGGCTCCCGCGCGTCCGCCGTCGCGGCCGCCGTCAGCGCACGGTCGACCCGGAGCAGGCCGGCCCCGGACTGGTCGTCGCGGCCGGGCGCCCCGATATCCTGCGCCGTCTGCATCAACCGCTCCCGCACCTGCCAGGCTTTCAGGTTCGGCTCCTTCGACCAGACGAGCGCGGCCGCCGCGGCCACCTGCGGCGCGGCCATCGATGTGCCCTCTTCCTTGCGGTATCCGCCGCCGAGCGCCGTCGTGTACACTTCCCACGCCGCCGCGATGTCGATTTCGGGACCGACGTTGGAGCGGCGCTCCGGACTGCCGTCCGCCGCGACTCCCGCGACGGCCAGCACCGTCGGATAGGCCGCCGGATATTTGACTGCCGCCTTGGCGCCCTGCGTCAGGCCGTCGTTGCCGCTCGCCGCGACGAGCAGCACATCGTTCTTCTCGGCGTACTGGACGACATCCCGCATATAGGGGGAGTAGCGGTACAGCCCGACGGACAGGACGACGATTTTCGCTCCGGCATCGACCGACTTCACGATCGCCTCGCCGAGCGCCTCCTCATCGCCGAATCCGCTCGAATCGAGCGCCTTGACCGGCATGATCTTCGCTTTCCAGAGCACGCCGGCCGTCCCGATGCCGTTGTTGCCCGCGGCGGCCAGCACACCGGCCACCCGGGTGCCGTGCCCGTTGTCGTCATCCGGCGGTCTGCCGGGGTCGATCAGGTTGATGCCCTCGACGAGATTGTCTTTCAGATCCGGATGATCGAGATCAATGCCGGTGTCGACCACCGCGATCGTCAGATCCGACGCCATGCCCGGAACCAGCGCCCAGGCGCGGTCCGCGCCGATCAGGGAGAGATAGGTCTGCCGCTCCAGATGCGGATCGTCGGGCTTGCCAGGCAAATCCATCGCCGTCGGCGTGACGGCTGCCCGCGGCGCCGATCCTGCCTTCGCCTCGGTGTCCGCCGCCACGGTCGCGGCTCCCCCAGCGGCGCCGGTCGCCACGTCCGTCGTCATTCCCGCAGGTTTCGGGTCCGTGCCCGCCGTCTCCGCGCGACCGTCTGCAACGCCCGCCGCGTGACCGCCCGCCTTGGTCGCCGCATCCTCGCGCCCGCATTCCCTGGACGCCGCATCCGACCGTTCCCGCTTGCTGTCTTCATCGACGGTCAACAGCTTCACCCGTCCGACGGGATGGACATATTCCACATCCGGATGCGAAGCCAGCCGCTCAAGCCAGCGTTCCGGATCCACGCCGTCCGCCGGGGCGACGACATCGACGCGCATCTCCGGCTGGCGCGAGCGTACGACGGTGCCTGGAAGACGCGCCGGGTCCGCATCCGCGCCTTCCCGCCACTTGAGCAGCCAGCTTCCGGCCGCGGATTCGCCATCCGAAGCTTGCGGAGCCGGGCTTTCCACGCGCGCCGCTTCGCTTGCGCTTGCGCGTTTGGTTTCCGTAGACGGACTGTCAGGGCTCGCACTCTCGTATGCGCCCGCGTGAACCATCGGGACCGTCCAGCCGGGCGCGCCCGGATAAGCGCCTGTCGCCAGCACGACCGCCAACAGTGCGGCGCATGCCGCCAGTCCGCGCCGGCGTCGCGTTTCGCTGCGTCCGCCGCCACGCCCCGCGGTTCGCCGCCCCGCGTTCGCACGCCCGTTCACATGCCCGGTTGCGTGCCGCTCCCTGTTCGCGCGCCCGTTCACATGCCCGGTTGCGCTCCGCTCACCGTTCGCGCGCCCGACCACTTGCCCGCTTGCGCTCCGCTCCCCGTTTACGCGCCCAACCACTTGCCCGCTTGCGCTCCGCTCCCCGTTCGCGCGCCCGACCACTTGCCCGCTTGCGCTCCGCTCCCCGTTCGCGCGCCCGACCACTTGCCCGCTTGCGCTCCGCTCCCCGTTCGCGCGCCCGACGACATACCCGTGTGCGCTCCGCTCACCGTTCGTCCGCTCTTCCGATTTCCAGCCGTTCCAATTTAACATTCGCATCGCGACCTGTCCTTATTCGTTCCGTTGCTATGAACCTATTATAATCGATTCTGCCCGCCAGTGCGGTCAAAAACGACGACGGGCCCATTCAACGGACATAGGCAGTGCCGAAGCTGCTGTAACGCGGATACAACGTTACGGCTCCGCGCGAACCTGCGCCGGGCGAACTGTAACGCGGATACCTTGTTACAAACCCGCACGAAACAAAATCCGGCCGCACCCCGTCCTTCCGGACAAGATGCGGCCGGATTACCCTTTTCTGTTGTCTCCGGACGGCCGCCCCCAATCCGGCCGCCCGCATGTCTCCACTTGCCCGTACCGAACTTACCTCGGCATCGCAACCCAGATGTCGCGGGTCAGCGTCACGGCCTGTTCGAGCATTTCCATGAACGCGTTCGGCAGGAAGCCGAGCGCCAGCGTCGCCGCGACGCAGATCCAGAGCGCCACGCCCGTCGGCACGGAGACGTTCAGCTTCGTCTCCGTATCGGCGGTCCGCATGAACATCTGGCGGATGATGCTGAAGTAGAAGTAATACGAGATGACGCTGGTTACGATCATGATCGCCGCCAGCCAGTAGTCCTTCATCTGCACGGAGCTGAGCAGGATGAACAGCTTGCCGAAGAAGCCGCCCGTCACCGGCAGCCCGGCGAGCGAGATCAGCAGCACGACCATCCCCGCCGCCGTCCACGGCGCGCGATAGTACAGGCCTGCGTAGCCCTTGAGCTCGTCATGCCCCGCGGTCTGGCTGACGACCGCCATGACCGTGAAGGCGCCGACCGTCATGAACACGTAGGCGAGCAGGTAGAACGAGAAATCGGCGAGATTGTTCGTCGACGTCGTCCCGAGCCCGATCGCCAGCGGCACGAGCAGATAGCCCGCGTTGGCGACGCCCGACAGGGCGAGCAGCCGCTTCACGTTCTTCTGCCGCAGCGCCGCCGTCGTGCCGACGATCATCGCGGCCGCCGCGAGCACCTTCAGCGCGAGCAGCACGTCTTCGCCGACGCTGCTGGCGGACGGTCCGATAATGAACGGCGTCTGGATCACCGCCGTGTTGAAGATGACCCGAACCAGCGCGATGAACGCCGCGGCCTTCGAGACGACGGCCAGGAACGCGGTGATCGGCGTCGCCGCCCCCTGGTAGACGTCCGGCGCCCAGGCGTGGAACGGCGCGGCCGCGATCTTCACCGCGAATCCCGCGACCAGGAAGAACAGCGCGACATAGACGAGCCCTTCGTAATCGGTCGTCGCCTGCTCCAGCGTCCGGGCGATCCAGCCGAGGTTGGTCGAACCCGTCACGCCGTACAGATACGACATGCCGAACAGGATGAACGCGGACGAGACGGCGCCGATGACGACGTACTTGAACGCCGCTTCCGACGCGAGCTTCGACTTCTTGCGGAAGCCGATCAGCACATACGTCGAAATCCCGAGCAGCTCGAGCCCGACGAACATCGTGATCAGATCGGCCGTCGAGCAGAGGATGAGCGCGCCGGCCACGGCCGGCAGCAGCATCGTGAATGTCTCGCCCTTGTCGGTGATGTCGTCGTCCCGCTCGATCGTCCGGATGCCCATCAGCAGGATGAGCATCGAGGCGGCCAGGATGATCAGCTTCATCGTAAGCGCGAAGCCGTCGATCCGGTAGCTGTCGCGCAGCAGCGAGACGACCTCCGCATACTCCTCGCCGAACGGGTTGAACGACAGCAGCTGCCAGACGACGTACGCGGCCGAAGCGGCCAGCGATGCCAGCGTCAGCCAGCTCAGGAAACCGCGCCGAACCGTGTTCGGCAACAGCAGATCCGCGATCGTCAGCACGATCGCCATGCCGACGAGAATGATCTCGGGGACGAGGTAAGCCACATCCGGCCCGGTCAAGCTTTGAGTCGCCGTAGTCACCATGCGGTTACCCCCCCATCCTCGTGTTCAAATGCGCGATGATGTCGTCGAAGCTGCCCCGCATCGCGTCCGTCAGCACGGAAGGATAGACGCCGAGCAGCACGATGAACGCGAACAGCGCGATCATCGGCACGGCTTCGATCAGCCGCGCGTCCTTCAGCGCCGAGTACCGCTCCTGCTGCGGTCCGAAGGTGATCTTCAGCACGCTGCGCAGGATGTACACCGCGGCCAGAATGACGCCGAGCGCGGCGATCGCGGTCACCCACTTCATCGTCTCGAACAGGCCGAGGAAGCTGAGGAACTCGCCGATGAAGCCCGACAGGCCGGGCAGTCCGAGCGACGCCATCCCCGCGGCCAGCAGCATGCCGCTCATGAACGGCATCGGCCGCGCGAGGCCGCCGAGCTCGTCCAGCTCCGTCGTGCCGGTCCGCTCATACAGGCTGCCGACGATCAGGAACAGCAGCGCCGAGATGAGGCCGTGCGACACGAGCTGGAACACCGCGCCCTGCAGACCGATCTCGTTCAGCGACGCGATCCCGAGCAGCACGATGCCCATATGGCTCACGGATGAATAGGCGAGCACCAGCCGGAACTCCGTCTGCACGAACGCCAGCGCCGCGCCGTACAGCACGCCCGCCATGCCGAGCAGCGCCAGCACGAACGACGCTTCCTCCGCCAGCCCGGGGAACATCCCGACGGCGAACCGGATCAGACCGTATCCGCCCATCTTGAGCAGGACGCCCGAGTGGATCATGACGACGGACGCCGGCGCCTCCGCGTGGACGCGCAGCATCCAGGTATGGAACGGCAGCACCGGCAGCTTGATGCCGAACGCCGCGAGCAGCAGAATGAAGATCGTCCAACGCATTCCGTCGCTCAGCGCGAACGGATTGTCGAGATTGCCGGGCAGATTCGTAAGCGAATTCTCGGCCGTCAGATTCGCTGCGATTGTCGCGTAATCGCCCGTATAGACGAGGTTGCCTCCCTGTTCCGTCGCGTTCAGCGAAGCGCCCGCCGTCGAGATCAGCAGGATGAACGCGATCAGCATGAGCGCCGAACCGAGCCCGTTGTAAATCAGGAACGTGTTCGCCGCCTTCTCCCGGTTCAGCGAGCCCCAGATGCCGACCAGGAAGAACAGCGCGATCAGCGTCAGCTCGAAGAACAGGAAGAACAGGATCAGGTCGCGCGCCAGGAAGACGCCGAGCATCCCCGTCTCAAGCAGCAGGAACCAGACATAGAACGCCTTCCAGCGCTTCTTGATATGGACCGACGCCAGCGCGGCCATCACCGCGACGAGCGACGCAAGCACGACCAGCGGCAGCGACAGGCCGTCGATCGCCAGATGGTACTGGAACACATACGCGCTCGAGCCGATGTTGACCGCCTCGTGGTTGAGCGCGATCGTGATCCAGTCCACCCGCTCCCGCCAGGCGTCGGGATCCGCCGCGTCGTAGCTCGCGAACAGCCAGAGCGACAGGCCGAGCGGGATGAGCGTCGTGACGACGGCCACCCAGCGCTGCAGGCGGTTGTTCGTTCCGGGAAGGAAGAGCAGCACGAGCAGCCCGATGATCGGCGAGAACGTCAGCAGCGTCAGCCAGGGAAAAGAGCCCGCCATCACCAAAACCTCCTTCCGGCAATCGCTGCAACGAGAATGACCAGACCGATCACGACATACAGGCCGTAGGACTGCACCTGTCCGCTCTGCATCCGGGTCGCCGCGCGGCCCGTCCAGACCGCCGCGCCTCCGGCCAGCCGCACGGCGCCGCCGACGACATGGCGGTCGAACGCGTCAAGCGCCCGTCCGATCGCGCGCAGCGAGACCGTGAACACCGCGTGATAGATCTCGTCGATGTAATATTTCCGTTCCAGCAGCCGCGTCAGCCAGGGCGCGCGCGACGTGACGACATCGCGCGGGATCGCGCCCTTCACGTAGATCAGCCAGCCGAGATAGATGCCCAGCAGGCCGACCGCCGTGGAGACGAGCATGACGAGCGCCGTGCCCTCGTGCTCCGCGGCATGTCCGGTCAGCCATTCGCCGAGCCAGCCCGTGCCGGCGAACGGCATTTCGACGAAGCCCGCGAAGATCGCGAGCACCGCCAGCACGATCAGCGGCATCGTCATGACGGCCGGCGACTCGTGCGCCTCGCCGCCCGCCTTCGGCTTGCCCGCGAAGACGAGGAAGAACAGGCGCGACATGTAGAGCGCCGTCAGCAGCGCGGCCGCGATGCCGACCGCGAACAGCGCCGGATTCGCGTGGAGCGCTTCCGCGAGGATCGCGTCCTTCGACCAGAATCCGGAGAGCGGCGGGATGCCCGCCAGCGCCAGCGCGCCGATCGCGAACGTCCAGGCGATCGTCTTCATCGTCTTGCCGAGGCCGCCCATCTCGTGGATGTTCTGCGTATGGACCGCGTGGATGACGCTGCCCGCCCCGAGGAACAGGAGCGCCTTGAAAAACGCGTGCGTAAACAGATGGAACATGCCCGCCGTCACCGAGCCGAGCCCGATCGCCATCATCATGTAGCCGAGCTGGCTGACGGTGGAATAGGCGAGAATCCGCTTGATGTCGTTCTGCGCGATCGCGATGGACGCCGCGAAGATCGCGGTGAACGCGCCGACATACGCGACCGTGTCGAGCGCCGCCTGCGACGCCTCGAAGATCGGGAACGTGCGGGCGACGAGGAACACGCCGGCGGCGACCATCGTCGCGGCGTGGATCAGGGCGCTGATCGGCGTCGGGCCTTCCATCGCGTCCGGAAGCCAGACGTGCAGCGGGAACTGGCCGGATTTGCCGACCGCCCCGACGAAGATCAGAATCGCGATCAGCGTCGTGATGCCTTCCGTGATCAGGCCGGACTGGCCGAACACGTTCTCGATCGCGGAGAACGACAGGTCGTGGTCCGGCATGTACCAGAAAAGGAGCAGCAGCGCGATCAGAAGACCGACGTCGCCGACGCGCGTGACGATGAACGCCTTCTTCGCCGCGGCCTTCGCCTCCGGCTTCTGGTACCAGAAGCCGATGAGCAGGAACGAACAGACCCCGACGAGCTCCCAGAAGATATAGAGCGTAAGCAGGTTGTCGGCCAGGACGAGCCCGAGCATCGAGAACGTGAACAGCGCCACGTAACCGAAGAACACGGTGATGCGCTCGTCGTCCTTCATGTAGCCGATCGAGTACACATTCACCAGGAACGCGACAAGCGAGACGACGATCAGCATGAGCGCCGTCAGATTCGTCACGTCGAAACCGGCGGTCAGCTCGAAGCCGCCGATCCCGATCCAGGTGAAGCTGTCGTTGTATTCATCGGCCCCGTTCATATGCTCGAACAGAATGAGCGCCGACAGCACAAGCGCGGCGAACGATGCGAGCGTGGCGACGAGGGGGCCGGACTGCTTCATGCCGCGGCCGAACGCCGTCAGGATGAGGAAGGCCGCGAGCGGGAATACCGGAACGAGCCAGGCGTATTGCGAGAATACGGTTTCCATGCCGCTACCTCCTCATCTCGTTGAATTCGTCGACATTCGCCGTGCCGCGTCTGCGGAACAGCGCGATCAGGATCGCGACGCCGACCGCCACCTCGGCCGCCGCCACCGAGATCGTGAACAGCGAGAAGATCTGCCCGTCCAGCGACGGCACGACGCCGTATTTCGAGAACGCGACCAGATTCAGGTTCACCGCGTTGAGCATGAGCTCCACCGACATGAGCACGATGACGGCGTTGCGTTTCGACAGCGCGCCGTACAAGCCGATGCAGAACAGAATGGCGGCCATGGTCAGGTACGATGACAGCACGTCTTATTCCGCCTCCTTCTTCGCGATCACGATCGCGCCGATGAACGCGACCGTCAGGAGTACCGACACCAGCTCGAACGGAATGACGTGCTGGGTGTACAGCTGCTTGCCGATCTCCATCGCGTTGTCGACCCCGGCCTGCAGCGGCGGAGCCGAGGGCGCGAACTCCGTGGTCCGGATCGCGTAGAACAGGATGCCGAACAGCACGATCGCCGCGACGGCAGACACGATCTCGTGAACCGGCCGCGTCGGCTCATGCTGCGCGGCCTGATGGTCCGTCATCATGATGCCGAACAAGAGCAGAATCGTGACGGCGCCCGAATAGATCAGCACCTGCACGAACGCGACGAATTCCGCCTCCAGCACGACGAACATGCCGCCGAGCCCGAGGAAGACGGCCGCCAGCGACACCACCATGTGGACGACCTTCGTCAGCGTCAGCATCAGCACCGCGCCGACGATCATCACGACGGCGAACGCGAAGAACGCCACCAGCTCGCCGGACCAGTCGATGTAGAAACCGCCCATCGGTTACTTCGCGCCCCCCTTCTGCGGCGCGCCGATGTTGTTGTTGTCCTGCCGGACGTTCGTGTTGTTGTTCTCCAGCCATTCGCGGTCCTTGAACAGCTCGTCGCGGCTGTAGACCGCCAGTTCGAAATTGTTCGTCATGACAATCGCTTCCGTCGGACACACCTCGGTGCACAGATCGCACAGGATGCACAGCTCGAAGTTGATGTCGTAGGTGTCGATCACTTTGCCCTTCTTCTCGGGATCCGGATTCGGCTTGCCGACCAGCGTGATGCATTCGGTCGGACAGATGCGCGCGCACTGGTTGCAGACGATGCACTTGTCCGGATCGAAATGCTGGACGCCGCGGAAGCGGTCCGGCATTTTGAGCGGCACGTCCGGGTAGGCATAGGTGACCTTCTTCGTCGTCATCGCCTTGAGCGTAACGCCCAGACCCTGGATCAAACCTTTCATGGCCCTTACCCCCCGTTACCCTTTGATGAAAAGCTCGAGACAGACCGCCGTCACGAACACGTTCAGGATCGCCAGCGGCACCAGCACCTTCCAGGCGAATCCCATCAGATGGTCGATGCGCACGCGCGGCATCGTCGCCCTGAGCCAGAACAGGAAGAAGATGACGAAGGCCATCTTCAGGAGCATCCAGACGATGCCCGGGATGAACCCGAGGAACGGCGCCGGCGGATGCCAGCCGCCGAGGAACAGCACCGACGCGAGGCCCGCGATCGCGAACATGTAGACGTATTCCGCCAGCATGAAGAACGCGAAGCGGAAGCCGCTGTATTCGGTGTGGTAGCCGGCGACGAGCTCGGACTCCGCCTCCGGCAGGTCGAACGGCGAACGGTTCAGCTCCGACACCGCCGCGACGATGAACACGCCGAACCCGATGATCTGCGGCAGGAAGTTCCACTCCCAGAACCAGTCGCCCTGCGCTTCGACGATCTGCCGCAGGCTCATGCTGCCGGTCATCATGACCGTGCCGACGATCGACAGGATGAGCGGCACTTCGTAGCTGATCATCTGCGCGCCCGAACGCATGCCGCCGAGCAGCGAGTACTTGTTGTTCGACGCCCAGCCGCCCAGCACGATCGCGATCGTGGAGATGGCCGACAGCGCCGCGTAGTAGACCACGGCCACGTTCAGATCGGCGAAGTACAGCTCGCGCGTGTACGGAATGATCGCCAGCACCGTGAACGACGGCGCGTAGCAGAGCGCCGGCGCGAGGATGAACAGGGCTTTGTCCGCCTTGCGCGGTATCGTGTCCTCCTTGATCAGCAGCTTGAGGACGTCCGCCACCGTCTGGAACAGCCCCCACGGCCCGAGCCGGTTCGGCCCGTGCCGGAACTGCATCCAGCCGATGACCTTCCGCTCGAACAGAATCGCGTACGTGACATAACCGAGTATCAGAAGCAGGAAGACGACCGCCAACACGGCGTAGATCAGGACGTTCTCCCAGGACAGGGGTTGCTCCACCCACCTCGTCATCAGCAGTCGACCTCCCCGAGGACGATGTCCACGCCGCCCAGAATCGCGATGAGGTTCGTGATCGTCTCACCGACGAGCAGCTTCGGCAAAATCTGCAGGTTGTTGAACGACGGCCGCCGGAACTTCAGCCGGTACGGCTCGGCCTTGCCCTTCGACACGATGTGGCAGCCGATCTCGCCGCGCGGCGATTCGATGCGCACATACGTCTCGCCCGCCGGCGGACGGATGGCGCGCGGCACCTTGCCCATCGTCTCGCCGGAGGACGGGAACTGTTCGACCGCCTGCTTCAGGATGCGCAGCGACTGGCGCATCTCTTCCATCCGGACGAGGTACCGGTCGTAGCAATCGCCGTTCGTACCGACCGGCACGTCGAACTCGAACCGGTCGTAGATGCAGTACGGCTCATCCTTGCGCAGATCCCATTTCACGCCGGTGCAGCGCAGATTCGCGCCGGAGAGGCCGTAGGCGATCGCCGTCTCGGCGTCGTACTGGCCGACGCCCTTGACCCGCGCGAGGAAAATCTCGTTCCCGCTGACGAGCCGGTCGTATTCCTTGAGCTGCTTTTCCATGTACGGGATGAAGTCGCGCACCTTGTCGATCCACCCCGGGGGCGCGTCCCATTTTACCCCGCCGACCCGCATATAGTTGTAGGTCAGCCGCGCGCCGCACAGCTCGTTGAACAGATCGATGATCATCTCGCGTTCCTTGAACGCGAACAGGAACGGACTCAGCGCTCCGAGGTCCAGCAGGTAGGTGCCCCACCAGACAAGGTGGCTCGCAACGCGTTGCAATTCCATGACAATCAGGCGCAGGAACTGGGCGCGTTCCGGCACCTCGATGCCCATCATGGTCTCGACCGCATGGCAGAGCACGTAGTTGTTCGTCATGGCCGACAGGTAGTCCATTCGGTCCGTGTACGGCACGATCTGCGTGTAGTTCAGGCTTTCCGCCAGCTTCTCCGTGCCCCGGTGCAGATAGCCGATGACGGGCGTCGCTTCCGTGATGACTTCGCCGTCCAGCTTCACGACGAGGCGGAAGACGCCGTGCGTGCTCGGGTGCTGAGGGCCGACGTTGAGCAGCAGTTCTTCGGTACGGATCACGCGTCACACCTCCGGATCGAGCGGAACGTAGTCTTTGCGCAGCGGATGGCCGACCCAGTCGTCCGGCATCAGGATACGGCGCAGGTCCGGATGGCCGGGAAAATCGACGCCGAGCAGATCGTAAATTTCGCGCTCGGGCCAGTTCGCCCCGGGCCACACCGGCGTTGCCGACGGAACGGAAGGCTGTTCGCGGTCCGTACGGATCTTGATCGCGTATTCGCGCTTCGTCTCGAGATTGAGGACAAAGTAGACGACTTCCAGATGCGTCTCGTAATCGACGCCGGTCACATTGCGAATATATTTGCAGCCCAGCTTCTCGTGGTCGCGCAGGAGTTCGGCCGCGGCGCGCCAATGCTCGGCTTTCACCGTGATCGTCGGCATGTCGCCCGCGAGCGCGTTGATCGCCGCTTCTTCGACCGCTTCCGGATGCACTTCGGATTTCAGCAGCTCGACGGCCTCGTCGAGCCAGGGCTGCTTCGGCGACGGCGGCTTCGGCTCCGCCGGAGCGGCTTCGCCGCCTTCCGCGGCGGCCTTCGCCGCGAGACGCGCGGCGCGCGCTTCCTGCGCCGCCTTGATCTTCGCCTCGCGCTCGGGGTCTGCAGCGCCGGCGC
>Ga0310840_100196_pt1 | contig 61399 bp, 53 predicted proteins | sample SM_ome_8_FD_201304 | JGI IMG/M metagenome (GOLD analysis project Ga0310840, IMG submission 201304) | Sorghum-adapted microbial communities enriched on stacked mutant (SM) sorghum from Joint BioEnergy Institute, Emeryville, California... ...
GTCTTTCAGGCGGTGTACCGGAACGGCGTGATGAAGGAGACGTCGGTGCCGATCCGGATCATCGGAAACATCTACAAGTTCGTGTCGGTGCACCGGGTGCAGTGAATGGTGGCGGTCCGGTCCCGACGCGGGCGGGAGATGCGGAACATGAAAGGTTTTCTCTATGCCTGCCATTGGGAGGGGCGGTGGTCGGCCTTCGCGACGATATCGCCGGAGGTCGATCTGGCCTATCGGCTGGATGAGGATTTCCGCCGGATCGTGGAGGAAATCGCGGGCGTCGGCGGCCCGGGGGCGGAGATGCGGCGCGGCGGCCGGGCGCATGCCGTCCTGCTGTTGGACGAGCCGTTGCCGCTCGGCATCGCCTTCGCAGCGGCGGAGCTGTTCGACAGGCGGGCGCGGCGCGTGCGGGGCGAGGCGGATGCCGCCCGGCTGCTGCGCGCCTGCGTGCGCCGTGCGGAGCCGCGCGGCGGATTGCCCGGGCTGGCGGGCGTGAGCCGGATCTTCGGCCGGGAGCGCGCGGCGGGGACGGTGCGCCGCATCGACGCCGTGCGTTGCGGGCGGGCCTCCGGGGCGCGGGAGGAGGCCCGCGCATTGGCGGCGGCCGCGCGCGAAGCCGCCGCCGCGCTTGAGGGGCGGGCGCTTCTGCGCGGCGAAGCGCTCGCCCTGCTCGGCGCTGCCGGGCCCGCGCCCGCCCGTTGGAGCGCCGCCTTCGCCGAAGCGGCGCTCCAGCTCGCGGCCCTGCTGGGCCGGCTGCGCCTCGGCAGCGCCATCGCCCGCGGCCACGGCGTCCGCGGGCGACGGCGCGGGCGCCGCTGCCAACGCTGCGGCAGCGGCGAGGCGCGCATGCGCCGCACGCCCTGCGCCGCGTGCGGCCGCGTCTGCGCCTACTGCGAGGCGTGCCTGCTGCTGGGCCGATGCAGGGAATGCACGCTGCTCGTCAGCGGCATTCCCGGGGGCGCATCCGTCCGCCTGCTTCCGGCGGACGGGCTCCCGCCCATTCCGGCGCGGCTCGCGCGATGGGGGCTCAGCCCGGCCCAGTACGCGGCCGCTGAGTCGGCCTTGCGCTGGCTGGAAAGCGCGTCCGGCCATGACCGTCCGCCCTTCCTGCTCTGGGCGGTGACGGGCGCCGGCAAAACCGAAATGATGTTCACGCTCATCGACTCCGTGCTCGCGCGCGGCGGCAGGGCGATGGTCGCGACGCCGCGCCGGGATGTCGTGCTCGAGCTCGAGCCGCGCATCCGGAGGGCGTTTCCCGGCCGCACCGTCGTCGCGCTGCACGGCGCCAGCCGGGAGAAGTGGACGAAGGCCGACATCACGCTCGCGACGACCCATCAGGCGATCCGGTTCGCGGCCGGCTTCGAGCTGGTCGTGATCGACGAGCTTGACGCTTTTCCGTATCATAACAATCCGATGCTGCAATACGCCGCCGCGAAATGCGTCGCGCCCGGCGGTCACCGCGTGCTGCTGTCGGCGACGCCGCCGGCGGAGCTCCGGCGCGCGGCCGCGCGCGGGCGATTGCCGCACGCGCGCATTCCGGTCCGGTACCACGGTCATCCGCTGCCGGTGCCGGTCGAGCTCCGCACGCCGTCCGTCCGGGAGATGATCCGGCGCGGGACGGTGCCGGACAGGCTGAAGCGGGCGATCTTGTCCTCGCTGGCGAGAGGGGCGCAGCTGTTCGTCTTCGTGCCGCGCATTTCCGACACCGGCCCGGTGGCGGCGCTGCTCGGCAGCTTCTGTCCGCCGGACGCCGCGATCGGCCATACCTCCTCTCGGGATGAGCAGCGCGCGGAGACCGTCATGCGGTTCCGCAATCGCGATCTGCGCGTGCTCGTGACGACGACGATTCTCGAGCGGGGGGTGACGATTCCGCGCAGCGACGTGTTTGTGCTGGACGCCGACGCGCCGCTGTTCGACGGGGCGTCGCTCGAGCAGATGGCGGGAAGGGCCGGGCGATCGCAGGATGATCCCCACGGGCGGGTATATTTTTGCGCGCCGCATGCGACCCGCGCCCAGCGCGCCGCCATCCGGCAGATCCGGGAGATGAACGCGCTCGCCGCGGCCCGCGGGTATCTCCGGCGATGCGGGCCGAGCCCGGGCGGCCGCGGGCATACCGGCGCCGTTCCGATCACGGGAAGCGGCCGCGAAAATTCCGGCGCCGTTCCGATCACGGGAAACGGCTGCGAAAATTCCGGCGCCGTTCCGATCACGGGAAGCGGCCGCGAAAAAACCGGAGCCGTTCCACTCAAGGGAGGAGTTGGCCGATGACCGGATGGACCGCGTTCATGCGGGGTCTTTTTTCCCGATCGATGGATCTGCTCGGGCCGTCGGACGGGCGGTGCCTTGTCTGCGGCGAACGCCTGCGCGGCCACTCGCCCCGGTCGCCGGAGGAGCTTCGTCTCGGAAGCCGGCTCTGCGCAGGCTGCCAGGCATGCATTCCCTGGATCCGCAATCCCGCCTGTCCGCGCTGCGGCCGGCCGGTGTTCTGTCCGGACTGCGTCCGGCAGCCGGTCCGCGCCTTCGAGATGAATCGCAGCGCGGTGCGCTACAGCGACGAGATGAAGAAATGGCTGGCGCTGTACAAATTCCGGGGCGACGAGCGATACGGCGAACTGCTTGCCGACATGTTGATGCCGGCTTATGAGCGTCTGACCGCGGAAGCGGCCGCCGGGTTCAATCCCGAAGCCGGCCTGGCGTCTATTGCGGCATGGATGGAAGGCATGAAACGGAACGAGATCCCGCGGCCTTCCCTCATGCCGGAAACCGATAGGCAAACCGGGCTGTCTGTCCGCGGCGGCTTCCGTCGGCGGATCTGGCATGCCGTCACCTATGTGCCCGCCAGCCGGGAGCGGGCGGAAGAACGGGGGTTCAATCAGGCGGAGCGCCTCGCCCGCGCGGCCGCGATGCGGGCGAACGCGCCGCTCTTGCCGCTCATCCGGCGCCTGCGCGACAGCGGAAAACAGAGCCAGCGGAGACGGGCCGAAAGGCTCAAGGCGATGCGCGCCATATTCGGGCCCGATGAAGCGGGGCTCAGGCGGCTTGCGGAATTGGCCTTCCGGGCCGGACACCCTCCCGGCGAACCGCTCCGCGTCCTGCTGGTGGACGACATCTACACGACCGGCTCCACGGCGGAAGCGTGCGCCGAAGCGATCCGCGCCGCCGCGCCCTGCCCGGTCCGCGTCTATGTGCTGACGTGGGCGCGATCGTGACGGGGCGGGCAATCGCCGCGGAACCGCCCTTTCGAAAGCCGCCGTCCGTCCGGCAGCTCACGCAGGCTCCCTGCTCCGGGAATGGGGGCGATAACCCGTCATAGTGCCCCGGAAATACCGATCAATGCTCCTTTAGTCCTTATTTTTCGCAAAATCTCGCATTATTCTTCCAGTTCCGCTAAAATAACAGTAGAAGCAATCTGTTGTGCATGGGGGACTGGGGGCCAATGAACCTCGACTATTGTCCGCGTTGCGGCAAGCTGTTCGCCAGGGGCTTACGCGACATCTGTCCGAATTGCATCAAGCAAATAGAGGAAGAATACGAAAAGTGTGTCGCGTACCTGAAGGAGCATCGCCACATCACCATTCAACAGCTGTCGGAGGCAACCGGTGTCTCCGTGCGCCAGATCACCCGGTTCATCCGTGAAGGACGAATCGGCATCGACAATTACCCGAACATGCACTACGCTTGCGAATCCTGCGGAATGCCGATCCGGGACGGCAACCTGTGCCCGAACTGCATCAAGAAGCTCGCGGACGAGATCAAGGCGCAGCAGGCGATCGACGCCCGGCTGAAAGCGGAAGCGCAGGCCGAACGGTTCAATACGTATCAGATCAAGCATACCGAACGGAAAGATCGTTGATCCGCCTATAAATTTTGTGACCCAGGCAACCGATAATACCCACATAGGGATTATCGGTTGTTTTTTTGCATTGCGGTTTGGAAGAGGTGGCAGCCATGAAGATCAACGAGATCGGACGCCTGAACGCCGTCCGGACATATCAGAAGCATCAGGACACGCGCTCCGACGGCAAGGGCGCGCTGAAGCGCCGGGACGAAGTCCGGATCTCGCCGGAAGCGCAGCAGCTTCTGTCGGACAGCCGGATCTTCGGCGCCGAGCGGGCGGAGAAGATCAGCCGGCTGAAGGAGTCCGTATCGACGGGCACGTATTACGTCGATGCCGGCAAGATCGCCGACAAGCTGTGGCCGTATTTGAAATGACACGGGAAAGACGGTGAGCCGGATGGCGGTCCAGGACATTGTCCGGATATTGGATGAGCAGGCGGAACTGTACGGCCGGCTGCTCGAGACGGCCAACGAGAAGACGCCCGTGCTGGTGAAGGGCGATGTCGATCAGCTCAACGCGATCGTTCAGCGGGAGCGCAAGCTGATCGCCAGGGCCGAGCAGCTGGAGCAGCAGCGCATCCTCGAGACGCACCGCCATTTCGTGTCGCTGGGATATATCTCCCGCATGAACACGCTGCGCGAAGTCATCCAGTCGGTGAACCAGCCCGAGCTGAAGCAGAAGCTCATCGAGCAGCAGCGGGAGCTGTCGCGATTGCTGGAAGAACTGCGCCGCGTGAACGAGCTGAACCAGCAGCTGATCCGCCAGGCGCTGGCGTTCATCGATTATTCGATCGGACTGGCGGTGGACGACCCCGCCGAGGATATCGTGTATCAGCATCCGCAGAAGAATCCGGGAAGCGCGGGCAGAACCGGCATTTTCGATACGCGGGCCTGATCCCCCAAGGAGGCGGCATACGTTGAGATCGACATTCCATACGCTGGAGACATCGAAGCGAAGCCTGTTCACGCAGCAGGCGGCCATCAATACGGTAGGACACAACATCGCGAACGCGAACACCAGGGGCTATTCGCGCCAGGTCGTCAGCATGACGGCCGCAAGGCCGATCGAGGCCTACGGCATCGGCCGCACGACGATTCCGGGGCAGCTCGGCACGGGCGTCGAGTTCACGGACATCCGGCGGATCCGGACGGCGTTTCTCGATGACCAGTACCGCAATCAGAACAAACTGGTCGGTACTTATACGGTCCAGGCGGACACGCTGGACAAGCTTGAGGCGATCATCAACGAGCCGAGCGACGCCGGCCTCCGGAGCGTGCTGGCGCAATTCTGGAACGCCTGGTCCGACCTGAGCAAGGATCCCGAGAACGTCACGGGCCGCAAGATCGTGCGCGAGAGCGCGCTGGCGCTGGTTGACGCGTTCAATTCGATCAGCCGGCAGCTGAACGATCTGTCGGCGGACCTGACGACGAACATCGAAGTCAAGGCGACGGAGATCAATACGATCCTCTCGACGATCGCTTCGCTCAACACGGAGATCCGGCGGATCGAGGGGCTCGGCGACAAGGCGAACGATCTGCGGGACCAGCGCGATGTGCTCGTCGACGATCTGTCCCGGATCGCGAACGTCTCCGTCATCGAATCGGAGACGGGATATACGATATCGATCGGCGGCGTGACCGTCGTCGACGGCAGCACCGCGACGACGGTCACGGCGCAGATGCTGGTGGACGCCTACCAGAACGGAGATCTGAACAGCGGCGAGGTTCACGGCATGATCGTGTCGCGCGACGTCTATGTCGCGGAATATCGCCGCCAGCTTGATTCGCTGGCGAACACGCTGGCGACCGGCGAGATTCAGGTCATCCTTCCGGCGGGATCCTACATTCCGCAGGACATCGCGTCGACGCTCAATCCCCCGATCACGTCGCCGCTTGCCAGCAACACCGTCGTGACGGTGAAAGGGATCAACGGCCTGCATCAGCTGGGGTACACGCTCGAAGGCGGCTCGCCGCCGGCTAGCGGACTTCCGTTCTTCACGACATCCGACGGATCGTCCGTCTTCACGGCCGGCAATCTGCGGCTCAATCCCGCGATCGAGGCCGATGTGAACAAGATTGCGACGTCCATGCGGCTGGATGCCGGCGGCGCCGTCGTGCGCGGGAACAACACGCTCGCGCTCCTGATGAGCGAGCTGAAGGACACCCGGTTCACTTTCGACGAGACGTCGAGCGGCAACGGCGTGACCAGCGCGACGCTCGGCAGCTACTACAACGCGCTTGTCGGCGAGATCGGCGTCATCGCGAACCGGATGAAACGCAACATGTTGAATTCGCAGATGCAACTCGATCAGGTCGAGTCCAACCGCCAGTCGGTCAGCGGCGTGTCGCTGGACGAGGAAATGTCCGACCTGATCCGGTTCCAGCACGCATACAATGCCGCCGCCCGGCTGATGACATCCTTCGACGAAATGCTGAACAAACTGATCAACGGCACCGGCGTGGTCGGCCGCTGACGAGTGAGGAGGTAACGGCATGCCACTGCGCGTGACACCGGGAATGATGCATACGCAGCTGACCCGGAACCTGAACCGCACGCTGACGGAAATGTCGAAGCTGCAGGAGCAGATGACGACCGGGCGCAAGATCAACCGCGCCTCGGACGATCCCGTCGGCATCACCTATTCGCTTCGCTATCGCAGCGAACTGCAGGCCAATGTGCAGTACCAGAAGAACATCGACATGGCGCTGTCCTGGCTCGACTTCAACGACACGGTGCTGCAGCAGGCGCAGGATGTGCTGAAGCGCCTCAAGGAACTGGCCGTCCAGGGCTCGAACGGAACGAATCCGGGCGTCGCGCTGGACAACATCGCCGACGAAGTCGTGCAGCTCAAGGATCAGATTGTCGACATTGCGAACAGCACATTGAACGGAAAATATGTGTTCAACGGCGAGAAAACGGATATCATCCCCTACGATCCGACCGTACCGTCGTTTGATCCGAGCCAGATCGAGACGGACAACGGCTCGATCTACTACATGGTCGGCGTGGGCGTGAAGCTGCAGATCAACCTGAGCGGCAGCGACGTGTTCGGTCGGCCCGGCGAAGCGGACAACATCTTCACCGTGCTGGACGAGATCATTAATGCGCTTCAGAACGGCAACCACTCGGGGGTGGCGGCGCAAATCGCCAACATCGAGTCCCGGATGGACAAGATTCTGAACCAGCAGGCGGAGATTGGCGCCCGCGTCAACCGCGTCGAACTGATGCAGAATCGGCTGAAGGACCTGGAGATCAATCTGACCGATCTTCAGTCGAAGACGGAAGACGTCGATTTCGAGAAGCTGATCATCGACGCGAAGATCAACGAGAACATCTACCAGGCGTCGCTTTCCGTCGGAGCCCGGATCATCACGCCGTCTCTCGTCGATTTTCTGAAGTAAGGCGGCTGACAACATGGTGCCGCAAATTTACATTGAGACCCGGCGCGGCATGATCGGCGTGGAATCCGAGCTTGGCCGTTTCGAGATTGCACAGCGCCAGCCGGAACTCCGTGTTGAAACGAAGCAGCCGGTCATTACGGCACGCAACCGTCCGGGCACCTTGATCATCGATCAGACCCTGACGCAAAATGCGCTGAATGGCGGCAAACCGGAAGCGTTCTGGTTGCGCATGTACGCCCAGTACAAGGAAGTCGCGCGCAAAAATATCGAGAAAATGGTCCGGGAAGGAAACATGATCGGCGATTTGCGGATCCGGAAGAATCCGGTTCCCGATTTCGCGCTGGACGATTTCATCGAGGGGCCGCCGGATTTGCAGTTGTACGGCGAGGCCAGACCCGACAACACGAAGTTGGAGTATATTCCGAACGATCCCGACATCCAGGTCGAGCTGGGCGGTGTCGAAATCGACGTTCAGCTGCACCGACCGGATATTCGTTACCATCGCGGGTATGTCAAAGTTTATATGGCACAGTATCCGCAAGTCATCATTACTCCGCCGCCTGCGATTGAATTGATGGCGTAGATTCGGGCAATACAGCTATAAGCGAGGTAATGGTCGCTTGTAGCTTTTTATTTTACACAAACGGAGGATTGCGGGATGAAAATCGAGACGACCCGTTTTGGCGAGCTTGAGGTCGGCGAGCGGGACATCTATACGTTTCCGGAAGGAATTCCCGGCTTCGAGCAGGACAAGCGGTTTACCCTTGTGGGTCTGAAGGGCCTGGACGGATTTGCCTGTCTGCAGTGTGTCGATCGGGGTGAACTGGGGTTTATCATCGTGGATCCGTTCGAGTTTTTCCCCGATTATGAATTCAGTCTTCCGGATACGGATGCGGAGCAGCTCGGCGTGGAGGACCCGGGCGATTTGTCCGTCTGGACTATCGTCACCACCAGGGACCGGCTGGAATCGGCCACCGTCAATCTCGTCGCGCCGGTCGTATTGAATGTGCGGACCCGGATCGGCAAGCAGGTCATCCTCGTGGATACGAACCTCGGAACACGGCATGCCCTTTTCCGGACAACGAAAGGGGTGTAGCGGATGCTGGTGCTCTCGCGCAAAAAAGGCCAGACGATCGTCATCGACGGACGCATCGAAGTGACGGTGCTCGAAGCGGACGGCGACGCGGTGAAAATCGGCATCTCCGCGCCCCGTGAAGTTCAGATCACGCGCAAGGAATTGCTGCAATCCGTCAAGGAAACGAACGAAGAAGCGGCGTCCGTTCTCATCGATGTCGGACAGCTGCAAAAAATGGCCGACAAATTCAAAAAAAATTTTTCCTGAACTATAAAATTGGCGCTGGTTCTGCCGATATAGAAATTGAGACTCTCATGGGGCGGCCGACCCATGGCGAGCGGTCCACAAGGAAGTGGATGAAAATCTTTCAAGGAGGAAAATGAATCATGCGGATCAACCACAACATCACGGCGCTCAACAACCACCGCAACATGACCCTCAACAACACGGCGCTGGCGAAGAACATGGAGAAGCTGTCGTCCGGCCTGCGGATCAACCGTGCGGCTGACGACGCGGCAGGCCTCGCGGTTTCGGAAAAGATGCGCGGCCAAATCCGTGGTCTCGAGCAAGCGCAACGGAACGTCCAGGACGGCATCTCGTTCGTGCAAACGGCTGAAGGCGCGATGAACGAGATCAGCGCGATGCTCGTCCGGATGAAAGAACTGAACGTGCAAAAGGCGAACGGCACGTATTCGAGCGCGGACACGTACAACATTGAACTCGAGCTTGATCAACTCGGTCAGCAAATCGACCTGATCCTGAGTAACACGAAGTTCAACGGCATCAACATTACGTCCGGCGCCTCGATCGCATCCGACGACAGTGCGACGATCATTGCAATCAGCTCGATCAGTACGGGAAGCTTCGTCAGCTTGGGCTCCGGTACGTCGCTTACTGACATCGAAGCTGCGATCGAAGCGGTCGCGACCGAACGCGCGAAGCTCGGTGCGCTGCAAAACCGTCTCGAGTACACGTCCAACAACCTGGGTACGACGATCGAAAACCTCTCGGCGTCCGAATCCCGGATCCGCGATACCGACATGGCGAAAGAGATGGTCGAGCTCGCGAAGAACCAAATCCTGCTGCAATCGTCGCAAGCAATGCTCGCGCAAGCGAATGCGGCACCGCAAGGCGTCCTGTCGCTCCTGCGGTAATCAAACTTATCCATTGCGGAGGCTCTGGAATCCAGAGCCTCTTTTTATTTTGATTTTTGTTGTCTCTAAACTGATTGCGCCTATCTGTCGATAAATGAAGTAACAGCAGATTAGAGCGGAGTGATGTGGAATGATTGTTCAAGCCGGTACAATCAAGACTCGGATCTCATCAGCGATGGCAAACCGTTTGGCATCCGATCAACCCGTCGTTCAGCAAGATGAGGCATTTGTGTCATCCGCGCGCAATTGGCGTGAGTTGGATCGGCTCGAAAAAGAAGGTGTACGGTTATCCGTAGGAGAAGAGCAGATCATTCGCGCGGTCGAACGTGCGCTCAAGGCGTTGGAAGGGCCTTTCACCACGTTCGAGATGCGGGTGCATGAGCAGACGAATGCCATCATCGTTCGCGTTCTGAACAGGGAGACGGGTGAACTGATCCGGGAGATTCCGCCCGAGAAGACACTGGATCTCGTGGCCAAGATGATGGAGTTTGCCGGATTGGTAATCGACGAGAAAGTATAGGGAGAGGGTGCGGACATGCCCATTCGGATTTCCGGTTTTTCCGGACTTGATATTGATACGCTTGTCAGCGATTTGATGAAGGCGAAGAGAGCGCCTCTCGACAGTCTGAACCAGCAGAAGACGAAGTTGGAATGGCAGCGGGAGCAATATCGCAGCATCAATGCCAGGTTGGTCGATTTTCGGAACAACAAACTGTTCAATTACAGTCTGAGCAACGCGATCAATGCCAAGAAGGCGACGGTTGGCGGGGAAGCGGCGTCCGCCGTATCGGTGAAAGCCAATTCCTCGGCTTTGACGGGTGCCATGACGATCCAGGTCAACAGACTCGCGACAGCAGCCAGTGCCGTTAGTACGGAAGGTGTGGGCAAGACTTCGTCCGCCCAATTGACAGAGCTCGGCTTTACGCCCAGCGGCGGCAATATTACCGTCACGCTGAACGGCAAGGACGTCAAAGTTGATGAAGATGCGACAATTGCCGATCTGGTCAAAGCCATCAATGCAAGCGATGCGGGCGTAACGGCGTATTTCGACGATGTGGCCAAGAAACTGTCCTTGCTCTCGAGAAAGACTGGCGATGGCGATATCACGATGGACGCCGATTTCAAATCCAAATTCAAGTTGGAGACCAGTTCCGGCAAGAATGCGGAAGTTGTCATCAACGGCATCACGACCGAGCGGGAATCCAATACTTTCACGGTCAACGGTGTGGAAATCACCCTCAACTCCGAAGCTCCCGGCAAGACGGCCGTCATTAATGTAACGACCGATACGGACAAGATTGTGGATACGATCAAGACGTTCATCAATGAATACAACAGTCTGATTGACCTTTTGAACAAGAAGGTAAGCGAACAGCGGTACCGCGAATATGGGCCGCTCACGGCCGACCAGAAGAAGGAAATGAAGGAATCCGAAATCGAGCTGTGGGAAGAGAAAGCGAAAAGTGGTTTGCTTCGCAATGATGCGGCGCTTACGAGTCTGATCAACGATCTTCGCATAGCCATTTACACCAGCGTCAATGTAAACGGAAAAGATTACAACCTGCTTCGGGATCTCGGCATCGAGACCGGCACATGGGAACAAAAGGGCAAATTGATCCTGAAGAATGAAGATCAGTTGCGGGCCGCGATCGAAGCTGATCCGGACGCGGTGATGGCGTTCTTTACGAAGCAGACCACCGTCACGGATCCGGACATCAAGGATTCGCCGACGAATACGGACAACGGACTGTTCAGCCGTCTGTCCGCAGCCGTCATGCGGGCGATCGACCTGTTGGCCGCAAAGGCCGGAACAAACCGTTTCAGTGAGGACGAGACAGCCGCGTTTTCTCCGAACAGCTACATCGGGGAGCAGCTTCGGCAGCTTGAAATGAGAATAGCGGACACGACCAAGCGCCTGAATGAAATGGAAAGCCGCTATTTCTTGCAATTTGCGGCGATGGAAGCGGCTGTGACCCGATATATGGCACTATCCAGCAGCCTGTTTGGCGTATGATGATGTGACATGAGCAGCCTGTCGCTTGTCATGATCGTGCGGAACGAAGCGGAGCATCTGGCTCGTTGTCTCGAGAGCGTCCAGGGACTGATCGACCACATCGTCGTAACGGACACGGGGTCGACGGATGATACGCCGGCGGTCGCCGCCGCGATGGGGGCGCAAGTAGTTCGGTTCCCTTGGGTCGATGATTTTTCGGCTGCGCGCAATTTTGCCTTGTCCTGCTCGAAGACGGACTGGAATTTGATTCTCGATGCGGATGAATATGTCGTGGAATATGACAAGGATTCGCTGAAGGCATTCATGAGTCGGGGCGGAGCGGTGGGCCGCATTCAGATTTTAAGCCATACGCAATCCGAGGACGAGGTGAACGAGACCCGCAATTACATTACGCGCCTCATTCCGCGCGGTTTGCGGTACAAAGGCAGGATCCATGAACAGGTCGTCACGGATTTGCCCCGGGTCAACGTGCCGATCGTCGTTCGGCACTCCGGGTATTTCCGGCGAAACAAGGCGGAGCGAAATATTCCGCTGCTGCTGAAAGAATTGGCTTCGGTGGAAAACGACGCTTACTTGCATTATCAACTGGCGAAGGAATATGCCGGCATTGAAAATGACACCGACAGCCGGCTCCATTATGAGAAAGCCGTGATGCTTCTCACCGGACGCGAGCGCTACGCTCCCAATGTCATCGTGGATTATTTGTACCTGCTGATCAAACTCCGGGATTTCGAGGCCGGTTTGGACTTGATTCGACATCGTTACGATTGGGAGGATGGGTTTCCCGATTTTCACTTTGCCTGCGGCATATTCTACCGCGAGTTGATACTGCATGATCCCGGCCGGTATGCTTCGCTGCTGCCGATGATTGAGGCGTCGTACTGGCGCTGCCTTGAGATCGGCGAGACGGATCGTTATGACAGTGTCGAAGGAACAGGATCTTATGCCGCGTGGTACAATCTCGGAAATTATTATGAAGTCATCGGCGATCTTAACAAAGCGATTGAATGTTATCGCTGTTCCGCGAACCGTCAATACAAGCGGGCGTTGCGGCGATTACAAGAGATCGGGGCAGGGAGTGTGTAGGATGCTTACATCGCCTATTCAAAAATATCAACAGTCATCCGTACAGACGGCTTCTCCCGGACAATTGATTCTGATGCTGTACGACGGGGCGATTCGGTTTGTCAAACTCGGAATTGCGGGTATCGAGGAGAAGGATATCGGCAAAGCGCACAATTCGTTTGTCAGGGCGCAAAGCATCATCAACGAGCTGATGGCTTCGCTGAACATGTCCATACCGATATCTTTGACGCTGATGCGGATCTACGAATATTTGAACCGGCGTTTGATTGAGGCGAATATCAAGAAAGATCAAGGTCCTGCCGAAGAGGTGCTTGAACATTTGACGGAATTGAGGGGGGCCTGGGCGCAAATTATGCAACGGCAGCAGGGACAAAACGGACATGTTGAATGAATTGCTGGAACAAGTGCTGAAGGAAACGCAACGGCTCAGCGAAGAGGGGACGTATGCCGGTTATGAGGCATTCGTCACGCTGACCGATCTGCGGGAGAAAATGACCGAGGCGGTTGCGGAGCGAAAATCGCAGCTCACGGAAGAACAGAAGGCGGTGTTGCGCCGTTTGGTGGAACTGGATCCGGTCATTCTCCGGCATATGGAGACGTTAAAGCGCGAAGCGGAGGAAGGTTTGAAGCGAATTCGACAGTCCGGCAAACAGCGCAATGCCTATCAACCGCAATATGACGTGGGCGGCATCATGTTTGACCACAGAAAGTGACGGATTGAAGGCGCCGCGTATGCATCCGACGGCGCCTTCTTCTTTCTCGCCCGCAAGTCAATCTTAAAGCATTCGCAGTAGCGACAATTCCTTGTATGTCGGATCCTTCTCGAACAATTGGTGTTTGACGGTGTTGCGCGCCGTGGGATCCGGACAGTGCAGCAGGTATTTGACATACAATCGCTTGCGTTCCGGCGCCAGCCGAATGGCTTGTTCCCAGAACTGCAGGGCTGACGGAATATCGTCCTGCAACACGCACCACTCGGCCAGATTTTCACAACTGTCGGCGTTCAGGCCGTCGCATTCCAGCAAGTGGCGGTAGTATTGAAGCGCCAGATCCGTCCGGTGCCGTTCATAAAAGAAATTCGCCAATTTATTGACCACGGCATTATCGTCGAGACATTCCATCAGTCGATCGAAGACGTCAAATTGACCCAATGTATACATCTCTTGCAACATTTCCGCCGCTAGACCATGGTCCAGGGAACGGTCGGCCGTTCCGTCGAACCAGGACAGGAGCCATTTGATCAACGGCGAGCAGTCATGATCTTCCGGCAACGGAATGCGCTCCAGCCATTCCGGCCGATTCCAGCGGAGCGCCCCCCATACGTACTGCATCGCATTTTGGGGATCGTGCCGTTCATCGGCGGTTGCAACGGCCCATTCATTCAAAAAGGCCTCCGGATCATCGGTCAGGATGTGGTAGCGTAGCCGCTCGTCCGGTTTCAGCATTTTCCGTATCTCCGGCGATCCGGCATAATACGTCGCAATCGGCACGTTGCCGAGTCTTATGGCGATTTTCCCCAACAGAGCCGTCAGCAGCGTGTCCGGATTCAACAACCGGCCGATCAGCTCGATGATCGCCTCCGGCGGTTCCCGAAGCGCCATCAGCTCCATAAATTTGGTGACGGCCGGCACTTCTTTCGGGTTGGCAAGGATGACTTTGGTCAAATAATACAGCGATTGGGCGTAATCATGTTCCCGTTCGTGGATGAAGGCCAATAGAAACAGCGGAGAACGGACGGCCAATTCCGTGCTGGCGAAGGCGATCGGTTTGTTCTGCGCGGCCAGCCTTTCCGCTTTATCAATTGCCGCGAGAAACGTCTCCTTGGCTTTTGCGATGAACCCCAGATTTTGAAGCAGGATGCCTTTGATTGCGAGAAGGTCGGGAAAAAGGTCGCTTGTTTCCATATGCTGTTCAAAAACATGATAAGCTTTGGCAAACTCACCTTTGCATGTCCATGCCTGCATGGTTGCGATTACGGCATGGTGATATACGACCCCCAAATTTTTTTTGTTTTGAAGCGCTTTTTCCAAATGTTCCAGACCTTTGTCGAACTCGCCCATCATCGTGAATTGGTTGCCTAATTGGAAATGATCGTAAGCGGACAAATTACTCGAATTTTCCAGTCTTTTGAATAACTCAAGATTACGCTGGTGTTTGTTTTTTGCGGCAAGCGTTTCTTCGACGTAACCGGAATGAAAGACCCGCACGGGCAGATCGACACTGCGCATTTCGATTCCGGGGCGGGAGGATCGCGGCTGTTCATGGATTGGACGGACATAGCGAATATCGAGGCGATTGCCGAATACCCGACCAACTTTGCCTTCATGTATGGAAAGGTTGTATTTCTTTCCGACAAGATTGACGATCGTCACATTGTAAATCAGATGCGGTTGAGGTTCCAACGACTCGAGAAGCTGGCGTAGTTTACGGATTTCGGGGTCTTCAAAATATTCGTCCGCATCAAGGACAAGAATCCACTTGCCGCTTGCATGTTTCAAGGATTCGTTGCGGGCGGCCGAAAAGTCGTGATTCCATTCGAAGGTGTAGACATGATCGGTGAAACGGCGGGCAATTTCGGGTGTGGAATCGGTGGAACCGGTATCGACGATGATGATTTCGTCGACATATCCTTGCACGCTTTTCAGGCAGCGTTCGAGGACGGTTTCTTCGTCCTTTACGATCATGCACAATGAAATAAGGGGGGTCATGACAACTCTCCTTTGGCATGCTTCGGCATGAAATAAAGTGATTCTGAATCTTCGTTATGGCTTCTCCAAGTATAATCGGTCAATCAGCCTGAAATTACAATATCGAAGTGAGGAAGTGATCCCGGATTATGATACTCGTCGGAGCAATGTTGGTTCGAAATGAGGCCGGTCGTTTTCTTGAGCGCGTGCTGGAACAGATGCGGCTTGTTTGTGACGAGGTCGTTGTACTGGATGACGCCAGCGAAGATGATACCGCAGAAATATGCAGGAAGTATGGAGCAAAAGTGTTTCATTCGCCGATGTCTTTGTTTGGAATCAATGAATTGGTGCTGCGAAAAACGCTATGGCAATATGCGACACAAATTGCGGGGAACGGCGGGTGGATTCTGAATCTCGATGCCGACGAAACGCTGTCGCATCCGGAAAAATTGCGTGAAATGATTGAAATTGCCGATCGAAACGGCGCTGACGCACTGGGGTTTCGGTTGCATGACATGTGGGATGAGAAACACTATCGTGATGACGAATATTGGACGGCACATCGGCGATTTTGGCCCTTCTGCGTTCGATATGATGCAACACGAAACTATGTTTGGAATGAGCAACCGCTTCACTGCGGAAGATTTCCGATAAATGCCGTTAGTCGATTGGTCGATGCCAAGATCGATATTCTTCACTGGGGGTGGTCACGCGAAGCGGACAGATTGGCAAAGTATCAACGATACAAGCAAATTGATAAGGGCGGATATGGAATAGCTGCCCAATACGAAAGCATCCTTGATCCGAATCCCGTGCTGCGACTTTACGGTGCCAAACGTGTTTTAATCGGGGCTCCCGTGCGCCAGGACGAGAGGACATTCCGTTTGTATCTCGATACTTTGGCAAAACTCGACAAGTCGGGGCTGAACGTGGATTACGCATTCATCCTGCACAATTGTCCGGAACTTGAACCGGTCATCCGGGAGATTTTTCCTCGCGCCACTGTGGAGCATTTTTCGGATGAAAGTCATTTTCAGCGCGACATGGCGCGGGTTTGGGATATCCAGACTTTGAGTGCTTTGATTCAAATGCGGAATGCGTTGCTTCAAGCGGCTGCCGGATATGATTATCTTTTCATGGTCGACTCAGACTTGTTGCTGCATCCGATGACGCTCCAACGTCTTGTGGCTGCGGACAAACCGATCGTGGCTGAAGTGTTTTGGACGCATTGGAGTCCGGAAGAACCAGAACTGCCAAACGCCTGGACATCTGATGAATTCAGTATAAGCGAACCCGACCTTCAAAGATGGCGGATACCAGGTCTGTATCGGGTCGGCATGGCGGGAGGGTGCTTGCTTATCAGGTCTGACGTGATCGGATCGGGGGTCACATTTGCTCCGATCCCCAATGTCAGTTGGACGATTCGGGATGACCGTGCTTTTTGTATTCGGGCCGCCTGCTCCGGATTCGAAATTTGGCTTGATACGCATTGCCCGGCATGGCATCTTTATCATGAAGATGATGTGCAAAAAGCTTTGGGAGTGTTGGGACTTTGAGAGGGTGCTATATCGGAAACAACCGGGTACTGGTCAATTTGGTTTGGGGCGGAAAGATGATTGTCCATGCCGATGATTTGAGTTTGTCACCCCACTTGATCATTCACGGTATCTATGACGTGCCGTTGACGCAATATCTATTAAACAATCTAGGAACTGGAAAAGTATTTGTGGATATCGGCGCAAACATGGGGTATTTTACGATTATGGCGGGGCTTCTGGTTGGCGGCAATGGAAAAGTTATTGCATTTGAAGCCAATCAGGATCACTACAGATTGCTCAAGGACAACGTTGCACTCAACTATTTGTCAGACAATACACTTGTGTTTCATGCGGCGATATATTCAGAAGCGTCAAAATTGACCTTTTACGCATCCGAACGATTCAAAGGCAACAGCTCCATTTTTCCGCATGATGAACATTACAAAAAATATTATGATGTTGACACCTTTAATACCTATGAAGTCGATGCGGTTGCCTTGAATGATGTACTAATCGATCTTCCCTTTGTCGACATCGTCAAGATGGATATCGAAGGCGGCGAATATCGGGCTTTTTTGGGAATGAACAAATTGTTCGAGAAAAAAATGATCGGAACCGTTGTGTTTGAATGGAACAAGAAAATGTTGGGGAATGATTGGTACCTTTTGGCGAGCCAATTGTCCGAGTATCGTGACATGTACGGCTATAAATTCTTTCTTTTGAACCAGGATGGGGATCTGCAATCGATCCCTTTGGAAGCATTGATCGAATTTGACGGAATACCGAATGTGGTCATGAAAAATTGACAGGCTTTACAGGGCAAGCCTTTCACAAGGACGGCATGAACGTGATGCAAAGGCCTGTTGGCGCAGGCGATCACGGCAGCCTTGCAAGGCTTGCCCTCTTTTCTTTGCGACGCAACCGTCGTCCTCCTGGCCGCCTCCGTCGCAACCCGGCCGTGCAAAAAGGCCAACCGGATATTATCCGGCTGGCCTGAGAATACGAAAACACGTACTGAACGGGCGGAAATACCGCCACTCATCAACACCATATTCTTTATCAGATTTGGGAGCTGGTCGAAAAAGCAAATACGCTGTAACCGTTTTTGGCCATAAAATCGTGCACATTTTCCAGATCGCTTTCACGATAGATATGAAATGCGGGATAATGGGTGTCAACAAACAGATCGATGCCCAATGCTGCAGCCCGGATACAGAAATGACGGTCTTCTCCCCAGAAGGATACATTTTCGATTTCCGAAAAATCAACTCCTTTTTCCAAAGCTGATTTTGCGATCAACGTGCAGGCTCCCAGACCGCCTACCTTATAAATCCCGGGCTTTTTGAGCATGAGCAAAAATTCCAAAGTCCTTTTGCTGATTTCCTCGGGGGTCAATTTTTCATTTCTTCCGGAATGATAAAGCGTATAGAAATCTTTGACCCATACTTGCGGAAGCTCGATGACATCAGGCTGCCATTTGGTCCAAAAAATATTGGAGACAATCTCTTTATTTGCTGCAAACAATTGGTTTAGAGTATTAGGATGCAAGACAAGATCGGAATCGATCAAAAAAAGAAAATCATAGTGATTGTACAAGCAGAAGTCTATGATATCGTTTTTAAAGCCGGCGACTTTCCATATCAATTGCTCGTTCCACACATGAGTGTGCTCGTTTCTCACATATGCATCATTCAAAAAAGATTTCAGAATAAAGGCCCGATTGTTCTGTTGAAATTGGGTCAGTAACTCGCTGGACTCTGGCTCGACATTGTCATCGACGAAGAGATATGTTATGTCAAATTCATTCTTGTCAAGGTTGAGCAAAGAAATGAGGAACATTTCCAAAATTTCGGGTTTTTGGTGAACAGGACTTCCGATCAAGATACGTTTTTTTTCTTGTTTTTCAGGCAAATGCTCCTCGATTTCTTTTTCTATGTCCCGCGTATAATCGGAGGACAAAATGTCCGGTGCATACCCGGCGGCCTTTTTGAGATAATAGTTTGCCAGTTCATAATGGCCCAATTTGCAATGGATGACGGCCAAATTGTGCAGGGAATCGACATGCTCTCTTTCCATCGCATTGGCTTTGCCCAACAGTTCGAGGGCGAGTGAGTAATTGTTGTCGATGAAGGCGATGATTCCTTCCAGACACAGGATATCGGCATCCATTCCAACTTGATTTTTGTAAAGTTCAATGGACTGCAAGGCTTCGTATGTATTTCCGGTCTCGATCATGGATGAGATCGTATTGATAATTTCTTTTTTTAACTCCTCGGGGATCATGGTCATAAAGAAAACACCTTCCAGATCAGTTAGTGGCATTACGTAAGTGGCATTACGTATATTATCGACAAACGGAACGAAGAATATGATACTGAAGTATGCCAAATCCGTTTTGAGTAACGAGCAAGAGGAAAATCCCGGAATGAATTCGCTTTCAAAAAATGTTTGACTTTGAATTGCCCTGAGTGTATAGTCGAGTTGTGGGCCATGATAAACCGTGTCGCCTCACAGCCAAATGAACACGAAGGGAATGTATGTTTGTGCAAGGAAGAGTAAAGTGGTTCAACGCGGAAAAAGGCTACGGATTCATTGAGACGGAAGAAGGAGGCGACGTGTTCGTCCACTTCTCCGCGATCCAGGCCGAAGGGTTCAAGACGCTTGAGGAAGGTCAGGCCGTCGAATTCGACATCGTTCAAGGCGCACGTGGTCCACAGGCAGCGAACGTCGTGAAGCTGTCGTAATCCGAATCGAACCGTCTGACGCAGACCAGAACGTCAAGCCCCCGGATGTTTTCCGGGGGTTTCAATATTTGCGGGAACATTGGTATATATTGTGTCCAAATATTCGAAAAATTCAAAAATTATTCACCCTTAACGCGTGTCAAGATTTTGTAATTGCCCATGCGGGTATGTTACAATGGTCTCAGGTCAGTTAAGGAGGAGTGCGATATGAGGTTCAACATCCGTGGCCGACAATTGCCCGTAACGGAAGCACTGAGGGATTACGCCGAGAAAAAGCTGTCCCGTCTGGACAAGTATTTCGAGGCGCCTCTTGCCTCAGACGCACAAGTCACGCTCTCCGTCATCAAGAACCAGCATGTCGTCGAAGTGACCATCCCGCTGCCGGGCGTGCTGCTCCGCGCCGAAGAACGGCATGATGACATGTACGCGGCGATCGACCTTGTCGTGGACAAGCTCGAGCGCCAGATCCGCAAGCACAAGACCCGCGTGAACCGCAAGCTCCGCCAGGACCGCGGCCTGAAGGCGCTGTTCACGGAAGATCCGGTCGGATCGGTGACGGTCGCCGAAGCCGAGGAAGAGGCATTCGAGGTGGTTCGCACGAAGCGGCACACGCTGAAGCCGATGGACGTGGACGAAGCGATTCTGCAGATGAATCTGCTCGGCCACAACTTCTTCGTCTTCATCAACGACGAGACGAAGGAAGTCAATGTTGTCTACCGCCGCCACGACGGCAAGTACGGACTGATCGAGCAAGGTTGATATCCGTTCTGGCATGACGGCCGGCCCTCCGGGGCCGGCCTTTCCGATGCCTGCGGGAACGAATGGGGACGGCGGTTTTTGTCGCCGGTTTGTCGCGGGTTTGCCACGGATCTGCCGCGGGTTTGCCACGCCTTCGCCGAACTGCTACAATTGTTTTTATGAGTTGACAGACGAGAGGGGGCTCTCAGCCATGCTCGGTCTTGTGAAGAAACTATTCGGCGACGCCAACGAGCGCGAGATCAAGCGATGCCTTCGGGTCGTGGAGAGAATCAACGCGCTGGAGCCGGACTTCGAGAAGCTGTCGGACGAACAGCTCCGCGGGAAGACGAACGAGTTCAGGGAGAGGCTCTCCAGGGGAGAGACGCTTGACGACCTGCTGCCCGAGGCGTTCGCGGCCGTCCGCGAGGCGTCGAAGCGCACGCTCGGGATGCGCCATTTCGACGTCCAGCTGATCGGCGGCATGGTGCTGCACGAAGGCAAGATTTCCGAGATGAAGACGGGGGAAGGCAAGACGCTCGTCGCGACGCTTGCCGCCTACCTGAACGCGCTGGAAGGCAAGGGCGTGCACGTGGTCACGGTCAACAACTACCTCGCCCAGCGGGACAGCACGATGATGGGCAAGATCTACACATTCCTCGGCCTGACCGTCGGCTGCAACCTGCACGGCCTGTCGCACGCGCAGAAGCAGGAGGCGTACAACGCCGACATCACGTACGGCACGAACAACGAGTTCGGTTTCGATTACCTGCGCGACAACATGGTGCTGTACAAGGAGCAGATGGTGCAGCGGCCGCTCCACTACGCGATCATTGACGAGGTGGACTCAATCCTGATCGACGAGGCGCGGACGCCGCTCATCATTTCCGGCCAGGCGGCGAAGTCGACCGAGATGTACTACGCCGCGGACCGTTTCGTCCGGAAGCTGAAGGAAGACGAGGACTACACGATCGACCTGAAGATGCGCTCCGTGACGCTGACGGAAGCGGGGGTCGAGAAGGCGGAGCGCGAGTTCCGCATCGAGAACCTGTTCGACCATGCGAACGTGCTCATCAACCACCATATCCAGCAGGCGCTGAAGGCGCACGCCATCATGAAGCGCGACGTCGACTACGTCGTGCAGGACGGCGAGGTCATCATCGTCGACGAGTTCACCGGCCGCCTGATGGCCGGCCGCCGCTACAGCGACGGGCTGCACCAGGCGATCGAGGCGAAGGAACAGCTCCAGGTGCAGAACGAGAGCATGACGCTCGCGACGATCACGTTCCAGAACTACTTCCGCATGTACCGCAAGCTCGCGGGGATGACCGGCACGGCGAAGACGGAAGAGGAAGAGTTCAAGAAGATCTACGGCCTCGAAGTCGTGCAGGTGCCGACGAACAAGCCGATGATCCGCGTCGACCTGCCCGACGTCGTCTACAAGACGGCGAACGCGAAGTACAAGGCGGTCGTCGAGGAGATCGTGAAGCGGCACCAGAAGCGGCAGCCGGTGCTGGTCGGCACCGTCTCGATCGAGAACTCGGAGAAGCTGTCCGAGATGCTGAAGCGCCGCGGCATCCCGCACAAGGTGCTGAACGCGAAGTACCACGCGGAGGAAGCGGAGATCATCGCCCGCGCCGGCCAGCCCGGCGCCGTGACGATCGCGACGAACATGGCCGGCCGCGGCACCGACATCCTGCTCGGCGAAGGGGTGCCCGAGCTCGGCGGGCTGCACATCATCGGCACCGAGCGGCACGAGGCCCGGCGGATCGACAACCAGCTGCGCGGCCGCGCCGGCCGGCAGGGCGACCCGGGTTCGTCGCAGTTCTATCTGGCGCTTGACGACGATCTGATGCGCCGGTTCGGCTCCGAGAATATCATGGGGATGATGGACCGCCTCGGCTTCAGCGAGGACGAGCCGATCGAGAGCAAGCTCGTGACGCGGGCGATCGAATCCGCCCAGAAGCGGGTCGAGGGCAGCAACTTCGACGCGCGCCGCATCGTCCTCCAGTACGACGACGTCATGAACCAGCAGCGGGAGATCATTTACAAGCAGCGCCGCGAGATCCTGTTCGCGGACAACATCCGCGACCACGTCTTCGACATGATCAAGCCGGTCGTCGAGCGAATCGTCGAGGCGCACTGCGCCGACGAGGACATCCCGGAGGAATGGAACCTGGACGCGATCGTCGACTACGCGCACGCGACGTTCCTGAAGGAAGGCACGATCAAGCGGGAGGATCTCGAAGGCCGGGAGAAAGCGTCTATCGTCGGGTTCCTGATGGAGGAAGTCCGCAAGCTGTACGACGAGCGCGAGAAGCAGATCGGCGAGGAGACGATGCGCGAGTTCGAGAAGGTCGTCGTGCTGCGCGCCGTCGACAGCAAGTGGATGGACCACATCGACGCGATGGATCAGCTCCGGCAGGGCATCCATCTGCGCGCGTACGGCGGCACAGATCCGCTGCGCGAGTATCAGTTCGAGGGCTTCGAGATGTTCCGCGAGATGGTCGAGAACATCCAGGAAGAAGTCACGAAATATATTATGAAGGCGCATGTCGAGAGCAACGTCCAGCGCCAGGAAGTCGCCAAGGGGCAGACGGAAGCCGGCGGCGGCAGCAGCAGCCGGGAGGCGCAGCGGCGCCCGATCCGGCGCGCCGAACAGCGGGTCGGCCGCAACGATCCGTGCCCGTGCGGCAGCGGCAAGAAGTACAAGCATTGCCACGGCGCGAACGTGTGAACCGAGGTGGATCTACTTTTGAAAATTTGAGGTGACCAGCGAACCATGATTGACGCAAGCGTCAAACAAGACCTGCGCGAGATGGCGAAGCGGCTCCAAGCACTCAGGGGGTCTCTTTGACTTAGATCTCAAACAGGAGATCATTGCGGACTATGAAGAGAAAATGACGGCGCCCGATTTCTGGGACGACAACGAACGGGCGCAGAAACTGATTTCCGAACTCAACGCGGTGAAATCCGTCGTCGAAACCTACAACCGGTTGTCGGGCGATCATGCGGATCTCGAGACGCTCCTTGAGCTGGCGGAGGAAGAAGGCGACGAATCGCTGGAGACCGAACTGGCGGAAGGCGTGGTCAAGCTCGTCCGCGAAATCGGCGATTTCGAGCTGCAGCTGCTGCTGAACCAGCCGTACGACCGGCTGAACGCGATCCTCGAGCTGCACCCGGGCGCCGGCGGCACCGAATCGCAGGACTGGGCGCAGATGCTGTACCGGATGTACACCCGCTGGGCGGAACAGCGCGGCTTCAAGGTGGAAGTGCTTGACTATCTGCCCGGCGAAGAGGCCGGCATCAAGAGCGTGACCCTGCTCATCAAGGGATACAACGCGTACGGCTATCTGAAGGCGGAGAAGGGCGTCCACCGGCTCGTCCGCATCTCGCCGTTCGACGCGTCCGGCAGGCGGCATACGTCATTCGTCTCCTGCGACGTCGTGCCGGAGATCGACGACGACGTCGAGATCGAGATCCGGCCGGAAGATCTGAAGATCGACACGTACCGCTCGAGCGGCGCCGGCGGCCAGCACGTCAACAAGACGGAGTCGGCAGTCCGGATCACCCACATTCCGACCGGCATCATCGTCGCGTGCCAGTCGGAGCGCTCGCAGATCCAGAACCGGGAGCGCGCGATGAAGATGCTCCGGTCGAAGCTGTACGAGCTGAAGATCGAGGAGCAGCGCAAGGAGCTGGCGGCGATCCGCGGCGAACAGACGGACATCGCGTGGGGGAACCAGATCCGCTCCTACGTGTTCCATCCGTACAGCATGGTGAAGGACCATCGGACCCAGTTCGAGACCGGCAACGTGCAAGCGGTGATGGACGGGGAGATTGACGGTTTCATCGACGCCTACCTGCGCAGCCAGATCCGGAAAGAAGCGTAAAAATGAATCCTTCAAGCCGCCCTCTCACGGGCGGCTTGCTTTTTGCGCGGACGACACGGTTTGGTCGGAAGGGGCGTTCGGCGCGGCGATGCCGAACAGGAACATCGTGCGGAACTGTTCACCGAGCAGCCGCAAGTCGTGAAACCGGGCGATCACATCGGGACGGGCGAAAAACTCGGTGACGCCCTGCATGTACACCATCAGAATGTGGGGCGACAGCTCCTTGCGGATGACGCCCTCCTCCTGGCCGCGCACGATCAGATCGCGCAGCTGATCGTGCATGTGCTCCCGGTAATAGCGCAGCAGATCCGCCACGATCTGCGGATACAGCTCCAGGCTTTCCCGAATGAACCGTTCCGGCACGACCGGCAAGCTCCGGTAGTCGAGGATCGACACGAGGGCCGACAGCGTATCCGGGCTTTCTTCGATCTTCCGGTTCATGATCTCGTGCTGTTCCCGCACGTAGCGCTCCATGACCTCGCCGACCAGCCGGTCCTTGCTTCCGAAGTATTTGTAGATCGTCATCTTGGCGGCCGGGACGGCTGCGGCGATGTCGTCCATGCTGACTTCTGCGACGCCGCGGGCAAAAAAGAGCTCCGTCGCCTTCGCCAGAATCTGCTCCCGTTTGTTCCGTCTCAAACCCAACCCACGTCTCCCGATTCGCCGGCGCCCGTCATGTTCGACAGGCTCAGCCGGCGATGTCTTTGTTGCGATAATACCCGATCGCTCCGGCGATGCACAAGAGACTGATCAGCGCCATGGCCGCCGCGTCCGGCATGGCCAGCCCGCCATGCTTCGCGATGGCCGCCGCGTCCGTGAAGGAGAACAGGCTCACCCGGCGCAGAACATCGAACCTGTCCGACAGCCCGGCGGCGACATGCAGCGCGTAGGACAGGAACACGATGCCGAGGGCGAGCGACGCAATGCTCCGGGTGCGCCGCATCACCGCCGAGAGCAGGAAGGAGACGGAAGCGACAGTGGCGTGGAGCAGGAACGTCGCGATCAAGTACCAGGCGAGAATGTCCGTCTCCACCGCCTCGTCCGCAAACCCCGTGCAGGCAAAGCTGACAATGGCGATGACCAGGTTCAGGATGAACAGGTTGAAGAGCACGGCCGCCAGTTTCTGGAGCGTCACGGCCGTGCGGGTGACCGGCTTCGACAGCAGAAACTCGGCGGTTCGGTCATTCTCTTCCTTCGCCAGCATGCCGCCCGCGAGAAGCGCCGCGTATACGCTGCCGACGAGCGTGTTGATCAGGTGCGCTTCCACGCCGTAGAAGCCGGTGTACGAACCCAGGTTCAACGTGTCCATGCCGAACACGCGCGCTATCGGCTCGGGGAAGACATCCAGCATCTCTTCCGCCATCCGCGCGTCTTCGGCGAAGGAAGGGTATACGCTCATCATCATCAACACCAGCCCGCCCAGAACGAGGCTCCAGACGACAAGCCCCTTCGCGTTGCTCTTCAGTTCCCTTCTGAAAATCAACCGCCTCACGCCCCTTCGTCCGTTTTGTATTCGTGCATGAAGATTTCCTCCAGCGACGGCTCGACGATCCGGATGTCCGCCAGCGGGAGCCGCCCGGCGTAATGCAGCAGGTCGCGGATATTGCCGTTGAAGAACAGGGTCTGGACCTGGCCGCTGATGTCCTGGCGGATGACGCCGGGAAGATCGGCTTCCCGCACCGGCTGCGGCCGGCTGTCCGCGGCGAAGGTCATCGTCACGGTCTTGAAGCTGCTCCTGACGAGTTCGCTCACCGATTCGACCCGGACGATCCGGCCGTCCCGAATGATCGCGACGCGCCCGCACAGGCGCTGCACTTCGCCCAGGATGTGGGACGAGAAAAAGATGGTGGCGCCCCGTTCCCGTTCCTCCAGCAGCAGATCGAAGAACACATGCTGCATGAGCGGATCAAGCCCGCCGGTCGGCTCGTCGAGAATGAGCAGCCGCGGACGGTGCAGAAGCGCCTGGATGATGCCGACCTTCTTCCGATTGCCGAGACTGAGATCGGCGATCCGGCGCGACAGATCCAGGTCGAGCCGCTCCGCCAGCCGCCGCATGCGGCTTTCGTCCAAACGTCCGTAGAAGCTTGCGGAATAGCGCAGCAGTTCCGCGGCGTTCATGTCGCCGTAGTAGTGGGCTTCACTTGGGAGATAACCGGTCTCGCGCCGGATGTCGCGGGATTCGCGCACGATGTCCTTGCCGAACACCCGGGCCGATCCCGAGGTGGGACGGATCAGATGGAGCAGCAGCCGGATCGTCGTGCTTTTGCCCGCTCCGTTCGGTCCGATGAATCCGAAGATTTCGCCTTCCTCAATGGAAAAGGTCACCTCCTCGATGCCCCGCCGCTTTCCGTACCGCTTCGTGAGGCGGTCCAGCTCCACGATCGCCATGGGAATCCCTCGTTTCAGGAGAAAGTATACTTAAGTTTATTTTTGAGTATATAATAATCCAATTATTAAAGAAAATAAAGTATATTTTATACTAAATATAAGAAGTAAGTATATTTCCGTAATGGGATCCTTCCGAAGTTGCCGTGCCGGAAACGAACTCGGCTTCGGGAGGACACGGAATTGTATTTTCATGTAACATAATGTATAATGATACAAACTTGAGCGCTATTTATTCCGTTGCCGCCATGGTGTAGAATGGGGAAGTCAGCATACGAATGGGAGAGGAACGGGCAGATGGACAAGAAAATCAGGGCGGCGATCGTCGGCTCGACCGGCTATGGCGGCGTGGAACTGATCCGGCTGCTGGAAGCTCATCCGAAGGTCGAGATTGCCGCCGTGCTGTCGTCGTCCAGCGCGGGCGAGCCGCTGGCGGCGGGGTACCCTCATTTGACGGAGATCCGCACGGACATATTGGAAGCGATCGATCCGGCGTCCCTCAAGCAGAAGGCGGATGTCGTGTTCCTCGCCACGCCGGCGGGCGTCGCGACGAAGCTGGCTCCGGAGATGCTGGAAGCGGGGCTGGATGTCATCGATCTTTCCGGAGACTTCCGGCTGAAATCGCCTGAAATTTATGAAACGTGGTACAAGAAGCCGGCCGCCGATCCGGCGTGGCTGAAGCAGGCCGTCTACGGGCTCGCGGAAGTGTTCGGCGAAGATGTGCGCGGCGCGCGGCTCATCTCGAATCCGGGCTGCTACGCGACGACGGCGTCCCTCGGCCTCGCTCCGGCCGTGCAGGCGGGCTTCATCGATCCGGCGACGATCATCATTGACGCGAAGTCGGGCGTATCCGGCGCGGGCCGCGGCGCGAGCCTCGGCACCCATTACTCGGAAGTCAACGAGAATTTCAAAGCGTACAAAGTGAACCAGCACCAGCATATTCCCGAGATCGAACAGACGCTTTCCCGCGTTGCCGGACGCCAGGTGACGATCACCTTCACGACTCATCTCGTGCCGATGACGCGCGGCATCATGGCGACGATGTACGCGACGGTGCTGGACGGCCGCACGCAGCGGGATTTCATCGACCTGTACCGAAGCTACTACGAGGGCCGCAAGTTCGTGCGCATCCGTCCGGAGGGCGTGCTGCCGGCAACCAAGGAAGTGTACGGCTCCAACTACTGCGACATCGGATTTGCCGTCGACCCCAGGACCGGGCGCGTCACGATCGTGGCGGTTACGGACAATCTGATGAAGGGCGCGGCCGGACAAGCGGTCCAGAACCTGAACCTGCGCATGGGCTGGGATGAAACGCTCGGCCTGAACTTCGTGCCGGTCTATCCGTGACCGCCGCATTCATGCCATTATCCGTCAAATATACGAACCTGCAAGGAGACCACGATACGAACATGGGACAGGGGATTCCATTCGAGACCGTGCCCGGCGGCTCCATCACGACGCCGATCGGATTCCGGGCCGGCGGACTGCATTGCGGCCTGAAGAAGACGGACCGCAATGATCTCGGCGCCATCGTCTGCGAAGTGCCGGCGGTCGCGGCCGCCGTTTACACGACGAACCAGATCCAGGCGGCGCCGATCAAGGTGACGCGCGAAAGCCTCGGCAAGGAAGGCCGGCTGCGCGCCGTACTTGTCAACAGCGGCAACGCGAACGCCTGCACCGGAGAGGCGGGCGAAGCCGACGCGCGCGAGATGCAGGAGGCGTTCGCGCGCGTCCTCGGCGTTTCGCCGCACCAGGTCGCCGTGGCGTCGACCGGCGTCATCGGCGAGCGGCTCAAGATGGACGCGGTCCGCTCCGGCATCGCCGGGATGCCCGCGAGACTCGCCGGAGACGCGGAGGCTGCGGAGGCGTTTTCCCAGGCGATCCTGACGACCGACCTTGTGAAGAAAACGGCGTGCGTGAAGCTCGACATCGACGGGAAGACCGTCCATGTGGCGGGCGCGGCGAAGGGATCGGGCATGATTCATCCGAACATGGCGACGATGCTCGGCTTCGTCACGACCGACGCGAACATCGGCGGCGAGGCGCTGCAGACGCTGCTCAGGCGGGCGACGGACGTGACGTTCAACATGATCACCGTCGACGGCGACACGAGCACGAACGACATGGTGATCGTCATGGCGAGCGGGCTGGCCGGCAACGGCGAGCTTTCGCCGGACCATCCGGACTGGGACAAGTTCGCCGCGGCGCTGACGCATGTGTGCGAGGAGTTGGCGAAGGCGATCGCCCGCGACGGCGAAGGCGCGACGAAGCTGATCGAAGTATGCGTCGCGGGCGCGGCGAGCGACGACGACGCCCGCGCGATCGCGAAGACGGTGATCGGATCGTCGCTCGTCAAGTCGGCCGTCTTCGGCGCCGACGCGAACTGGGGCCGCATCATCGCGGCGGTCGGCCGCGCGGGCCGTCCGATCAACCCGGCGACGATCGACATCTCGCTCGGCCCGATCCGGGTGCTGGAGCAATCCCGCCCCGTGCCGTTCGACGAGGACGAGGCGCTTCAATATCTCAAGGGCGACACCATCCGGATCGACGTCGACCTGAACATGGGCGAAGGCCGGGCCGTCGGCTGGGGCTGCGACCTGACCTACGACTACGTGCGGATCAACGCCGCGTATCGGACCTGACGGGAAGGAACGATTGAGGCGATGGGACAAGAACGGTTTGTGATGAAATGCGGCGGCAGTACGCTCGCCGCTTTGCCTGACGCGTTTTTCGAAGATCTGCGGAAGCTGCAGGAGGACGGATTCCGACCCGTCATCGTGCACGGCGGCGGTCCGGCCATTACGGAGACGCTGGACCGGCTCGGCATCAAGTCGGAATTCGTGAACGGCCTGCGCAAGACGGACGAGGCGACGCTCGATGTCGTCGAGATGGTGCTGGCGGGCCGGATCAACAAGGAGATCGTGCGGCGGATCCAGTCCGCGGGCGCGAAGGCGCTCGGCCTCTCCGGCACCGACGGGATGCTGATTCAGGCGCGGCCGGTTGCCAATTCGGACGAGATCGGCTTCGTCGGCGATGTGACCGGCGTGAACGCGGCGATCATCGAAGGCGTCATGGCGATGGGGTACATCCCGGTCATCGCGCCGATCGGCATCGACGACGCGGGGCAGCGCTACAACATCAACGCGGACACGGCGGCGGGCGCCGTCGCGTCCCATCTGGGCGTCGACCGGATGATCGTCGTCACCGACGTGCCCGGCATCCTGCGTACGGTGGACGGCGAGAAGCGGGTGCTGCCGTCCGTCACGACGGCGGAGATCGACGAGATGATCGCGACCGGCGAGATTTACGGCGGCATGATTCCGAAGGTGAAATCGGCCGTGCAATGCATCCAGGGGCGCGTGCGCGAAGTCGTCATCATCGGCGGCTCCGAGCCGGGCGCGTTCGCCCGCGCGGTGCGCGAGGGCGGCGTCGGCACGCGCATCGTGAAGTCTTGAACGGTTTGAGCGGATAACGCACTTGATTATTTGCGAAAGGTGGCGCGGCGAATGAGCGGACCGCAAGGCACGGAGGGCGCGCAGGCAAGCGCGCTGTTCCCGACATACGCCAGATTCCCGATCACCCTCGTCAAGGGACAGGGAAGCTGGCTGTGGGACGATCAGGGCAACCAATATCTCGATTTTATGAGCGGGCTGGCGGTGACGAACCTCGGCCACGTGCCGGCGAAGGTGAAGGAAGCGCTGGTGAAGCAGCTCGACGAGCTGTGGCATGCGTCGAACCTGTTCCGCATCCCGGGACAGGAAGAGGCGGCGAGACTGCTGACGGCGAACAGCCACGCTGGCGCCGTCTTCTTCTGCAACTCCGGCGCGGAGGCGAACGAGGCGGCGATCAAGCTGGCCCGGCGCTACCACCGGAAAGTGCTGAAGAACGACCGGTACGAAATCATTACCTTCAGACAGTCGTTCCACGGCCGCACGCTCGCCACGCTGACGGCGACGGGGCAGGACAAGGTGAAGGACGGCTTCGATCCGCTGCCGCCGGGCTTCGTCACCGTGCCGCTGCATGACGAGCAGGCGCTGCGCGCGGCGATCACGGACCGGACGGCGGCGATCATGATCGAGATGGTGCAGGCCGAAGGCGGCGTCATCCCGGTCGATCCGGCGTTCGTGAGGACGATCGCGCGGCTGTGCGAGGAGCACGGCCTGCTGTTCATCGTCGACGAGGTGCAGACCGGCATGGGCCGCACGGGCAAGCTGTTCGCGTTCCAGCACTACGGCGTCGAACCGGACATTTTCACGCTGGCGAAAGGGCTTGGCAGCGGCTTCCCGGTCGGCGCGATGCTGGCGAAGGCGGAGCTGGCGGAAGCGTTCGGTCCGGGCAGCCACGCCTCGACATTCGGCGGCACGCCGATCGCGGCGGCCGTCGTGAAGGCGACGATCGAGACGATGCTCGCCGAGGACGTGCCGCGGCGCGCCGCGGAGGCGGGCGAGTACCTGATGGCCCGGCTCCGGGAGAAGCTGGCCGGCTGCCCGATCGTGCAGGAAGTGCGCGGGCTGGGGCTCATCGTCGGCATCGTCTGCAAGGAGCCGGTCGCGGAGCTGGTGGCGGAAATTCACCGCCGCGGGCTGCTCGTCGTGACGGCCGGCCCGAACGTCATCCGGCTGCTGCCGAACCTGCTTGTGACGCGCGAAGAGATCGACCGGGCCGTCGACATTCTGGCCGGCGCGCTGGCCGGACAGGCGGCGGCCGCGCAATCGTAACCGGCGCGCGGGAAGCGCGCCGCATATGGAAGGAGTGAGGGACGAGATGCCGCAACTGACGCAATTGTTGAACGACGAGATTGCCGCTTCGCTCAAGGGACGCGATTTTCTCGCGCTCGCCGACTTCAAGCCGGAGGAGATCCGCTGGCTGATCGATCTGGCGATCGAGCTGAAGCGAAAGTCCAAAGCCGGCGAAGCGTACCAGCCGCTCAAGGGCAAGACGCTGGGCATGATCTTCGAGAAGTCGTCCACCCGCACGCGCGTGTCGTTCGAGGTCGGCATGTACCAATTGGGCGGCTACGCCCTGTTCATGAGCCGGAACGACCTGCAGCTCGGACGCGGCGAGACGATTTCGGACACGGCGCAGACGATGTCGCGCTACCTGGACGGCATCATGATCCGGACGTATGCGCACCGCACCGTCATCGAGCTGGCGCGGGCCGCGACGATTCCGGTCATCAACGGGCTGACCGACTACGCCCACCCGTGCCAGGCCCTGGCCGACTATCAGACGATCCTCGAGCACAAGGGCCGGCTGGAAGGGCTGAAGATCGCCTATATCGGCGACGGCAACAACATGGTCCATTCGCTGCTCGTCGGCGCGGCCAAGCTCGGACTGCACATGTCCATCGCTTCGCCGGAAGGCTACGAGCCCCATGCGGAACTGATCAGGCAGATGCAGGAGACGTGCAGCGAGACCGGCGCGTCGATCCGGGTCGTGCGCGAGCCGCGCGAGGCGATCGAGGACGCAGACGTCGTCTACACCGACGTCTGGGCGAGCATGGGGTTCGAGGCGGAGCAGGAGGAGCGGGCGAAGGCGTTCGCGAACTATCAGGTGAACGAGGAACTCGTGCAATACGCGAAGCCCGACTTCGTCTTCATGCACTGTCTGCCGGCGCACCGCGGCGAGGAAGTGAGCCCGGGCGTCATCGACGGCAAGCATTCGATCGTCTTCGACGAGGCGGAGAACCGGCTGCACGCGCAGAAGGCGATCATGGCCGCCATCATGGCGTAATCGCGATTGATCAACGACAAGGAGCGGAGAAACGAACATGGCCAAGGAGAAAATCGTGCTCGCGTACTCCGGCGGGCTCGATACGTCAGTCATCCTGAAGTGGCTGAAGGAAACGTACGACGCGGAAGTCATCGCCTTCACGGCTGACATCGGCCAGAAGGAGGAGCTGGACGGCCTCGAGGCGAAAGCCCTCGCGACCGGCGCGTCGAAGGTGTACATCGACGACCTGCGCGAGGAGTTCGCGCGCGACTTCATCTTCCCGATGTTCCAGGCGGGCGCGCTCTATGAAGGGCAGTATCTGCTCGGCACGTCGATCGCCCGGCCGCTCATCGCGAAGCGGATGGTCGAGATCGCCCGGGCGGAAGGCGCGACGGCGATCGCCCACGGCGCGACCGGCAAGGGCAACGACCAGGTGCGCTTCGAACTGACGGCGGCGGCGCTCGCGCCGGAGCTCAAGGTGATCGCGCCGTGGCGCATCGAGGCGTTCCGCGAGCGGTTCCCGGGCCGGGCGGAGATGATCGCCTATGCCGAGCAGAACGGCATTCCGGTGAAGGCGACCGCGGAGAAGCCCTATTCGACGGACCGCAACCTGCTGCACATCAGCTTCGAGAGCGGCATGCTCGAAGATCCGTGGTTCGACGCGAGCGCCGAATCGAACCGGGATATGTACGTGCTCAGCGTCTCGCCGGAAGAGGCGCCGGAAGAGCCGGAATACGTCGAGCTCGAATTTGAGGCCGGCAATTGCGTCGCGATCAACGGCGAGCGGATGACCCCGCTGCAGGTAATGGAGAAGCTGAACGAGCTCGGCGGCAAGCACGGCATCGGCCGCGTCGACATGATCGAGAACCGGTTCGTCGGCATGAAGAGCCGCGGCGTGTACGAGACGCCGGGCGGCACGATCCTGTTCGTCGCCCACCGGAAGATCGAGTCGTTGACGATGGACCGCGAAGTGATGCATCTGCGCGACTCGCTCATTCCGAAGTACGCTTCGCTCGTCTACAACGGCTTCTGGTTCGCGCCCGAGCGGCTCGCGATCCAGGCGCTCGTGACCGAGAGCCAGAAGAACGTCACCGGCACGGTCCGGCTCAAGCTCTACAAGGGCAACGTGATCGCCGCCGGCCTGAAGAGCCCGGTCAGCCTGTACAATCCGGACATCGCGACGATGGAGGCGGACCCGACGCAGGCCTACGACCAGGGCGACGCGACCGGATTCATCCGGCTCAACGCGCTGCGGCTGAAAGTCGCCGCCGCGCAGGCGAAACAGCGCTGAACCCGAGAGGGCTGACCGCTTGACGGGGCTTCGCCCCGGAGCCTGGGCGGCCCTCTTTTGCTGATCAATTACCCCGGAACCGGGGAGCCAGGGAGTGTCAGTCGTGAGCAAATTGTGGGGCGGCCGGTTCACCAAGCAGACGGACCGGCTGGTGGAAGAGTATACGGCGTCGATCACGTTCGACAAGGAACTGGCCGAGGAGGACATCGAGGGCAGCCTGGCCCACGCGGCGATGCTCGGCAAGCAAGGCATCATCCCGGCGGAGGACGCCGAGCTGATCCGCGAAGGACTGCTCAGGGTGCGCGGCAAGATCCGCAGGGGCGAGATCGAATTCTCGATCGCGGACGAAGACATCCACATGAACATCGAGAAGCATCTCATCGAGGAGATCGGACCGGTCGGCGGCAAGCTGCACACCGGGCGGAGCCGGAACGACCAGGTGGCGACCGACATGCACCTGTATCTTCGCCGCCGGGTCGTCGAGATCGTCGATCTGCTGCACAAGCTGCAATCCGCGCTCCTTGAGCAGGCGAAGGCGAACACGGACACGATCGTGCCGGGCTACACCCATCTGCAGCGGGCGCAGCCGATCCTGTTCGCCCATCACCTGATGGCCTACGTGTCGATGTTCGGCCGCGACGCGGAGCGGCTGATGGACAGCTACAAGCGGATTAATGTGCTGCCGCTCGGAGCGGGCGCGCTCGCGGGCACGACGTTCCCGATCGATCGTCATTTCGTCGCCGAGCAGCTCGGCTTCGACCGGATCTACGAGAACAGCCTCGACGCGGTCAGCGACCGCGACTTCATCGTCGAGTTCCTCGCGCACGCGTCGCTTGTCATGATGCATCTGTCGCGGCTCAGCGAGGAGCTGATCCTCTGGTCGAGCACGGAGTTCCGGTTCATCGAGCTCGACGACGCGTTCTGCACGGGCAGCAGCATCATGCCTCAGAAGAAGAACCCTGACGTGCCGGAGCTGGTTCGCGGCAAGACCGGCCGCGTCTACGGCCACCTGATCGGCCTGCTGACCGTGCTGAAGTCGCTGCCGCTCGCGTACAACAAGGACATGCAGGAAGACAAGGAAGGAATGTTCGACACGGTGCGCACGCTGCAGGGCGCGCTGCAGCTGTTCGAGCGGATGATCGCGACGATGACGGTGAACAAGGACCGGATGCGCGAAGCGGTCAATCAGGACTTCTCCAACGCGACCGACATCGCCGACTTCCTCGTCGGCAAGGGCATGCCGTTCCGGCAGGCGCACGAAGTGATCGGCAAGACCGTGCTGTATTGCATCCAGAACGGCAAGTTCCTGCTTGACCTGACGCTGGACGAGTTCAAGCAGTTCTCGCAGCTGTTCGACGAGCGCATCTACGACGTGCTGAAGCCTGAATCGGTCGTGAACGCGCGCGACGTCTACGGCGGAACCGCGAAGAACCAGGTGCTCGCCGCCATCGAACGCGCCGAGCGGGAGCTCGAGCGGACCGCGGCCTGGGTGGCCGAGCACGCGGAGAATTCATAACGGCCGTACGGGCCGTGAGACAGGAGCAGCCATGTCCCATGTTGAACAACAAACATCTTCTGTGCATTATTGACGGCATTACGGATGACGCGCGATTCGACCGGCTGCTGGAACGGTTCGAGCGGGACGGCTGGCAGGTGCACCTGCTGGACGGCGTGAACGAACACGCCCTGCTGCCCCATCAGGTTCCTTACGTTCTGGACAACCTGTTCCCGGAAGGAACGGACGGGCTCAGGCTGGCGGCGCTGTCCAACATTCCCGATTTGCTGGCGCTCATCGTCCGGCTGTTTCCGAACCTGTTCCGCTACACGATTCTGTATGGCGGAGAGATATCCGCCTATCAGGTCGAACTCGATCCGGTCTACCGCTGTTTGCTGGAACGCGAACTCGACGGCGCCGAAGGAATTCCCGGACCGGTGTACATTGCGGACGGCTCGCCGGCCGACGGTTTGCCCGACTGGCTTGCGCCGTTTGCCGGGAACCTGGAAAACCCGCCTTCCGGCGATGAGGAAGTCCCGCCGGCTCGGGAGGGAACGGTCGTCTATCATTTCGGCGGCATTTATCACCGTTTCGAACCGAAAGCCGGAACAGTCGTCCGCGTGATCAATCTGGACGTCGACCCCGTTCCGGACCAGCCGAACTGTTTCAACACCCTGATCTGCGGCGAGCAATGGATCGATGCCGAAACCTTGGAACTGCTGCGGAGCATGGACGCATCCAAGATGTGGTTTTTCGATCATGTCCGGGAGGTCACTCGCCATTTCGAAGAACTGGCCGCGCGCCTGCGTGAAGAGCGGGACTGCGCCCGGGCTTTTCTGGAAATGTCGCTGGAGCTTGCCGCGGACGGTTTCCGCCATTACGGCAGGGCGTACATGCTATCGTTTCTGCTGCAAGTTTGTCAGAAGGCCCGTTATCACGAACTGCTCTTCGACCTGCTGCTTCAGGAAGGCATATGGTCGTGGGAGGAGCGGTATTTCTACCTGTGGCAATGCACGCGCGTCGGATTCTTACGGCCGGAAGCCAACAGCCGCGGGACGGAATTGGCGGCAAGACGGTTGTACCGCTGCGTTTATCGGGAGCTCAGGCGGCGGTTCGAGGCCGATTATCCGCCCATTCCCAAGCAGGAGCGCAATCCGGAACTGGTCGTGGTCATCACCGGACAATTTCTCGGCATGGGGCATGCTCCGACCAAGACGGCGCTGGATCGCTGTTATGCGCTGGTCAAACATTTGGGCAAGCAAGTCGTGCTGCTGAATTCACGGGAATTGCTCACCTGGGTCGGACTTTCGCCTTTCCATGGCATGACCAGGGGCAACATAGCCGTCGAGCTGTCAAACATCAATGCTCTGAGCTACAGAGATATTCAAATTCCGTATTATCAGCCCGCCACGGAGATGCCCGATCCGGATACGATCCGGGAGATCCTCAACTTTATCCGTCAGAACAGGCCGGATTTTGTCCTCAGCATCGGCGGCATGAATTTGACGGCGGATCTTTGCGACATGATGGTGCCGGTCGTCACATTGTCGACTGTGTTCAGCGGACTGCCGGTGACCGAAAGCCGGTTCCACATCATCGGCCGGGCGCTGACGGAAGACGAGTTCAAGAAGCTTCGCGAACTCGGTTTTTCCCGAGAGAATGTTATCGAGTCGCTGTTCACCTTTGACTTCAAGCCCCAGGAGCGCCATTACACCCGGGAGCAGCTCGGATTGCCGGAGGACCGGTTTCTAGTGGCGGTTGTGGGGGGAAGGCTGGACCAGGAAGTGACGGACGATTTTCTCCATGCCGTACTGGAAAGCCATTCCTCGGCACATCTGGTATTCATCGGCCCGTTGTCCCGGTATGAAGAGATGAAGGCCCGCCATGATCGGCTTGGGCGGTCGTCGACCGCTCTCGGCTTCCAGGATGATGTGCTTGCCGTGCTCGAAGTGTGCGATCTGTACGCCAATCCGAGACGGGCCGGCGGCGGCAGTTCGGCCGCCGAAGCGCTCTATAAAGGGTTGCCGGTCGTAACCTTGAATTTCGGCGATGTGGCCGTGGCGGCCGGTCCGGATTTTACGGTGCAATCCTATGAGGAGATGACGGCGGCGATCCGCCGATATGTCGAGGACAAGCATTATTATGCCGTCATGTCTGCCAAAGGCCGGGAAAGGGCGGAACAGCTCATGTCCACCGAATCGGAATTCGTGAAAATCGTCCAGGCCGTCCGCTCCAGCCCGTTGTTTGAATAAAACGCGTCCCCTGCCCGAACCGGAATTTGTCGCGCGAAACGCGCGGGTGCCGTTCGGCCGCAGGGATTTTTCTTCGCGGTTTTCGCGATCCATTCGCCCCGCATCTCACGATGCGGGGTCTTTTTTATCGGTCGGCGCGGGCGCCTCTCCGCCCAGTTTCCGCGTAATTTCCAGCGCCGTTTCACGAACCAGGGCCCCCAGCTCCGGCAACCGGTCGTCGCTCATGCGCCATTTCGGCCCGGCGATGCTGATGGAGGCCGCCACTTCTCCCAAATGATTGAACACGGGCGCGCCGACACAGCGCAGATCGGCCTCATGTTCCTCGTAGTCGATCGAATAACCGCGAATCCTCGTCTTTTCCAGATCCTCCCGAAGCGCCTCCTCGGTGGTCAAGGTGTATTTCGTATACGGCTTGAGCCCCTCATTAATGACTTGCCGGATGACGGTTTCCGGACTGTAAGCCAGCAGCGCCTTGCCCACACCGGTACAGTACATCGGATTGGCTGTGCCGACGTCGGAATGGATCCGGATCGTCCTCGACGATTCCACCTTGTCGATGTAGACCACGCGAAGCCCGGATTGGACAACCAAATGCGTCGTCTCCCCCGTTTGATCGGCCAGGCGGCGCAAAAACGGGTAGGCGATTTCGCGGATGTTCATCCTTTTCAGCAGCGCGTTGGAGAGTTTGAGCGCGAAATATCCGATGCGGTAGCGCCCGGTGACGGCGTCCTGTTCCACCAGCCCGTATTGTTCGAAGGCCGCCAGATGCTTGCAGACGCTGCTGGCGTGCTCGCCCGATACCCGGGTGATCTCCGAAACCGACGCCCCTTGCGGGTCTTGCTCCGTCAATTCGGTCAGCGCGTTCAGGACGTGCATCGCTTTGACGACCGTGGATGAAGCGACTTTTCCGGTTTTTTTTCCGTCCGTAAGGCTCAACCAACATCCCTCCAACAGATATGTAGTTTGACGGGGCGTATGCAATACATTATAATATGCCTGTATTAGAAATTATATTTCAAATATAGAAATATATCAACCAAGACTGGCAGAAGGAGTCGATGATGTTGGAGCAATCCAGGGAATTGCTCAAATCTCTCGGGTTTCCCGAGCGCGAAGCCTATGATCTCCCGGATTCTCTCCGCCGGTTCCCCGACGGAGCGCAATATCGCGTGGAGATTCCGAGCGTCGAAGGGCCGGCGGCGCTGAAAGCCGTGCTCGAGGAAGCGGATCGCTACGGAATCCGCATCCACCGGGTTTCGCAGGGAAGCGGCATCCAGCTGCTGACGGATGACGAGATCTCGGAGATGGTGGAGATCTGCGCGGCCCGCAAGATGGAATTGAGCCTGTTCGTCGGGCCGAGGGGAACCTGGGACATCAGCGCCCAGCCGCTCACTCCCGCCGGGAAAGCCGTGGCGTTGCGGCATGAGGGCATCGAGCAGCTGGTCTACGCGATGGAGGATCTCTTGCGGGCGAACCGGCTCGGCGTTCGCGGCGCGCTGGTGGCGGATGAGGGATTGTTGCTGCTGACCCGCGAGATGAAAAAGCAGGGCCTGATCGCTCCGGATTTCGTCATCAAGGTGTCGGTGCAAATGATGGCGGCCAATCCGGTATCGGTCAAACTGATGCAGGATATCGGCGCCGATACGTACAACCTGCCTACGGCGCTGACGCTGCCCAAGCTCGCCTCGATCCGCCGGGCGGTCGATATCCCGCTGGATCTTTACGTCGAGGCGCCGGACGGGTTCGGCGGATTCATCCGGCATTACGAAATTGCCGAGATCGTGCGCATTCTTTCGCCCGTTTACATCAAATTTGGTCTGCGGAACCATCCGGACGTCTATCCGAGCGGCAAACATCTCGAGGATTTGAACGTCAGACTGTGCCGCGAGCGGGTTCGCCGGGCTTATCTGGGCCTGCAATTGCTCAAGGAATACGCGCCGCACGCGGTCGAATCCGAGTTGGGAGCCGCGGGACTCGGGATTCCGGTTCCGCCGAAAGGAAAGTGAGGTTTGGCGATGAGCGACAAAATTCCAACCGTGCTGAATTTCATTGACGGGAAATGGCAGCCATCGGAAACCGGAGAACACACGGTCAACGTCAATCCCGCCGACCGGCGTGAGGTGACGGCATATGTGCAGCGATCGGGCCGCGGGGATCTGGATCGGGCGGTGGCCGCGGCCAGGGAAGCGCAACGCGCCTGGAGGCGGTTGTCCGGTCCCGCCCGCGGGGAGTATCTGTACCGCGCCGCTGCGATCATGGAGAGCCGGATGGACGAAATCGCCGAAACGTTGACCAGGGAGATGGGCAAGACGCTTCCCGAAGCGAAGGGAGAAACCGCCAGGGGCGTCGCGATCCTGCGCTACTACGCCGGCGAAGGCATGCGGAAAACGGGCGATGTCATTCCGTCCACCGACGGCGGAGCACTGATGTTCACCACCCGTGCGCCGCTCGGCGTGGTGGGCGTGATCACGCCGTGGAACTTCCCCGTGGCCATTCCGGTCTGGAAGATGGCTCCGGCGCTCGTCTACGGCAATACGGTCGTGCTCAAGCCGGCGCAGCAGACGGCGCTCACGGCGGCCAAAATCATCGAATGTTTCGAGCAGGCCGGCATGCCCGCGGGCGTGGTCAATATGGTGACGGGAGACGGCGGGGTCATCGGTCAGGGGATCGCGGATCATCCCGATGTGGCGGGCGTGACGTTCACCGGCTCCGACGCCGTCGGCAGACGGGTGGGTCTGGCGGCCCTGGCGCGGGGTGCGAAGTATCAGCTGGAGATGGGCGGCAAAAATCCGATCATCATCGCGGCCGACGCGGATCTGGATCTGGCGGTGGAGGCGACGGTGAGCGGGGGCCTGCTTTCGACGGGACAAAAATGCACGGCCACCAGCCGGGTGATCGTGGAAGCGTCCGTGTACGACGAATTCAAAGCCAGGCTTCTCGAGCGCGTGAAGCGCATCAAGGTGGGCAACGGCCTCGACCCGACCGTATGGATGGGGCCCTGCGCGAGCGAGCAGCAGCTGGAGACAGTGATGTCGTATATCGAAAAAGGATTGGCGGAAGGCGGGACGCTGCTGTATGGCGGCAAACGTCTCACGGAAGGCGAATGCGCCCACGGATTTTTCGTCATGCCGACCGTATTCGAGAATGTGGCGTCGGACATGTGCATCGCGCAGGAAGAGATCTTCGGTCCCGTGCTCGCCCTGATGAAGGTCGATTCGATCGGGGAAGCCCTGAGCATCGCGAACGATGTGCGATATGGCCTGAGCGCGTCGATCTATACGCGCGATATTGCCAACATGCTGACGTTCATCCGCGATGTGGACGCCGGACTGGTGCGCATCAACGCCGAGACGGCCGGCGTGGAGCTCCAGGCGCCGTTCGGCGGGATGAAACAGTCGAGTTCCCATTCCCGTGAACAAGGACAGGCCGCCATCGAGTTTTTCACCGAGATCAAAACCGTGTTTGTCAAAGCATAATCGCGTCATCCCGTCGTTGACCATTCCGGGTGAGGCTCGTCCGGTCGCTTGACGAAACGGAAGATGGAGCAGTATAATCAATATTAGAAATATAATTTCTAATATAGAAACAACTTCGTTTGCCCTGCAGTCCCGGCCGTACTCTGAGGCATCAGGGCTGGTCGGGAACAGCCGGCAACGACGGGAGTGGACAACCTGGAATGACACTAAGGCTTCATTTTGGCATAGGGGGTGGTTTGAACATTCGCGGCGCCGCCATCGGGCATTTCGGACCGGGGAGATCGCACCGACGATTTTCGGCTGAATTTGCGCAAGCGAGTTGACAACGCCTCTATCCAGTGGTAGAGTAATTCTGAAATCGGTTTCTAAAACCGGTTTCAGAAACCGGTTGCAAAGTTGGGGGTTAAGCGATGGCCACCATCGATGATGTGGCGAAGAGAGCCGGAGTGTCGAAAAGCTCGGTGTCGCGGTACCTGAACGGCAACTTCACCTATCTTTCCGACGCGATGCGGGCGAAGATCGCGAAGGCGATCAGGGAACTGAATTACCGTCCGAATTCCATTGCCCAGAGCCTGAAGAAGAAGGAAACCAAGGTCATCGGCCTCGTCGTCGGCGACATGAACCCGTTCTGGATGGAAGCGCTCCGCGCCGTGCAGTTCGAATGCTCCCGTCACGGCTACGGCCTGATGATCAGCTCATCGAACTGGGACGTCGGGAAGGAGATCGAGAACATCCGGATGTTGAAGAACAGACAGGTGGATGGCATGATCATCGCTTCCATGGCCACTTCGGTTGATGGCGTCGGGGTATACGAGGAATTAATCGCGGAGCAATTCCCGTTCGTCTTTGCCGATTGCATGACGGACGAGGAGAAAGCCGACAGAGTCGTGACCAATACGGTGGCGGGCGCGATGGAAGCCGTCGAATATCTGATCGCCCTGGGCCACAGGAAGATCGCCACCCTGTTGTTTCCGGTCGTGTCGACCGTTCGGCAGGAGCGGCTTCTCGGGTACAAGCAGGCGTTGCGGAAACATGGCATTGAAGTCGACGAGTCACTGATCAGGGTGTGCAAGGAATCCAGGGGAAGCGGCGTTGACGCGACGATCGGCCTCCTGTCGATGCCGGACCGGCCGACCGCGATCTTCTCCACCAATATCCACCTGACGCTGGACGTTCTCAGGGGAATCCGGCAATCCGGTCTGGAGGTTCCGCGCGACATCTCGGTTGTCGGCTACGATGACACGGACTGGGCGCCGTTGCTGGACCCGCCGCTCACGACGGTATCCATCCCCGCCTACGAAATGGGAAGCAAGGCGGCGTCGCTGTTGTTCAAAAAGATCAGGCAGACCAAACAGACCAAACCGAAAAAAATCGAAGTCAGTCCCAAGCTGATGGTCAGGCTGTCGGCCATAACCAATCCTCGGGCCGAGTGACAAGCGGCTGAGTGACAAGCCTGGGTGGAGGTTTACGGCGAGAGGAGCAAGAGACGGGATGAAGATTACCAAGCTGGAGTTGCTGCACGTCAAACCGAGGTGGCTTTTCCTGAAAATCCATACGGATGAAGGCCTGATCGGCTATGGCGAACCGGTCGTGGAGGGAAGGGCGCGCACGGTGGAGACCGCCATCCGCGAGCTGGAATCCTATCTGATCGGTCAGGATCCGCTGAAGATCGAGCATCATTGGCAGGCGATGTATCGCGGCGCGTTCTACCGCGGCGGTCCGATCCTGGTAAGCGCCATTAGCGGCGTTGAACAGGCGCTGTGGGATATCAAGGGCAAGTACTACGGGGTGCCGGTCTACGAAATGCTGGGCGGCGCCTGCCGCGACAAAATCCGCATGTACGCCCATTGCTTCGGCGATTCGTTGGAAGAGGAAGTCCGGATGGCGCTGGATCTGAAGAATCGGGGATTCACCGCCATCAAGATCGGCCTCGATGCGCCTGTCCGGATCGTGGACACCATGGCTTATGTGGAACGCCAGGCGGAGCGGCTGTCCGCCATCCGGAACGCGGTCGGCAAGGAAATGGACATCGCGATCGACTTTCACGGCCGGGTAAGTCCGGCCATGGCCATCCGGCTGGCGGCCGCCTTCGAACCCTGGTACCCGATGTTCATCGAGGAGCCCTGCCTGCCGGAAAACGTGGACATGATGGTCCGAATCGCCAATTCCACCAGGATTCCGATCGCATCCGGAGAGCGGGTGTTCACGAAATGGGGATTCCGGGAGCTGATCGAGAAGCAGGCCGTTTCCATCGTGCAGCCGGATTTGTGCCATGCGGGCGGCATACTCGAATCGAAGAAAATCGCCGCGATGGCGGAAAGCCACTACGGCGCGGTCGCCCCGCACAATCCGCTCGGCCCGATCTCGCTGGCCGCGTGCCTGCAGCTCGACGCCTGCACGCCGAATTTCCTGATTCAGGAACATCCGACGCTTGGCGACCGCTCGGATCTCGGCCATGGCATCCTGAAGCAGCCGTTCCGGATTGAAGACGGACATATTCGCCTTCCCGAAGGTCCGGGTCTCGGCATCGAGCTGGACGAGGAAGCGCTGCGGGACAGGATCTTCGAAGGGGACTGGGATACGCCGCGTCTGTATCATCAGGATGGTTCTGTCGCAGACTGGTGACTGGAACCGATTTGAACGACCGAAATTTTACCGATATTCACAATCATCTGACAAAAAAGGGTGAAGGGTAAATGGCAACAAGAACGAAATGGCTCAACGCGACGCTGATGCTCTTCCTGGCACTGGCTTTGGTCGTAACGGGATGCGGCGGCAATTCGTCGTCGGACAATTCGAAATCCGGCTCTTCGTCTGGCGGTTCGTCCGGCGGTTCGTCGAATTCCCAATCGGGCGGCTCGGGTTCGTCCGGATCCTCCGATGAGCAGATCACGCTGCGCATCGTCTCCCCGACCGTCGTGGAGAACCCGGAAGGGGAAGTCGAAACCAAGTACGCCGAAGAATACATGAAGCTCCATCCGAACGTCAAAATCGAATTCATCGGCGTTCCGATGAACGAAGTCTACGCGAAGATCATCACGATGGCCACCGGCCGCGACATGCCGGACATCTTCATCAACAGCCCCGAGTTCTACGCAAGAGCCTATGAGATGGGGCTGACGGAAGATTTGAACACGCTTCTCGGTGAAGAATTCGTCAACGGGTTCCATCCGGCGACGCTGCGGGAAGCGGTCATCGACGGACAACTGCAATACGCTCCGTTCTTCACCATTCCGACCGGTCTGCTCTATCGCAAAGACTGGTTCGAGGAAGAAGGTCTCAGCGTTCCGGAAACCTGGGATGAATTCGTCGCGGCGGCCCAGAAGCTGACCAAGGACACCGACGGCGACGGCAATGTCGATCGCTGGGGCTTCGCGATGGTCGGCTCCAAGAACGGTTCGGGCGGTTCCCGCTTCATTCCGATCATGCGCACGTTCGGCGCCGCGGAATTGGTGAAGAACGAGAACGGCGAATGGGTCACGCAATTCGACACGCCGGAAGCGGCCCAGGCGTTCCAGCTCTACGGCGACCTGGTCAACAAATACGAGGTCGTTCCGCCGGGACCGTTCCAGACTTCCTACGCCGAAGCGGTCAGCCTGATGGCGTCGGAGAAAACGGCGATGATGGTGACGGGTCCGCACACGATCGGCGCCGTGCTCAAGCAGAATCCTTCGCTTGAGGGCAAGCTGGCCGGCGCGCCCCTGCCGCACGCGCCGGGCAAGGACACCGTTTCCGTGCTGGGCATGCTCGGATTCTCGATCTACAACGGCAGCAAGCACAAAGAGGTTGCCGCCGACTACCTGAAGTTCATTCTGTCGAAGGAAAATCAACTGGAGTGGAACAAGGTCACGGGCCGGTTCCCGTCGAGACTCGATGCCCTGGAAGATCCGCAGATCCAGAGCCCGACACTGTCCGGTTTCATGCAAGCCATGGACTTTGCGTTCCAGGTGCCCGACGTTCCGTTCTATGCGGATGTCCAGGTCGCCGCTGCGGAAGGTTACCAATCGGTCATCGGCAAGCAGGCCGGCGCGGAAGAGGCGGCCAAGCGGGCGGCTGAAGCCGTAAACCAGCTGCTCGAGTCCCTCAAATAACTTGTCCGATCATCCAGGGGGAAAGGCCCTGTGCCTTTCCCCCCCAATAATGGCAAGGAGGACCCCGAGTGAAAAAATCGTATGCCTATTCGTCTTCATGGTCGGGGTATTGGTTTATTTTGCCGGCGTTGTTGACCATGCTGGTGTTGATTGCCTATCCGCTGCTGTACGGCGTATACATCAGCGGATTCAACACCAACCTGCTCAACAAATGGGATTTCGTCGGGCTGAAATATTACATCCAGATCCTGTCCGACACCGAATTTCTGAACAAAATCTGGATCACCCTGAAGTATGCGGCGCTGGTGGTCGCGGGCAACTTTGTCGTCGGCATGTCACTCGCCCTTCTCCTGAATCGGGAGATCAAGTTCAGGCTGCTGTTCAGGGCGATTCTCATTTTGCCCTGGTTGTTTCCGGATGTTGTGGTGGCGCTGCTCTGGAAATGGTTGTACAACCCGCTCTACGGACTCTTCAATTATCTGCTGCAAAGTATGCATCTGATCAAGACGCCGATCGAATGGCTCGACAGCCAGCATTTCGCCCTGTTCGGCGTCGCCATCGCTTCCGTCTGGAAAGGCTATCCGCTGGTCATGATCATGTTGCTCGCCGGCTTGCAGTCCATTTCCAAAGACCTGTACGAAGCGGCGGAGATCGACGGCTGCAACAAGTGGCAGCTTTTCCGGCATATCACCATACCGGGTTTGATGCCGGTCACATTGGTTGTCCTTATTCTGGAAACCGTCTGGTGGTTCAAACATTTCACGATCGTTTGGCTCCTTACGGCGGGAGGACCGATCAACGTCACCAGCGTGGTCAGCATCGACATTTACAGAACCGCATTCCAAAGCTTTCAGTTCGGCAGAGCGTCGGCCATGGCCGTCATCGTGTTCGTCATTTGCCTGTTGATGAGCTATGTGTACAGGAGGTTGCTTGAGACCAATGACCAATAAAAAACGGGTGGCACTCGGCAACGGATTGGTGTATCTCATCCTGCTGGCCATGACGGTGGCGGTTCTGATTCCGGTTTTGTGGATGCTGTCGACTTCTCTCAAGAACGACACCGAACTCTTCACGATACCGCCGCGCTGGATTCCGGAAGACATCACGTTCGCTTCCTACCAGCGCATTTGGGAAGACTATCCGTTCCTCAATTATTTCATGAACAGCATCATGGTCGTCTCCCTGTCCACCCTGATTGCCCTCGTGTTTTCCTGTTTGGCGGGATACGGCGTTTCCAGGTTCCGGTTCAGGGGCAAGGGAATGTTTCTCACGTTTTTGCTTGTGACGCAAATGTTCCCTTCCATCATGCTGCTCATTCCGTTCTACAAAATCATACAGGTCATGGGACTGACGAATACGCATCTCGCGCTTATTCTGACCTATATTTCGTTCACGATTCCGCTTTGCTCATGGATGATGCTCGGATATTTCCAGGGCATTCCCAAAGAGCTGGATGAAGCGGCGGCCATTGACGGATGCGGCAGGCTGCGGACGTTCATCCAGATCGTGTTTCCGCTCAGTCTGCCCGGCGTCTCGGCGACCGCCATCTATTCGTTCATCACGGGCTGGAACGAATACATGTACGCGCTCGTATTGACCCAATCGGAGAAAATGAAGACGGTGCCGGTCGGCATCGGCCAACTCATCGGTCAGTACAAAATCATGTGGAATGACATGATGGCCGCTTCGCTGGTCGCGACCATTCCGCTGTCGATCCTCTTCGTCTTCTTTCAGAAATATCTCATCAGCGGCCTGACCGCAGGCGCGGTAAAATCCTGATTTCAATTTCCACAGATGGGATGGGACAATGATGAAGATCACCAAACTGGAAGTCATCCATGTGCGGCCCCGGTATTCGTTCCTCAAAATCCATACGGACGAGGGCCTGACCGGCATCGGCGAGGCTTGCCTGGAAGGCCGCGCCCGCGTGGTGGAAACGGCCATCCGGGATTTTGAATACCTGCTTGTCGGACAGGATCCGCGCAGAATCGAACATTTGTGGAATCTGATGTATCGCGGCACCTTCTATCGGGCGGGAGCCATTCTGTGCAGCGCGATCAGCGCGATCGACCAGGCGCTGTGGGACATTCTCGGGAAAAGCTTGCAGCAACCCGTGCACGTGCTGCTGGGCGGGGCGGTTCGGGACCGGATTCGCGTCTACAAGCATGTCAACACCGAAGAGCGGTTTGAAGTGGACGATACCGAACGCTTGGTGGAACTGGCCAAAGCCGCGGTGCGGGAAGGATTCACCATGGTCAAAACGGCGCTGCCCGGCCCGGCCCGCCTGCTGGAGAGCAAGTCGTTCATCGAGCGCCAGGTCAAGCGGATGGCCGCCCTGCGGGAAGCGATCGGTCCGGACGTGGACTTCGCCATTGATTTCCACGGCCGCGTCAGCCCGGCGCTGGCGATCCAGCTGATCAAAGAATTCGAACCGCTCAAGCCGCTCTTCATCGAGGAGCCGTGTCTGCCGGAAAATGTGGACGCGATGGTCACGATCGCCCGCTCGTCCCCGATTCCGATCGCGACCGGCGAACGGCTGTACACGCGCTGGGGATTCAAGGACGTGCTCGAGAAACAGGCCGCGTCCGTCATCCAGCCGGATCTGGCGCATTGCGGCGGCATTTCGGAAGCCCGGAAAATCGCCGCCATGGGGGAAGTCTACTACGCCGGATTCGCTCCGCACAACCCCCTCGGGCCGGTCAATCTTGCCGCCAGCATCCAGGTTGCGGCGACGGTTCCGAGCTTCATTGCCCAGGAGCAGCTCACGCTTGGAGAAGGGCTGATCAAGCAGCCGTTCAAGCTCGACAACGGATATCTCGATCTTCCGTCGGCCCCCGGATTGGGCGTGGAGCTGGACGAAGAGAGCATGAAACCCCAAATCTATTCGGGAGACTGGAAACTCCCTTACTGGTTCCACGAGGACGACCATTCGGTTGCCGATTGGTAATATGCATGATGCGGAAGGTGACGCGAACGCGCGCACCTCGCCCCCGTGCCCAACCTCATCCATATGCGCGAACGCGCGGAGATGCCGGTTGGCCGCGGGGGTTTTTTTACGCCGTCGGATCAACGCGCGCCGTACAAGCCGGCCAGTCCCCAGACGACCGTGACGAGAAGCAGCAGGGCGATCACGGCGGTCAGCCAGAAGTGCAATTTTCGCAACAGCGGATCACCTCGCGCGCGGGGATATCTTCCATGTATATGCGGCGGGGGCCTGTCCCATGACGGAGCCGTTCCCCCGCGCGTCGACAGCGAACGCTGCCGATTTGCCGCCGCGAAAAAGCCGTCGCAAATCCGAAAAATGAGAAATCTTACATCTTCGAAATTGCGCTTTTCTAAAGGAATTCGGCCGTTTCTGTCGAAATGAACTTTTTAGCCATCTACAGGAAGTGATACCGTGATCGAAATGCAGGACGTCTGGAAGACCTACCCCGACGGCAGCCATGCGCTCCGCGGCGTCTCTGTCCTTATCGAGCGCAACGAGTTCGTCTACCTTGTCGGACCTTCCGGAGCCGGCAAATCGACGTTCATGAAATTAATCTATCGCGAAGAAGTGCCGACCAAGGGCCAGATTTCGGTGAACGGCTTCAATATCGGAAAATTGAAACCGCGCAAAATTCCATACATCCGGCGCAACATCGGCGTCGTGTTCCAGGATTTCCGCCTCCTGCCCAAAATGACGGTGTACGAGAACGTCGCCTTCGCAATGGAGGTCATCGAGGCGCCGCGCCGGCTCATCCGCAGGCGGGTCATGGAGGTGCTCGAGCTCGTCGGCCTGAAGTCGAAGGCGAACAGCCTGCCCGCGCAGCTGTCCGGCGGCGAGCAGCAGCGCGTCGCGATCGCCCGGGCGATCGTGAACAATCCCGCCGTCATCGTGGCGGACGAGCCCACCGGCAACCTGGATCCCGAGACGTCGTGGGGCATCATGAACCTGCTGGAAGAAATTAATTTCCGGGGCGCGACGATCGTCATGGCCACGCACAACAAGGAGATCGTCAACACGCTCCGCAAGCGCGTCATCGCGATCGAGAAGGGCGTCATCGTGCGCGACGAGCCCAAAGGGGAGTACGGATATGAGATTTAGCACGCTCCTCCGGCATTTTCGCGAGGGCTCGCTCAGCGTCGTCAGGAACGGATGGATGTCGTTCGCGTCGGTCAGTTCGATCGCGATCTCGCTGTTCATCCTCGGCGTGTTCCTGCTGCTGTCGCTCAACGTGAACAATCTGACGAAGCAAATCGAAAACCAGGTGCAGATCCGGGTGTTCCTCGCGCTCGACATCAGCCAGGCGAAAATCGACGCGATCGGACGGTCGATCGGCGCCCTGCCGGAAGTGAGCCGGATCCGGTTCGTGTCGAAGGCGGAGGGGCTCGAGATGCTGCGCCGGAATCTGGGCGAGGACGGACGGGACATTCTCGAAGATTACGACGACACGAACAATCCGCTGCCGGACTCGTACACGGTCGAGGTGGCCGATCCGGAGCGAATCTCCGAAGTCGCCGCCAAGATCAAGGCGATCGGCGACGCCGATCCGGAGCAGCCGATCCGGAGCGTCCGGTACGGACAGGGAACCGTCGAACTGTTGTTCCGCGTCACGAACGCCGTGCGCAACATCGGGCTCATCATCGTGCTCGGCCTGGCGTTTACGGCGACGCTGCTCATCTCCAACACGATCCGGCTCACGATTTTCGCCCGCAGGCGGGAGATCGGCATCATGAAGCTCGTCGGCGCGACCAACAGCTTCATCCGCTGGCCGTTCTTCGTCGAAGGGGCGCTCATCGGCTTCATCGGATCGGCGCTGACGACGGCCGTGCTGCTTGCGGCCTACAACTGGCTCGTCAATTCGCTGCAGGTCGAATTCGGCCTGATGATGATCCGGCTCGTCACCGTGCGGGAATCCGGCCTGCTGGTCGGCGGCGTGCTGATCGGGCTCGGCACCCTGATCGGCGTCTGGGGCAGCGCGATTTCCGTGCGCAAGTATCTGAGAGTGTAGGTGATCCTTGCCGTGAAGCGAACGCTTGCCTTCATCATCTGCATATTCCTGGCCTTCGCCGTCTCTCAGCCCTACCGCACCGAAGCGGCGTCGGAACTCGAGAAGATCCGCAGCGAGATCAAGAAGCTGCAGCAGAAGATGAACGATGTCGAAGCGAACAAGAAGAAGGTCGAGCGGGACAAGCAATACGTGCTTCATCAGAAGGAAGTGACGATGGAGCAGATCAACGAACTGGCCGCCCAGATCGATTCGCTCGAGGAAGAACTGAAGCTCGTGGACCTTCGGATCACCGAGACGGAAGACGCGCTGGTGCAGGCGGGGCAGGAGCTGGAAGACGCGAAGGCGCGCATCGAGGAGCGCAACGAACTGCTTGACGCCCGCATCCGGCTGATGTACACGAACGGATTCGTCTCCTATCTCGACGTGCTGCTGAGCGCGACGAGCTTCTCCGATTTCCTGGACCGGTTCGACTCGCTGCAGTCGATCCTGTCGCAGGACAAGGCGATTCTCGAGGCCCACAAGGCGGACAAGACGCTCATCGAGGAGAAGAAGGCGCACATCGAACAGGAGCTTGCGGGGCTGCAGGAGCTTTACAGCAAGAAGGAAGATTATTACAATCTTCTTGTCGACAAGGAAAAAGAAAAAGAAGTCATGATCCTGCAGTACAACAAACAGATCGCGGAACTGGAACAGCGGGCCGAAGAGCTCGAGGAGATCTCCGAAGAGCAGGAGAAGCAGCTCATGGAGCTCGCCCGCAAGGAGAAGGCCGCGATCGAAGCCGAGAAGAAGAAGAAGAACGCCGTTTACTACACCGGCGGCAAGCTGGGCATGCCGATCAAGGATTACAAGTATATCAGTTCAAATTTCGGCCCGCGGACGCACCCGGTTACCGGTCAGAAGGGCAAACAGCACAACGGCATCGATTTCGCGGCGCCTTCCGGCACGGCGATCTACGCTGCCGAATCCGGAACCGTGATCGTGGCGCAGAAGATGAGCGGTTACGGCAACACCGTCATCATCGACCACGGCAACGGCCTGTGGACTCTGTACGCGCATATCCGCAACGGCGGCATCAAGGTCAAAGCCGGCGAGGTCGTCAAGAAGGGCCAGAAAATTGCGGAGGTCGGAAACACCGGCGTATCCACCGGTCCGCATCTCCACTTCGAGGTGCGGCTCAACGAAAATCCCGTCGATCCTGACAAATACCTGCGCTGACGGCGTCCGCCTCGCGCAAGCCCCGGACCGCCGACCGAAGCGATCCCGCGGAGGTTGGCGGTCTTTCTCCTACCTTCCGTCCCGGAGAACGGCTTGACGGCGGCGCAAGACGATGGGTCCGCCCGCGCAGCGGGGGGAAGCCGTCGCGCCGGATTCGGTTGCCGAAGCTGTCCGGGACCGGCGGGGCTTGGGGGGACATTTCATGCTGTTTCGTGGCCGAACGGTGACCGCCTTGCTGATCCTCACGGCGCTCGCGTCCGTGCTCGTGACGCTCACGGCCGCGGAGCGGTGGCTGCTCGCGGGAGCGGACGGGGAGACGCCGGCGGGCGCGGCTCCGTCCGGGAGCGAGGGGCTGACCGAGCGGGAAGCCGCCCGACTGGGCGAAGTGCTGAACATGATCGAGCGGAAATATTACGTGACGGTCGACCGGGAGAAGCTGCTGGACGGCGCGATCCGCGGCATGATCGACACGCTGGACGATCCGTACTCGGCCTATATGGACAAGAACGAGGCGGAGCAGCTGACGGATTCGATCGAAGGCACGTTCTCCGGCATCGGCGCGCGACTCCTGGTCCGGGACGGCAAGGTGATCGTCGAATCGGCGCTCAAGGATTCGCCGGCCGAGCGGGCCGGACTGCATCCGCGGGACATCATCTTGTCCGTCAACGGGCATTCGCTCGTCAATGTCGATCTGAACGAAGCCGTCAGCCTGATCCGGGGGCCCAAGGGGACGAAGGCGAAGCTGGTCGTGAAGCGCGAAGGCGTGGCGGAGCCGTTCCAGCTCATCCTCGTGCGGGACGAGATCGATCTGGAGTCGATTTTCTCGCGGATGACGCCCGACGGCGTCGGCATCATCGAAATACGCCAGTTCGCGCTCAATACGCTGGACCAGTTCCGGGATACGCTCGCGGATCTCGAGGCGAACGGCATGAAAGCGCTCGTCATCGACGTGCGGAACAATCCCGGCGGTCCGCTTCCGACCGTCGTCTCGATCGCGCAGCTCTTCATCCCGAAGGGCGAGCCGGTCGTGCAGGTCGAGAACCGGCAGGGAGGACGCGAGGTGACGTTGTCGCAAGGCTCGGCGAAGCCGTATCCGGTTGCGGTGCTCATCAACCGGGGAAGCGCGAGCGCGGCGGAGGTGCTGGCGGCGGCGCTGCAGGAATCGGCGGGAGCGCTGCTCGTCGGAGAGCCGACGTTCGGCAAGGGCACGGTGCAGGTCAGCTATGAGAGCAAGGTCTCCCCGGGCAGCCAGGTCAAGCTGACGATCGCGAAATGGCTGACGCCGTCCGGCGGGTGGGTGCACGACACGGGCGTCCGTCCGGACATCGCCGTCGAGCAGCCGGACTATTTCAGGGTGGCGCGCCTGTCCAGGGAAAGGCCGCTCGTTCGCGACATGACCGCGGAAGACGTGAAGAGTCTGCAGATCATGCTGAGGGCGCTCGGCTATCATTCGGGCAGGACGGACGGGTATTTCGACGAGACGACCGAAAAGGCGCTGAAAGCGTTCCAGCGGGAAGCCGGGCTGCCCGAGACCGGCCGGACGGACGGGGAGACGGCCGATCGGCTGGAGACGCGGGTACGGGATTTGATCGCGGATCCCGAGAACGACCGGCAGCTCAATCGCGCGCTGGAAGCGCTTCGCACACGGGTCGGGCTGACCGGGGCGGCGGTTGCCGGCGGAACCGCGGATGCGGACGCCGGGTCCGTGCCGGCGGCGCCGGAAGGCAAGACCGAAGCGGATGAGGAGTGAAACCGATGGAATGGGTGCTGGAATGGCTGGGACAGGCGGGACACGGCATTGCCGCGGCGCTCATCCGGCCGTTCGGCTACATCGCCGTGCTGCTGATCCTGCTGCTGGCTTTCCGGCAGATCCGCGCGGAGCGCAGGCTGTTCCACGCGCGGCTGACGGCGTGGCCGGGCCGTCTGCTCGCGGCGCTGCCCGCGGGACTTGCCGCCGGCGTCGTCGTGTCGGCGGCCGTTCAATTCATCGGCGTGAACCTCAACGCGGACGCCGTCATCTGGGTCTGGTGCGCGTCCCTGCTGCTCGGGCTGGCGCGGCTGCGCTTTGTGTCGGCCGCCTGCGGCGCGGGCCTGGTCGCGCTCCTGCAGTGGACAGCCGGGCGGTTCGACTGGTCCGGCGCGCCTGACCCGTTCGGGCGGCTGGCGGATTCGCTCGCCTCGTTCGACGCGGCGGGCCTGCTGCTGATCGCCGGCCTGCTGCTGCCGGTCGAAGCGCTGCTGCTCTGGCGGTTCAGCCGCCACCTGGCCGGGCCGGTCATCGTGGACGGCAAGCGCGGCCGGCCGATCGGAGGATGGCGGATCGACGCCGTCTGGCCGGTGCCGCTGCTGCTGCTCGTTCCGGCTGCCGGTACGGGCGCGGAACTGCCCTGGACGCCGCTGCTGTGGAGCGGGGACGGGCCGGCGGGCTGGGCCCTGCTCGGCCTGCCGGTCGTCATCGGTTCCGTCTGGGACACGACGACGCTGCTCCCGGCGGCGAAAGCCGCGCGAACGGCGAAGACGCTGCTCTGGACCGGGCTGATCGCCGCCGCCGCGGGCGCGGCCGCGGCCTGCTGGGAGCCGCTGCTGCCGGCCGCTGCCGTCGCCGTGCCGGCGCTGCGCGAGATCGCGGCGTTCATCGAACGGAACCGGGAGGCGGCGTCCGGTCCGCTGTACGCCCACGCGGGGGGCGGGCTGCGGGTGCTCGCGGTGCTGCCCGGCTCGTCGGGCGCGCAGCTCGGCATCGAGCCCGGCGAGATCGTGAGCAAGGTGAACGGCAAAGCGGTCCGCACGCCGCAGGATCTGTACGACGGGCTCCTCGCGAACCCGGCGTTCTGCAAGATCGAGCTGCTCAACCGCGAGGGGCATGTCCGCTTCGCGCAGCGCGCGCGCTACGAGAACGAGCACCATCAGCTCGGCCTCGTGCTGGCGCCGTTCGAAGACGCCGCCTGGACCGTGAGCGGCGCTTCCCGGTCGCTGGCCGGCCTGCTGCCGTGGAGCCGGCCATACCGCCGCCGCGCCGCCGCGCCCGCGGCGGGCGAAGCGCAATCCGCCCCCGCCGCCGCGGACGCCGAAACCGCGGACAAGGCGTCTCCGGACGCCGGCGCGTCCGACGCGGCGGGGCCCGCCGCCGGTCCCGGCGAACCGGGCGCGGCCTTCCCGCCGGCGGGAACCGCGCAAGCGAAAGATTGATTCAAATTCACCAAGATGCTTGTCCACACCTCTTTTTCGTCCGGACATATAATGCCATCAGTCCGAACGGAAAGGGGTGATGCGAAAGTGGCAACCGGCAACCTCCGTCTCGCCCTGTGGTCGGGAATCAACTTCACCGGCCGCCGCATCCTGTTCCAGCGCAGGGGCGTCGCAATCCGCGATTTGCGGGCGTTCCGGTTCAACGACCAGCTTTCCAGCTTCCGGGTTGACAACCTGTCGAATCCGAATCAGGTCACGCTGGTGCTGTTCCGCGACATCAACTACCAGGGACCGTTCCGCGTCTTCCGCGGCAGCCAGGCGGTGGCGGATTTGCGGAGGCTCGGCTTCAACAACCTGACGTCCTCGCTCATCCTCGTCAACCGCAGGCTGACGGATCAGGAGATCCGGCGCATTCAGGCGACGGCCGGCGCGCCCGGCGGCATCGTAACCATCCGGCAATGACGGCGGTCCGATCACCGGGCAGCCAACCTGCCGCACCGGACAGGCCATCCCTCATCGCGATCTTTCCGTCACTCGCAGACCGGGTCGTTCGGTTGTGTTCACCCGATCCGCCGGCCGGCCTCCGGCGGTTGCCGCCCCGATCCGCCGGGGGCCGGCCGGCTGTGTCCCTCCCGATCCGACGTCGCGCCCGGTCCCGGCCGTCCCGCGTCACATACCCGTGGCGCGGGGCGGCTTTCTTGATGCACCAATCCGCAATTGCGCGCCGGGGGGAGAACGGGTATAATCGAATGGGAACATTTATTCCCGTCCGGCTGGCGACAGAGGGAGGATCTGGTTCATCCGGCGTCTGCAAGCCCGCCGCATGGGGCATACCGATAATGGCGGATTGCGGGCGCGGCCGACTCGCCGCCCGGGTCGGACAGCCGGAAGGAGTGGGAGCAGGACCAATGCGAGAATCGATAGCCGTACTTGACAAGCCGTTCGAGCTTGTCTCCGATTACAAGCCTCACGGCGACCAACCCCAGGCGATCGCGAAGCTCGTGGAGGGCGTCCGGCAGGGCAGGAAGCATCAGACGCTGCTCGGCGCGACGGGCACGGGCAAGACCTTCACGATCGCCAACGTCATCAAGGAGCTGAACCGCCCGACGCTCGTCATCGCGCACAACAAGACGCTGGCGGCGCAGCTGTGCAGCGAATTCCAGGCGTTCTTCCCGAACAACGCGGTCTCCTACTTCGTCAGTTATTACGATTACTATCAACCGGAAGCCTACATCCCGCAGACGGACACCTATATCGAAAAAGACTCCAGCATCAACGACGAGATCGACAAGCTCCGGCACTCCGCGACCAGCTCCCTGTTCGAGCGGCGCGACGTCATCATCGTGGCGAGCGTCTCGTGCATCTACGGCCTCGGTTCGCCGGACGAATACCGCGATCTCGTCCTGTCGCTTCGCGTCGGCATGGAGAAGCCGCGCAACGCGATCCTGCGCAAGCTGGTCGACATCCAGTACCAGCGGAACGACATCAACTTCGTCCGCGGCACGTTCCGCGTGCGCGGCGACACGATCGAGATTTTCCCCGCGGGCAGCCACGAGCGGGCGATCCGCGTCGAGATGTTCGGCGACGAGATCGAGCGGATCACCGAGATCGACACGCTGACGGGCGAGATCATCGGGGAGCGCAACCACGCGGCCATCTTCCCGGCGTCCCACTTCGTCACCCGCGAGGAGAAAATGAAGATCGCCCTGAAAAACATCGAACGCGAACTGGAGGAGCGGCTCGAGGAACTCCGTTCGCAGGGCAAGCTGCTCGAGGCGCAGCGCCTGGAGCAGCGGACGCGCTACGACCTCGAAATGATGGCGGAGATGGGGTACTGTTCCGGCATCGAGAACTACTCGGGGCCGCTGACGTTCCGCGAGCGCGGGGCGACGCCTTACACGCTGCTCGACTACTTCCCCGACGACTTCCTGATCGTCGTCGACGAATCGCACGTCACGCTGCCCCAGCTCCGCGCGATGTACAACGGCGACCGGTCCCGCAAGGAAGTGCTCGTCGAGCACGGGTTCCGGCTGCCGTCCGCGCTGGACAACCGGCCGCTCCGGTTCGAGGAGTTCGAGGCGAAGGCGAAGCAGCTCATCTACGTGTCCGCGACGCCCGGACCGTATGAGCTCGAGCATAGCGGCGAAGTGGTCGAGCAGATCATCCGGCCGACCGGCCTCGTCGATCCGGTCGTCGAAGTGCGGCCGACGAAGGGGCAGATCGACGACCTGGTCGGCGAGATCCGCGCGCGGATCGCGAAGGACGAGCGCGTGCTCGTGACGACGCTGACGAAGAAGATGGCGGAAGACCTGACCGACTACCTGAAGGACGTCGGCATCAAGGTCCGCTATCTTCACTCGGAGATCAAGACGCTCGAGCGGATGGCGATCCTGCGCGACCTGCGCCTCGGCGTGTTCCATGTGCTCGTCGGCATCAACCTGCTGCGCGAAGGGCTCGACCTGCCGGAGGTGTCGCTCGTCGCGATTCTGGACGCCGACAAGGAAGGCTTCCTGCGATCCGAGACGTCGCTCATCCAGACGATCGGCCGGGCGGCGCGCAACGCCGAAGGCCGGGTCATCATGTACGCCGACACGATCACGGATTCGATGAGCCGGGCGATCCGCGAGACGGAGCGCCGCCGTTCGATCCAGATCGCGTTCAACGAGAAGCACGGCATCGTGCCGCAGACGATCCGCAAGAAGGTGCACGACGTCATCGAAGCGGTGAAGGTCGCCGAGTCGAAGGCCGAGTACGGAACGGAGAAATTCGGCAAGATGTCGAAGAAGGAGAAGATGAAGCTGATCCAGCAGCTCGAGGCCGAGATGAAGGAAGCGGCGAAGCAGCTGCAATTCGAGCGCGCGGCCGAGCTGCGCGACGCGCTGCTCGAGCTGAAGGCCGAGCTGGAGCAATAACCGCTGTCCGCAGGCAGCGGCATGGACCGGGAGGTACCGCGAGTGGCCAGTGACCGTATCGTCATCAAAGGGGCGCGTGCCCACAACCTGAAAAATATCGACGTTGAAATACCGCGCGACAAATTCGTTGTTCTGACCGGCCTCAGCGGCTCCGGGAAGTCGTCGCTTGCGTTCGACACGATCTATGCCGAAGGACAACGGCGGTACGTCGAATCGCTGTCGGCCTACGCCCGGCAGTTCCTCGGCCAGATGGAGAAGCCGGACGTCGACTCGATCGACGGCCTGTCGCCGGCCATCTCCATCGACCAGAAGACGACGAGCCGCAACCCGCGCTCGACCGTCGGCACGGTGACCGAGATCTACGACTACCTGCGCCTGCTCTACGCGCGCATCGGCAGGCCGCATTGTCCGGAGCACGGCATCCCGATCGCGGCCCAGACGGTCGAGCAGATGGTCGACCGGATCCTCGAATATCCGGAGCGGACGCGGCTGCAGATTCTGGCGCCGGTCGTCTCCGGCCGCAAGGGCGAGCACGCGAAGCTCCTCGCGGACATCCAGAAGCAGGGTTTCGTGCGCGTGCGCGTCAACGGGGAGATCCGCGATCTGGGCGAGAAGATCGAGCTCGAGAAGAACAAGAAGCACAGCATCGAGGTCGTCGTCGACCGGATCGTCGTGAAGGAAGACGTCGCGGCGCGGCTCGCGGATTCGCTGGAGACGGCGCTGAACCTGGCGGACGGCAAGGTCATCGTCGACGTCATCGGGCATGAGGAGCTGCTGTTCAACGCGAAGCTCGCCTGCCCGGAATGCGGCTTCAGCATCGAAGAGCTGTCGCCGCGGATGTTCTCGTTCAACAGCCCGTTCGGCGCCTGCCCCGAGTGCGACGGCCTCGGCGTGAAAATGATCGTCGACCCCGACCTGATCGTCAGCAACCCGCAGCTCACGATCGACGAAGGGGCGTTCGAGGCGTGGGCGGGAAGCACGTCGAACTATTACCCGCAATTTCTGCGCGCGGTGTGCGAGCATTACGGCATCCCGACGAACGTCCCGGTCGCGGAGCTGACCCCCGAGCAGATGAAGAAGCTGCTCTACGGCACCGGCGGCGAGAAGATCCGTTTCCGTTATGAGAACGACTTCGGCCATACGCGCGACGCCTACGTGCCGTTCGAGGGGATCGTGCACAATCTGGAGCGCCGCTACCGGGAGACCGCGTCCGACGGCATCCGGGAATTCATCGAGCAGTTCATGAGCGCGAAGCCGTGCGGCACCTGCAAGGGCCACCGGCTGAAGAAGGAAAGCCTGGCCGTGACGGTCGGGGGCAAGAACATCGCGCATGTGACGTCGCTGTCGATCGGCGAGGCGCAGAAGTTTTTCGCCGGACTGGAACTGAACGAGAAGGAGCGGACGATCGCCCGCCTCATCCTGAAGGAGATTGACAGCCGGCTCGGTTTCCTCGCCGCGGTCGGGCTCGACTACCTGACGCTGAGCCGCGCGGCCGGCACGCTGTCCGGCGGCGAGGCGCAGCGCATCCGGCTTGCGACGCAGATCGGCTCCAGCCTGATGGGCGTCCTGTACATCCTCGATGAGCCGAGCATCGGCCTGCACCAGCGGGACAACGACCGGCTGATCCAGGCGCTGCGCAAGATGCGCGACCTCGGCAACACGCTGATCGTCGTCGAGCACGACGAAGACACGATGCTGGCGGCCGACTACATCATCGACATCGGGCCGGGCGCCGGCATCCACGGCGGCCAGGTCGTCGCGCAGGGAACGCCCGAGGAAGTGATGAACAACCCGAACTCGCTGACGGGGCAGTACCTGAGCGGGAAGAAGTTCATTCCGGTGCCGGCGGAGCGCCGGAAGCCGGACGGCCGCTGGCTCGAAGTCCGCGGCGCGAGGGAGAACAACCTGAAGAACCTGAACGTGAAGATTCCGATCGGCCTGTTCACGGCCGTCACCGGCGTCTCCGGCTCCGGCAAGTCGACGCTCGTGAACGAGATCCTGTACAAGGCGCTCGCGCGCGACCTGAACCGCGCGAAGACGCGGCCCGGCGAGCACAAGGAGATCCGCGGCCTCGAGCATCTCGACAAGGTGATCGACATCGACCAGTCGCCGATCGGCCGGACGCCGCGCTCGAACCCGGCGACCTACACCGGCGTGTTCGACGACATCCGCGACGTGTTCGCGAACACGAGCGAAGCGAAGGTGCGCGGCTACAAGAAGGGCCGCTTCAGCTTCAACGTGAAGGGCGGCCGGTGCGAGGCGTGCAGCGGCGACGGCATCATCAAGATCGAGATGCACTTCCTGCCGGATGTCTACGTGCCGTGCGAAGTGTGCAAGGGCAAGCGGTACAACCGCGAGACGCTCGAAGTGAAGTACAAGGGCAAGAACATCGCGGATGTGCTCGAAATGACCGTCGAGGACGCGGTCGAGTTTTTCCGGAACATCCCGAGGATTCACCGCCGGCTGCAGACGCTGCTCGACGTCGGCCTCGGCTACATCAAGCTCGGGCAGCCCGCGACGACGCTCTCCGGCGGGGAGGCCCAGCGCGTGAAGCTCGCGTCCGAACTTTACCGCCGCAGCAACGGCCGGACGCTGTACATTCTCGACGAGCCGACAACCGGTCTGCACGTGGACGACATCAGCCGGCTGCTGCAGGTGCTGCACCGGCTGGTCGACGCGGGCGACACGGTGCTCGTCATCGAGCACAACCTCGACGTCATCAAGACGGCGGACTACATCATCGACCTTGGGCCGGAGGGCGGCAGCGGCGGCGGCACCGTCATCGCGACCGGCACGCCCGAGGAAGTGACCGAATCGCCGGTTTCCTACACCGGCCGCTATCTGAAGCCGATCCTCGAGCGCGACCGGAAGCGCACGGAGGCGCAGCGCGAAGCCGAAATCGCGGCCGCCGAAGCGAAATAGTCCGACGAGACGGAAGACCAGCCTTGCGAAAGCAGGCTGGTCTTCGTCGTCAAAGCCCCCGTGACAAGCGGATCGCGGACGATCATTGACGCCGGGCCCGGGGATGTACGGGTCCTGGATCAGTCGGGCGCAGACCGCCGAACCGGCCGCCGTTCCGTCCGCCGTGGCGTCGCCTGCCGGGACGAACGGGAGTCCGTCTTCCTGCACGACCGTCGGCGCTTCTCCGGATCGTCCGGGAAGCCCCGGATCATGAGCCGATAGAGGGATTGCAGATGATCGACCAGCGCGTATGCCGGATCGGCGGGTTCCGCCGGGTCCGGCGTGACGTACAATTCGGCGCCGCGCTGGATGCAAGGCGACGGATCTGCTCGCCGGCATCCTGGTCGGTCTCCGTCGTCGCGGTCATTTGTTTGGAGTACAGGATGGGCGGGACAGCCAACGCCGCCGGCAGGAGGAGCAGGACGAGCCCGCCGACGATGAAGAGCGATTTTCTCACGAAACCTGTCACCCCGAATCGAAATACGCTGTCCCTATCTTACAAAAACGGACTGCCGATTGGAAGATTCTTGCAGAGGAGCAGGCGCGGGAGGTTGAGCAGGCTGTCGAGCAAGTGCTGGAGCGCGGCTACCGGACCCCGGATCTGGCCCGGGGCGGGGAAGACATTCAGGTGGTCGGCACGGACCGGATGGGCGATCTGGTCGCGGCGCGCATCCTCGGCCGGGACATGCCGTAACCGGCAAGCGCCAATCGGGCATACTAACGGCGGGAGGCTCCGGAGCGTGACAAAGTTGTTAACAGTGCGAAGAAGGGCTTGCAACCGGAGCCGCGACAGGCTAACATAGAACGGAGACAGCGTTTACCTTCGGTTGACGATTCAGAAGGAGGTCCCCCCATGTTGCTTCTTGCAGAAGAGAGCGCATCCGCGAGCAGCTTCGAACCGTTCGATATCATGATGCTGCTGTTCACGATTGTCATCGCGATCGGCCTGGTGCGGCTTCTGATGGAACGGCCGCGCAAGAACTACTTTGCGATCGGCTTCGCGCTGGTGTCCCTCGCGGTGTTCCTGTTCATCGACTATGTGATGATTTTCGAAGTCTGGATGGGCTGATCGGTCCGTAGGCCGGCAGACCGTCTGAAGCGCGCATACATAGAGCCTCCCGCCATCGCCGGCGGAGAGGCTCTTGTTGTTGTACGCCCGGCATGGGCGTCATCTCTACGGTGAAAGTCCGGAATGGGGGCTGGCGAGCGCCTACCATTAGCCGAGGGCAAGGGTGTCGGTCGCGAGGCCGAATCTGAAGGAAGCCGG
>Ga0310840_100205_pt1 | contig 59595 bp, 45 predicted proteins | sample SM_ome_8_FD_201304 | JGI IMG/M metagenome (GOLD analysis project Ga0310840, IMG submission 201304) | Sorghum-adapted microbial communities enriched on stacked mutant (SM) sorghum from Joint BioEnergy Institute, Emeryville, California... ...
CTCGCTCTCGTGCTCGAACACCATCCGAACCGCCCGCTCCCGCACCTCGCGGGAGTACTTTTTCACTCTCGTCATGACTCCAATCTCTCAAAGGTTGGAGCCTCCGGCAAACCCGGGGCGGTTCAATCACCTGCTACCTCATAATCTTGTGCGTCATCTTCTCACTGGGACTGCTGTCGGGGTGCCCAAGGCCACCGCCGTCGCCATGATGATCAACGATCTCTTTGACTCAGAGGAGGTCGGACAGGACATCGTTGCCAACGTCCTGCGCAGCGGAGAACACGAGCAGCTCAAGAACGCGTTGGGCGAGGCGGAACTGATCCTCGACATGTCCGCATCACCCACCGTGAGTCGGCATCTCGCGGCCGACGTCGAATCGAGTGCCCGACGCTTCTCTCTGTTCTTGAACCCGGCGGGAACCGACTTGGTTCTGCTGGCGGAGGATGCCGAGCGTCGAATTCGCCTCGATGACCTGGAGATGCAATACTACCGCGAGGTAATCCGCAACGAGCTACTCGCGGACCACTTGCGACCGAACGGGCAACGCCTTCGTTATGGACGGTCGTGCCGCGATGTCACGGTCTCAATCCCACAGGACCGCTTGGCTATCGCAGGTGGTATAGGGGCCCGGGCGATTCGCCTTGCTGCGGAAGCACAGGAAGCCCGCATTTCTCTTTGGCGACTGCGGCCCGATCTTGGGGTCGATAATCTCACTGTGCCGGTTTACCGGGTGCAGGTCGCTGATCGGGAGGGCTGGCAGATCCGGTATGACGAGGGTCTGGCGGAGCGAATGTTCTCGCTGAGAGCCGAGCGGCTGCCCAACGAGACGGGAGGCGTTCTGATCGGCCATCGGGACATGCACCGGCGAATCCTGTACATCGTCGAGGCATTGGCTGCCCCACCAGATAGCGAGGAGCGCCCCATCTTCTTCCAGCGAGGAAGCAAGGGTTTGCGAGCCGAGGTCGAGGACATCGGTTCTAAGACTGCTGGGGCCCTGGTCTACGTGGGTGAATGGCACTCTCATCCTGATGGACACGGTCTTGACCCGAGCGCCGATGACCAGAAGGTCTTGGCCTGGCTCAGGGAGAAATTGGCACCAGAGGGGTTGCCAACAGTGATGTTAATTGTTGGGAACGGCGATCTTGCGATCCACTTTGCGGGGGCGTCGTGAGTGCTGCTGACTATCGGATCGGGATCGCTCTCTCCGGCGGTGGATTCCGAGCCGCTTCTTTCCATCTGGGTGTCCTGAAGCGGCTCGAGGAGCTCGGGATCCTAAGAGATGTGAAGATCATCTCGACGGTCTCGGGTGGCTCGATAACGGGTGCCCTCTATGCGCTACGATGCATGGAGTGGGGTGGGGCGCCGGGGGCATATCCGGTCGATGACCTCATCAATGATCTGCGACCGCTGATCACATCGAACCTCCGTGGCCGGGCTTTGTTCGGCGGCCCGGTCAAGGCTCTTCGGACCACAGCCTCGTTCATCGCTCCTTGGATCAGCCGGATCTCGCTCATCGCCGACGAACTAGACCGAAGACTTTTCCATGGCGCCCGGGTTTCGGACCTGCCGCCATGGATTGTCCTCAATGCCACCAGTTTGAGTACGGGCAAGGCGTGGAAGTTCTTCCACGACCGCATGGGCGATTACTTGATGGGCGCCACGACGCGGACCGACAAAGTACGTCTCGCCGAAGCCGTCGCCGCGTCGGCTGCCTATCCGGTGTTGGTCGACCCACTCCCTCTCCGTCTGCGCTGGGAGGAGCTCCGCCACGACCTGCTCGACGCCCGGTGGGACCGCGGAGAGACACTTCCTGGCGAGACTAGCCGGTGGAGGGAGCGTTTCGGGAAGCGCGAGGGCCCCGTTGTTGTACCGCTCGTGGACGGAGGCGTCTATGACAACGAAGGGCTCATCTCCTTACGCAGTGCTGGCGTTACGCACGCAATCGTGTCGAGTGCAGCGCCGCCGGAAGGTAACCACCGCTGGCGTCGAGGGCCCGGTGCCTTGGTTCGGGCCATTGATGTCATGCACTCACGGCTAGGTGCAACCACGCGGCAGCTCGCACACGAGTCGACGCACGGGATCCATCCCAGTGAGGCGCGACGGGTCGCAAGGGATGTGGCAGAGCATCTACAGCGGCTCGCTTCGAAGGCACCCAGCGGGATCGATCACCAGCTTCTCGCCCTTGTCGATCAGCTCGAGCGAATTGCCGACGTTGGCTGGCCGCCGCGAGGGAAGCAGTTCCAAGCGACGGCGCACGTACTTCTCAATCGAGACGACGTTGCCCAGAACCGTTCTGCATTTTTCGAGGAAGATCCTTACGACATTCCTCCAGAGGACCGAGGGCTTGCGAAGGAGTTGGTTGCTGAAGTGTCACGAGTGCGTACCGATCTGGACGCACTGGAGCCCGACGTCTTCGACATGCTGGTGGCGCAGGGCTACTTCTTAGCCGATGCTCAACTGAAAATCGCGATGCCCGATCTCGTATCAACATACACCCGCACTGTCGATCCACGCGGACCAGCGGTCCGGCCGAGCTGGCAGTGGGCCCACGACGTAGTTCGAGCGGCCAACGGTAACCTGGCCGATTCAAGGACACTTCTACGGCGGGCGGCGCACCGGACGCTACCTGCGGGGCGTTGTGCAACGCGAGGGGAGGCCGTACGGATTTGGTCTGCGACCGCGTTTGCCGCCGCCGCCTTGGCGGTGACCTTGCTCATTGGCCTCAGGTGGGCGTTCTAGCGAGTCAGGAGCTGGGTGTTATCACCTGACGCGGGAGGTACACCCCAGGACGCGACTAGAGTTTGAACGACCGCGGATGCATCGCGGAGAAGCGATTGCCTACCACCCCGAGCCGGCGTTCACAAGAGCGTTCGGGGTGCCCAGCTCTCCTCTAGCCTACACTGGATGAGCACCTGCTGGGCTAGTTGCAGCTACAGAGTCGCACGCCGCGTTGGGGAAGCCAGCATCCATGATCACTGGTGAGTCTAATCGCTTGACTATCCCCCTGGTTGGGGCGGCAGCGAGTGCAGAAGCGGTCACTGGGAGTATTGAGGAAACTTCGCCCGGGACGCTTCCGGAACCGTCCGTCCGATCGGACCCACTTGATTGTCTCGCACGCAGAGCCAATACTCGAACCGACTGCACTATAGGCGGGGGCATTTGCATCTGAGCCGTGATGGGGAGCCGTGACGATAGCGTGCGTGAGATCCGGCGGTAGAGTCGTGTGTTTCAGGTCCGAGTCGGCGGTGAAGAGCACGCCGGGATACCCACGTCCCGGCTCGGCGAAGAATACGAGGCTCTCCTTGTTCGCAGTAGTCAAGGCCAGGGCATGAAGTAGCTCGCAGTCTGATACGCTGGGCACGTGCATGACTTCCCTGGCATTAACAGGCCTCAACCATTGCTCGCCGCCGACGGGCCACCTAGGGTCATACTTAAACCACCTAACAGCGATTCGGCGATGGTACGCGCGCGCGGCGATGGCTCGGATGCGCTCGGCCGCATCAAGGGCGCCGCTGACTAGGGCCCACACATAAGGGTCATGTCCCAATAGCCAAGCGACCCGCCACCACGGCTCGAGTAGCGGCCAGAAGACACCCCAAGGGTGGTTCTTGGCTCGCTCTAGGTTTTCGACCAGAGCCGATGGCCAGCCATCTGGAGTTTTCTCAGCGTCAGCGTGAGCGCTGGTATCATGCCGGTCCTCTCTAATTGTAGGCGCCTCCGGCGCCAGGTAGTCGCCGTACGCCTCGATCAGCTCCTGATAAGGATCCATCTCCAGCGCGTTCTCGGCATGCTGCCAGAAATCCACCACGGCTCGCCGGGCTTGTTGAATAAGCTCTCCAACAACCTCCGGATTTATCTCTAGCGCATACTCCAACACGGCTAGCCACTCGGCAGGAAGCCAGATTTCCCTGCACTCCAAACCCGATTCAAGAAAACCGATTATGCCGTTGGCATGGTCTGCATCGTTGTGAGTACATATGACGACATCCACGGCCTTAGCCCCAGTTTCAGCACTAAAGAGAGAAGCGAAGCGAGAGCGTGAACGGCCACCATCAACGAGTACCGTTCCTGAAGGTGCCTCTAGATAGAAAGCATCACCTTGCCCAACGGGAATGGCGACGAATCGTGCAGCTGTGGTCGTTACACTCATACCGCATCTTTCACGGAAGACGAGTCGATACCAATGGGTTCCGACGAGGCGTTGCGACAAGTCGTTGGCGACATTCTTCCCGAGCCGACCTCGGCCGCCAACCGGGGACGGGATTGTTGAACCTCGCAACGCCCTGGGGTGCGACGGGGCGATCTCACGGTGCCACCATATAACACTTCAAGGCGACCTGGGCGCCTACCCGACGCCTTCATATTTTGGGCTGTCACACGCATTCTCGCTAGTTGATCGACGGGTGAGGCGAGCGATGATGAAATATATCGCGCTCCAGCCTGCGGCCCTGCCTCAACGCCGAACGGCGGCTTTTCCAGTCCGCGCGCAGCGAACGCGGGTTCGGAGGGCGGCACACGTTCTTAGTTGCGCAGCACCGAACCCGCGGCGGCCGTCTTCGATCGGCGGGGCCACAGCCCTCGGATTGTCCCCGCCGAGCATCGGCGGGCACTGGCGAGGTTGCGTAAATCAAGAGCTCGTGCGCAGGTCCTCTCGAATGACATTGGGACCGTACATATACGGGATACCGAGTCGTCGTAGGCCGCGGGTAGCGCCCGTGCGACCGTCCGGAGAGGGATTCCTGCGCGTTCGGAATGTGTGGGTAGGACGGCCACGAGCGACCTTGGGACCTGTCTTGCCATGCAGGGTCCGGCGGAGGTCGCTCAGCTGGCACGGGAGCCATGATACGAGCCGATCCCATTTGGGAGAGCCTGCGTCCTGTGCCGCACAGTTGGCTCGGTGGTGCCGTTCGTCCCATCTACAGAGACCTGCGGTCGTCGGGCCATCGGGCCCGCTACGATTCGGGACGAACCAGGAGGCGGTAATGACTGGGTGACAAACGACAGCGAGAGGGAGGCGGGCAAGGTGGCGTGGCGACGACGTGCCTGCTGGGCGGAAGGAAACCTTTCCCCCGGGGTAGAGGGTTTTTTTGGGGGCGGGCACATGCAACCAAAAACGCAACAGCCGCCGGAATCCCTTGTGATACAACGGATTCCGGCGGCCGTTCAGCTCCCGCGGCAGGACTCGAACCTGCGACCCGACGGTTAACAGCCGTCTGCTCTACCAGCTGAGCTACGCGGGATCGTGCAGAGATTGGTAGTTTAACCAATCGGACGCGTGACGTCAACCCCTGGCGCGGCGCGATCTTGGGTGGCCACGGGGCGGATCTCGAGGATGGCGAGGAGCTCCGGAGCGGGGGGTGGCCGGGTCGTTGGGGAGGGGCCGCACTCGGTCGCGGGCTCGAGCGAGCCGTGGAGGGCGGCCTCGAGGGCGTCGAGGAGGGAGATCGCGGCTTCCAGCGCGGTCGATGCCGTGGTTGGCGTCGTCGCCCGGGCATCAGTCGGGGTCCGGGCGGAGGCGCCGGATCGGGGCCGGATGGCGTCGACGACGTCGCGCAGGCGGGCTTCGGTGCCGGCGTCGTGTCGGCGGGCGAGGCGATGGAGGAGCGCATCGGCGCGGCGGCAGAGGTCGGGGTCGAGGGGGTGGCGACAGGTGGCGAGGGCGCGGCGCAGAGCGCGGGCGGCGCGGGCGTTCGGGGTGTGGGGTGGGAGTCGCCCGCCGCCGCGTGTCCGGGCGATGTGGTCACGCGCGGTTTTCCGTGCGGCGTCCAGCAACGGCCGGACGATGGCGGAGTCGACGGGAGCGGGTGCGGCCGACCGGTCGTCGAGGGCCACGGCGAGGAGGTCCGCCACGGAGGCGACTTCGGTGATGACGGGATCCCGGCCGGGTTTCGCGCACACGAGGAGCACCCGCCCGCCGGCCCGGAAGGCGAAGAGGACCTGGTGCGCCATGGCTCCCGGGGCGTGGAGCACGGCGGCGGGCGGGGGTGGGGGAGTGCGCTCGGCCGGAGTCGGGTGCGCACGTGGGGTCGGAGCCGGGGGCGTGCGCTGGCTTGGAGCCGGGGGCGTGCGGTCGACCGGAGCGGAGGGAGTGCGTTCGGCCGGAGCTGGGGGCGTGCCCCCGACAGGCGACCCTTGGTGCGCCTCGTCTAGACGCTCCCCTTCCCTCGCCGCCGCCACCCGCCGGTACGCCGCCCGGAGCCGCTCGAGGGGCGAGGCGTCCCGGAGCGGCGAGGGGGTCCCGGAGTCGACGTCGTCGAAGGCGCGGGGGTCTCCTGCGGCGAGCCGCTCCACGACCGTGCGGAGATCGGGCGCGGCGACCGGGCGGGCGGCCGCGGCCTGGTCTTCCGCGGCGGCGTGGCCATCGGGGAGCACCGGCCCGTCCCGTCCGACGGTCCGGCCGATCGCTGCGAGCTTCGCGTGGAGCCGCGCGGTGATCCCGAGGAGGCGCTCGAGACCGCGCTCGGGGACGAAGTGCCAGGTCCGGATGACGTCGTACGGCGAGCCGAGGCGGTCGATGCGGCCGACCCGCTGGATCAGCCGGACAGGGTTCCAGGGGAGGTCGTAGTCGACGACGTGGCCGGCGTCCTGGAGGTTGAGTCCTTCCGAGAGGACGTCGGTGGCGATGAGGAGGTCGACGCGCTCGTGCTCGGGCGGCTCGGGTGCGTGCCGGGCCCGCGGCGCGAACCGATCGAGGACCTCGCCTCGCGACGCGACCGCCGCACCCAGGCGGGCCCCGCCGCCGTCGACGAGGCCGGTCGCGCCCCGGGCGATGCGCTCGCGCCAGAGGTACCGGGCGGTGTCGCGGAACTCGGTGAACACGATCACCTTAGCCCCCTCGAGCTCCCCGTCGAGGAGGTCGTGGAGTCGTCGGAGCTTCGGATCGGCGCCGGGACCGATCTCGCAAAGGCGCAAATGCAGGTCCCGCAACCGCGTGAGGTCGTTTTCCACATCGTCGCGCAGCCGTGCGGCGTCGAGCCCCGGAGGGAGCGGACGGAACGCGACCTCGTCCAGCACGAGCTGCTCGGCATCGGTCGCGCCGTGGGCAACGGCTCGGTGGTCGGCGGGGAGTCGGAGGACCCCGCGGTCGAGGGAGGCGATGAACCCCTCCAGGTACCGGATCTGTCGCCGGAGGCTCGCACGGAGCGCGGCGATGCTCGATTCCAGGCGTTTGAGCAGCCCCAGTCGGATCAGCTCCGCGGGCGCGTTCGGCACCGGATGGCCCCGATCCGGGACGAAGCCGTAGTCCCCGAGGCGGAAGGGCGCGAGGGTGAGGCGAGTGAGGAGCCCGGTCAGCTCGTCGAAGAACCCGGGGTAGACCCCCTCGAGGGTGTATCGGATCGCGCGGGGCGGCGCCCGATGTGGAAAAGTGCAGAACTGGTCTGTCACTGCAGGACTTCCGGGTCGGGCGACGCCGCCGCCCCGGCCCGCGAGGACATCGCCGCGGGTCCGGCGGATGACGATCTCGTCGAGGACCGGCCGTAGCGGCCCCGCCGATCCCTCGTGCCCCGCCTGTGCGGCGGCCCTGACGGCATCGGCGAGGTCGGGGATGCCGAGGTCGCGGAAGGCGTCGTCGCCGGCGAAGAGACGAATCTGGAAATACAGGTCCCACAACGAGTTGTTGACGGGCGTCGCGGAGACGAGGACGACCGAGGCGGGGCGGCAGAGTTCGGCGAGGGCGCGATAGCGGCGGGTGTTCGGGTTGCGGAAGGCGTGCGCCTCGTCGACGACGACGAGGTCCATCTCGCGCAGCCGGTCGAGGGGCGCGGTGTCTCGGCTGAGGCCGGTGTGGGAAACCCAGGCGAGGAACGGGCGTGTGGAAAACTCGCTGTGGCCTGTGTCGGACTTGAAGTTGCGGTGTTCGTTGTTGGGGCTCGTGAGGCCGTAGTGGTCGCTGAGGCCGTGGGCGTCGTGGAGTCGGCGGAGCCCGGCGATCCAGTCGCGCCGGAGCGAGGCCGGTGTGGTCACGGCGACGCGTGCGCCGTGGCGGAGGGCCCGGTCGACGAGGGCGAGGGCGATGTAGGTCTTGCCGAGTCCGACGCTGTCGGCGATCAGCACTCCCCGTCGGCGCTCGAGGATTCGTTCGGCGCGTCGGACCGCGTCTTCCTGGAAGTCGGTAAGGCGGAAGGTTCCGTTATCGCGGGCCTGGTCGCGTGCAAGGTCCGGGTCCCGTTGCGGCAGGTGGTTGGGCCGTGGCGGGCCGTGGTGGGATTCCGGGAGCTCGGGGTCGAAGACGACCTCGAGCAAGCGCAGAGCGACGTCGCTCGGCGAGGCGACTCGCCAGGGGTCATCGCGTCGGCGTGATCCCATGATTGGATCCGGCCCCGGCGAGGGTGGCGCGGAGCGCCTCTTCGACGCCGTAGGCGCGTTCCCAGAGCTCATCGAATCGGGCGGTCGCGAGGGCGATGGCTCGCGGGTCGGTCGCAATGCACGTAAGTGCAAGTCCATCGCCGTCGTACGGCCGCGCAAAGTAGTGAGCGCCGATGAGGGCGACGTCCGCGGGTGGGCCATCGGCGACGCCGCGGAGCACGGAGAAGTCGGGGTTCCAGGTCAGGAGCCCTGCGGCGCGGACCTCGAGGCGGCCGGTGTCGAGGAAGTCGCGCAGTGCCTGGAATCGGCGTTCGATCTCGTCCGGGTCCACGGAGCCCGAGCCGGCGAGGGTATGGGCGTCGAGCCGTCCGACGAGGACGCGGCAGCGCCGCACCCCGGCCATCTCGGTGGTGGAGAGGTCGAGGGCATCGAGGCGGATCCGGGCGATGGCGAAATCGGCCTCGCGGGCGCGGGCGAGGAGGGAGCCGAGGCGCTCGCGGAGGGAGGGGCGGGAGCGCTCGTCGAGGAGCGCGGGGGTCAGCGCAAGCCCTTCAGCCATCGGTCGAACTCCAAGAGAGCGTGCATGTCGTCGGGCTCGAGTCCGTAGGCGGCGGCGACGGCCGCGTTCAGGTCGGCCTCGTCGTCGCCGGAGATGCCCTGCCGCCTGTGCGCCGCGCGGGAGATGCGGAGCAGGCGGGCGGCGATCGGGCCCTGGTCCCACGCGGCGGGCAGGGGGATGAGCGCGATGGTCCAGGCGAGGAACCGGAAGTGGGCATCCTTGGCCCGTTCCGCGATCGCGCGGGCGAAGGTGCGGACGGGGAGGGAGTTGAAGTACGCCGCGAGGAGCTCAGCTTGCTCGGCGGTGGCGGTGGGGATGAAGTAGACGGTGTTGAGCGGCACGATCGGGACGTCGCGGCCGGTCGGTCCGGCGACGCGGGCCGGGAGCGCGACGGCGTTGAGGTTCTCGGCGAGGTCGTGCCAGGCGACGCGGTGGCCGAGGGTCGCGGGCGAGAGCCGGAAGAGCGCGCCGTCGGGGAGGCCGGGTCGCCACCCGGAGCGGGCGCGGAGGGTCGCGGCGTGGCGGGCGAGGTATCGGGCGGTGCGCGGGGGCGGCGGGGTCGCTTCGGTGGTGGTGTCGTCGTGGACCCAGAGGATGTGTCCCGCGGTCCGGTAGCGCCACGCCTGGATCCCGCCGCCGCGGACGAGGGGGCGGAGCGAGTCGCCTTCGATCAAGGCGCGGTAGCGGGCGGCGGCCGCGGGCCGGCCATCCCGCCGGGCACGGAACGCGCCTTCGGCCCGGATCCACGCCAAGTTGCCGAGCTTGAAGGCGGCCTCGGGGACGATGAGGACGTCGTTGGCGCCGGTAACGACGCCTCTCCGGACGCGGAGGCCGGCGGGGTGCAGGCCGAGGGCCGTCCCACTCGCCTGCATGCGACGGAGCGCCGCGCGGGCGGCGGGGGGCGCGATGAGCCACGGCGCCTCCGCGTCGCCCGGGATGACGGGGAGGTCGTCCTGGCGGAGCACGAAGCGCAGGGGCTCGACGCCGCGGCGGACCATCGCGACGCGGACGAGGGGGCCGGGGCCCGTGGCCCTGGGGGCGGCGTGGCCATTACCGCAGCCGGGGAGCGCGGTTGCGCTGCCGGGGACGATGTCGCCGCCGCCGGGGCGCGCATTCCCGCAGCCGAGCGTCGTCTCTCCGGCGCCGAGGGAGCTGCGCGCCCCTTCCCCGATTCCCACCTCCTTCCTCTTCCGCCCGATCACCGCCGCGGCGAAGGCGTCGGCGCGGAAGATCGAGCGCTGGTCGAGAGCGTGGTCCTCGATCGACGCGAGTTCCATCTCGCGGAGGAGGAGCCGTCGGGCGCCGGAGCCGTAGAGCGAGCGGATCGCCTTGGCGGGGATCAGGATCGCGAGGACGCCGCCCGGCGCGAGGAGCCGCACCGACCGCTCGAGGAAGAGGAGCGAGAGGTCGACCTGGGCCGCGACCCCCGCGGGCGCGCCGGCCAGCTCGGCGCCCCGGCGCCAGCCGGCCTCGCGACAGATCTCGAAGCGACGTCGCACGAGCCGTCCGATCGCGTCCGGCCAGCGGTGCGCGCGGACCCACGGCGGGTTGGAGACGACGAGGTCGAAGCCGGCGGCCGATGCCTCGGCGAAGTGGATCGGGAAGCTGAAGAAGGGGCGCGCGCCGGCGTCGTCCAACGCCGCCCGCAACCGTGCGAGCTCCCCTCGCCGGCTCTCGACACCCCGGAGCGCGGCTTCGGCGCGATGCGCGCTCGCCGGCCGCTCTCCGAAGAGGTCGCGCGCATCGGCCTCGCCGCGGAGCTCCGCGGCTCGGACCGCGAGGCGCCGGTCGATCGCCGCGAGCCAGGCCCGGGCCAGCCCCGCCTCGGCCGCGGCCAGGGCATCCCGAAGCGCGATCCGCTCCTCGGGCTCCGCGGTGACGTAGCGTGCCGCGAGCGGCGTGATCGCCCCCGCCGCGCGCCGTACCTCCGCAGCGCCGGCCACGATGGACCACGGCGCATCGCTATTCTCCCCGCCGACCAGGTCGAGGGGGTCGACGAGGGCGTCGCCCTGGCGGATGCGCCGGTCGAGGTTGGGGAGCGGGTCCACCGCGGGCGATGCGAGGTCCGCGCCGCAGGCCGTCGGCCCCGCGACCGCCGGATCGACCTTCGCTCCCCCGCCCTGCCCCAGCGCCAGCGCCAGCCAGAGACGAAGGGCGCAGAGGAGCGCCGCGTCCTCCTGGACGTCGACCCCGTGCAGCGTCCCGGCCACGATCTCGCGCCGGACCGACCGCGGCTCGCGCCCCTCCAGCGCCGCGCGCAGACGCGTCAGCCGCGTGAGCGCGCCGAGGAGGAAGGCGCCCGACCCGCACGCCGGGTCGAGCACCCGCAGCCGCGCGAGCTCCCCGGCCAGGTCGCGGCGGCGGGCGGGTTCGAGTCGGGCGACGTCGCCATCCCGGACGAGCCGTGCGGCGGTGCCGGCATCCACGCCCGGCCGCCCCGCGAGCCACGCCTCGAGCGCTCCGCAGACCAGCCGGTCCACTACGGCCGCGGGGGTGAAGAAGGTGCCGCTCGCCCCCCGCCGGTCCGCGGCCATCAGCTCCTCGAAGACCCGGCCCAGCATCTCCGGGTCGATCCCGACCTCGCCCGCCTGCTCCGCCGCCGCCTCGGCCGCCTCGACCGTCGTGAAGCGATACCGCTCGAGGAGCTCGTCGAAGAGCGCGACCACGACGTCATCCGGGAGGTCGAGCTCCGGATGTCGACGCTCGATCGCGTGCCGCTCGAAGAGCCCGCCGTTCAGGTACGGCAGCGACCCGAGGGCCCGCGCGGCCGCCGTCCGCCGCTCCGGCCGCGTGTTCAGCGCCCCGAAGAAGAGGGGCACGAGGACGGCGCGGAAGAAGCTCCCCTCCCCCGCCCCCCGCGGCCGGCGCCGGAGCAGATTCGGCAGGTACGCCGGATCCCCGGCCAGGTGGCCGTGGCGCTGGAGGAAGTAGAGGAACATCAGCCGGCAGAGGAGGAGGAGCGCGAGCTGGTCCCGGTCGTCGGCGCAACCCTCAGGCACCCCGAGCCACGCAGCGGCCACCCGGGCGCGATGGATCCGGAGATCGCGGAAGAACCGCCGCGTCACCCGCGAGCGGTCGAGCGCACGGGCGTGCCGCAGCGCCAGATCGACCCCGCCCTCGCCTTCCCGCGCCGCGAGCTCCTCGAGCGCCTCGATGTCGCTCCGGCGAGGATGACGGGCATCGACGACGAGCTGGCGGAGCTCCTCGTCGAGACCCGGCGACACGAAGGCGATCCACCGGTAGCGCGCGCCCGTGAAGACCAGGAACACCGGCCTCGCCGGGTTGTGCCTCCCGATCCGCCGGGCGAGGCGGGCGAGCCCCTCCGGGGGCGTCGCCTCGCGGAGCTCGATGAGGAGCGCCACGAGACCGCCCCGCTCCCCCGCCTCCACCACGGCGCGCACCTCGACCTCGTCCCCCTCGACCCCGTAGGCCGCCCAGGCCGCCGGCGGCACGGCCTCGAGGCGGGACTCGAAGCCCAGCGCGCGGAGGAGCGGGCGCAATCGACGCCGGCCGGTCACCCGGCGCAGCAGCGGCTCGAACGAGGGCGGGGCGATCGTCACGGCCGGCAAGGTCGCGGCGCCGGCGGGGCGTTCCCATAGCTGGACGCGCCGCCCGGCCCCGTCGCCTCGACTCCTCGGTCCTACCGCGTCGACTCGCCCGCCCCCGCGGCATCGTCCCCCTATCCACCGGCCGCCCGCCTCCCCATGCCCCCCTCCCGGCCACTACCTTGCAGCCCCGATCGACCCCCGCACCCCGGAGGTGGCATGCCGCGGCTCCTCGGCGTCTGTGCCGGCGCCCTCGTCGTCTTCCCGCCGTACCTGGTCCTGGCGCGTGCGGCGGCGGAGGCCGCGCCCACGCTGGCCACGGGGCCCGGGGCCCGGCTCGCGACCGCCCTCGCCATCCATTTCGCCGCCAACGGACCGGCAACCCCGGGCGCCCTCGTGGTCCTGGCGGCCGCGGTGGCGCTCGCGGCGATGACGGTCGCGGCCTACGCCGTGGCGAGCCAGGCGATCCGCGCCCGGCTCGCGTCGTGGCGGCCCGACCCCCACCGCCCCACCCCCCTCCCGCCGAGCCGCGCCGAGTGCGCCGCCCGCGCCTTCCTCGCCGGGATGACGGGCGCGCTCGACCTCGGCGCGTGGACGCTGATCCCCTACGGGTGGATTCCCGGACTCGTCACCGGCGCGCTCCCGATCCTCGCCGCGTTCCCGGCGGTGGCACGGGACCGCCGCTACCAGGCGGCGCTGGGGTGGGGGGCGTGGGGGATGCCGATGACCTGGCCCGCGACGGCGGTCGGCGCGGCGCTCTTCATCGTCAACCTCGGTCCGGCCCTCGCCGCCTGCGGCCGCCAGGCGGTGCGCCTCGACCCGGGGACCGGCACGATCGAGTGCTGGGCCGGGCTCACCGGGATCACCGGTCACGTCGGCGGATTCAACCTCGGGAACTTCGCCTTCGTCACCCCCGGCGCGCGGCCCACGCCTTTCGACGCCCCCGGCCTCTCGGCGCACGAGACCGGACACACGTTGAACGCCGCGGCCTTCGGCTGGATCTTCCACCTGATCAACGCGATCGACGAGAACGTCCCGCCGCTGGCTCGGGGCCGCCTCGCCTACGCCGAGCTGGCGGCGGAGAGCCATCGCCCCCGCCCCGGGCTCCCCTGGGTCGACCTCTGGAGCGGGTGAATCGCCGCCCCACTGCCCGCCAGCGGCGTCGTCTTCCCGATCCTGGCCCCAGCACGGCCGCGCGATTATCCTTACGGTCCGCGCACTGCACCACCCTCCACCGACGAAGGACGCCCATGCTGACGGACATCGAGATCGCCCGCAACGCCCGGCTCCGGCCGATCGCCGACGTCGCGTCGGAGCTCGGCCTGGACGAGACGGAGATCGAGACCTACGGCCGGTACAAGGCGAAGGTCTCGCTGGACGCCATCGCGCGCCGGGGCCCGGCACGCGGCCGGCTCGTATTGGTGACCGGGATCACGCCCACACCGGCAGGCGAGGGGAAGTCGACGGTCTCCGCCGGGCTCGCCGATGCGCTCCGGTTGCGCAACCGCCGCGTCGTCCTCTGCCTGCGCGAGCCGAGCCTCGGCCCCGTCTTCGGGATGAAGGGCGGCGCGACCGGCGGCGGCTACGCGCAGGTCGTCCCGATGGAGGACATCAACCTGCACTTCACGGGGGACTTCCACGCGATCACCTCGGCGCACGCCCTCCTCTCGGCGATGCTCGACAACCACCTCTACTGGGGGAACGCGCTGGGGATCGATCCCCGGAGGATCACCTGGCGGCGGGCCGTCGACATGAACGACCGGGCGCTGCGGCAGATCGTGATCGGGCTCGGTGGGACGGCCGGCGGCGTGCCGCGCGAGGACGGCTTCGTGATCACCGCGGCCTCCGAGGTCATGGCGATCTTCGCCCTCGCCGCGGACCACCGCGACCTCGAGGCCCGGCTCGCCCGCATTATCGTCGGCTACGACCGCGACCGGAAGCCGGTCCGCGCCGGCGATCTCGAAGCGGCCGGGGCGATGACGGTCCTCCTCAAGGAGGCCCTCGCGCCGAACCTCGTCCAGACGCTCGGCGGCACGCCGGCCTTCATCCACGCCGGGCCGTTCGGCAACATCGCCCACGGGTGCAACTCGATCATCGCGACCCGCGCCGGGCTCACCCTCGGCGACCTCGTCGTCACCGAGGCCGGCTTCGGGAGCGATCTCGGCGCCGAGAAGTTCTTCGACATCAAGTGCCGCGTCGCCGGGCTCGACCCCGCTGCCGCCGTCATCGTCGCCACGATCCGCGCGCTCAAGATGCACGGCGGCGTGCCCCTCGCCTCGCTCGGCGCCGAGGACGCCGCCGCCGTCGCGCGCGGCGTGGTCAATCTCGAGAAGCACGTCGAGAACGTCCGGCGCTTCGGCGTCCCGCCGGTCGTGGCGATCAACCGCTTCGCCACCGACACCGACGCGGAGGTCGCGGCGGTCGAAGCGGCGTGCCGGGCGATGGATGTGCCGGTCGCTGTCGCCGACGTGCACGCTCGAGGCGGCGAGGGCGGGCTGGCCCTGGCCGATGCGGTCCTCGACGTCCTCGACCGCGGCGGCTCCCGCTACGCGCCTCTCTACGACCTCGACCTCGGTCTCGCCGCGAAGATCGAGACGATCGCGCGCGAGATGTACGGCGCCGACGGCGTCGACTTCCTCCCGGCCGCGGCCAAGGAGCTCGAGCGCCTCGAGGAGATCGGGCTCCGCGAGCTCCCGATCTGCATGGCGAAGACGCAGTACTCCTTCTCCGACGACCCGAAGCGCCTTGGCCGGCCGACCGGCTTCCGGATCACCGTCCGGGAGGTCACGCCCTCGGCGGGCGCGGGGTTCGTCGTCGTCAAGACGGGCGACATCATGACGATGCCGGGGCTCGCGCGCATCCCGGCCGCGGCCGGGATGCGCATCACGGAGGAGGGCGAGACGGTCGGGCTCTTCTGACCGGGGGACCCTGGGGATATGCGCTCGCGGGCGCCGGGGCGGGATCACTCTCCCGCCCCGGCGCCCGTCGCCGTTTCGGTCCTCAGAAGATGAAGGCCAGCACGATCTCGAGGACGATCAGGAGCACGATCGTCGCCTCGAGGAGCTCGGCGCGCGCCGTCGCGGCCTCGTCGTAGAGCGCGGTGTAAGTGTCGCGGATGATCGAGAGCTTGCGGTCGACGGCGGCGGCCCAGCTCCTCACGCGGAAGAGCTCGAGCGCCGCGGCGTAGATCCGCGCCAGGTACACGTCCTCGGTGACCTTCAGCGCGTTGTCGACCTTCTCGGTGATCTCCGTCACCTCGGCGACGAGGGCGTAGAGCTCGCGGGCGAGGTTCGCGTACTTCCGGGGGAAGAGCCCGCGGACGGCCCGTCGCGCGGCGGCGACGCGGTCGTACATCCGCGGGAGCTCGGCGTCGAGGAGGTCGTCGTAGTAACGGAGCTCGAGGAGCTGCGCGTTCGCGACCTCGAGGACGTCCGCGACGTCGGTGTCCCCCGACGGCTCGTAGAGGAACGCCTGATCCCAGGTCACGACCGCCAGGTCGTTGCGGTAGTAGGAAAAGGCGTAGCGCAGCAGGTCGCGGCGTGCGGAATCGGAGAGCGGGCGCCGCTCGCCGGAGAGGAGCGGCACCAGGTCGACGCGGCGCTGCAGCTCCTCGGCCGTGAGGTCCTCGTCGAAACGACGCACCAGCGAGAGGAAGTAATCCTCCTCCAGCCCCGGGGGCGCCGGCCTCTCGAGCGCCGGCGCGATCAGCCCGCGCACCGACTCGGCGAGCTCCGTCCATAGCCGGCCGGCGGTCGGCCCCGAAACCGCGCGGTTGAGCGCGCCGGCGAGGTCGACGAACTCGTCCCACGCGGCCTCGGCGACCGGCGCGCGCAGCGCGATCGAGATCACGCCGAAGTCGTAGACCCGGGCGGTCGCCTCGAGGCGCCGCCAGATCCCGTCCAGCTCGAGCTCGACCGGGCGGAGCCCGATCTCGACCGGCGGCACGCCGAACGCGATCGCCTTCGGGTCGGCGCGCGTCAGACGGATCCGCGCGACGGCGGCCGGCGCCAGCTCGGCGCCGATCGACTCCACCTGCGCGAGGTCGATCGAGTGGGCGACGTCGTAGAGCCGGAGCGCGACGATCGCGCCGAGCTCCACGCGAGGCGGCGGCGCGCTCGGCATGCAGCGACTCAGTCGAGGAGAGAGGTTTGGGCGAGGGCCAGGGATGGCACCTCGTGGCAGCGGCGGCAGCGGGCCTCGTACGACTCGAGCCCGCCGACCTGGATCGTCGGCCCCTCGGCCGGGGCGGGACGCCCGTCGATCAGCCGCTGGTTGCGCGTGGCCAGGTCGCCGCACCGCACGCAGATCGCCTGGAGCTTGTCGATCCGCTCGGCAATCGCCAGGAGGTGCCCGATCGGGCCGAAGGGCTTGCCCCGGAAGTCCATGTCCGTGCCGGCGAGGATGACGCGGAGCCCGCGGTCGGCCATCACGTTCGCGACCTCGACGATGCCGTCGTCCAGGAACTGCACCTCGTCGACCGCCACGACCTCGGTGTCCGACCGGAGCTTCTCCATCAGCTCGACCGACGACTGCACGGGTTCGGCCTCGACCCGGCTCCCGTCGTGGGAGTGGATCGCGCCGATCCCGCCGTAGCGGTCGTCCAGGTAGGACTTGAAGACCTGCACCCTCTTGCGGGCCAGGATCGCGCGCCGCACCCGCCGGATCAGTTCCTCGGACTTGCCGCTGAACATGACCCCGCTGATGACCTCGATCCACCCGCCGCTCATGCCGTGTATCATCGCCCGAAGTCTAGCCCCCGCCGCCCCTCGCTGTCCAGATCGACGGCCGGCCTCACCGCTCCCGCAACGCGCCGGCGGCCGCCGGCGCCGCGATCGATTCCTCCGCCGGCTCGCCCGCGAGGGCCGGGAAGGTGATTCCATGGCCGATCGCGTGGTGCGGCGGGAGCGGGATCGGCAGCCGACCGGCGATGACGACGTCGCCCGCGAGGGCACGCGCCGCCGCACGCTGCGCCACCTCCGCCTCGCTCCAGGCGATGAGGTAGGTCCCGGCCCTCGGCAACTGACGCACCAGGTAGGGGTCGCCGAAGGAGATCACCGGCGCACCTTTCGCCGCCAATCGATCGGCGAGGGCGGCGACCCCGTCGGGGAGCCCGAGCGTCCCCTTCCACGCGACCGCCCGGGCGAAGGAGGAGAAGATCACGACGTCGGCGCGCGCGGCCGCCTGCTCCGCCCGCCGGATCTCCGCCTTCGTCGACCGTCGCCAGAGGCGGATCGAGGTGACCTGCGCGCCCCGCCGACGGAGCTCGCGGTGGAACGCCTCGCCCGCCGTGCCGCCGCGCGAGTCGTCGTAGACGATGCTCAGCACACGCCGCCCCGCCACGTCGGGGAGCGCGGCCTCGTGCCGGACCAGCGTTAGCGACTCGTCCGCCACCCGCTGCGCCCACGCCTGATGCTCCGGCGCGCCGAGGACCTCCCGCCAGTCGGCGGGGTCCGTGAGGCGCTTCCGATGGAGGTCGACCGCTGCCTTCGCCTCCAGGATCCGCCGCACCGAGGCGTCGATCCGCGCGGAGTCGATCGTCCCGGCCCGGACCGCCGCGACCACGGCGTCGATCGCCTCCGACGCCGAGGGCGGCATCAAGAGGATGTCCGCCCCCGCGCGCACCGCCTCCACCGCGACCTCGCCGATCGTCCGACCCTTCTTGACGCCGTCCATCATCAGCCCGTCGGTCACGATCAGGCCGCGGAACCCCATCCCCGTGCGGAGCAGGTCGGTCAGGATCGCCGGCGAGAGCGTCGCCGGCCGCTGGCCCGCCTCGGGGTCGAGCGCCGGAACCGCGAGGTGCGCCGTCATGATTCCGGTCACCCCCGCCGCGATCGCCGCCCGGAACGGGACCAGCTCCACCGTCTCCAGCCGCGCCCGCTCCGCCGGGAGCAGAGGAAGGGTCAGGTGCGAGTCCTTCTCCGTATCGCCATGGCCGGGGAAGTGCTTGGCCACCGTCAGGAGCCCGGCGGCCCGCGCCCCCTCCACGAACGACGCGACCCGCTCCGCGACGTCCACCGGGTCCGCACCGTACGACCGCGTGTTGATCACCGGGTTCGCCGGATTGATGTTCACATCCGCGACCGGCGCGAACGCCATGTGGATCCCCGCCGCCCGCGCCTCACGCGCCGTGATCCGACCCGCCTCGTACGCGTAATCGACGCCGCCCGCCGCCGCGATCGCCATGTTCACCGGCAGCACCGTCGCCCCCTCGAGACGGGTGCCCGGCCCCCACTCGAGGTCCGCGGCGACGAGGAGCGGCACCGCCGCCTCCTTCTGCAGCTCGTTCAGCCACGCCGCGGTCCCTTGCGCCGGCCCCTTCCCCACGATCACCCCGCCGACCTTCTCCTCCACGACGAGCTGGCGCGCACGCCGCTGATCGGCGCTCGACGCCCGCGGCATCCCCCCCGGGATCCACGGCATCACCATCTGCGCGACCCGATCCCGTAACGACAGGCTGGACAACGTACTGTCCACCCACGAGGCGGCGGTGGGCGCCGGATCGGAGCCGAGGGCGAGGGTCGCCAGGAGGGCCAACGGGGCGAGCGCGGTCATCATCGACTTCCACACACTGCAAGCTGTGGGCGAGCCACCCGGACCGGACGGCCGGGAACTGGATCCTACGGAAGAGAGCCCGAGACGGACCCGGTCGAGCGAGGGCGCGGGACGCGGGTAGGAATGGCTACTTCCGCTCCACAGATAATGATGCGGCGCGCGCCGTGCAAGCCTGGCATGCGCGTGCATCGGGGCGCGCGTCGGGCCGGGACCGTGGGGTCAGCGTCGTTCGGGCCGATCGCCCGCCGGGCGGCCGCCCGACGACGCTCTCATTCTGCGCCGACGCTCCCGTCGCGGATGGTCCGCCTCCTCGCGCAGCCGGGCCACCAGCCCCCCGATCGCCGTGATCACCCGCTCGTCGCCTTCCCGCAACATGACCGCGAGGATGTGCTTGCACACCCGCTCCCGCCAGAGGTGGTCGCCGCAGTCGCAACGGGGCATGCGCCGCGTGTAGAGATCCACCCAGTGCGGCTCCGCGCCGCCCGTCACCTGGTAGCGCCCCCGCCCGACCCGCCGGACGCGCAGCCCCAGCGAGCGCTCGAGCCTCGCCGGATCGACCCCGCCCGCCGCCTTCAGGTCGACCCAGGGCAGGAAGTCGGTTCCGCTCACTTACGTCACTCCGGAATACGACGTTGATGCACAACGGATTGGCACGACTCGTCATACCCCGGAGCCCACGAGAATATCCGCGATGCGCCGCGGCTTCCCGACTGCGGCGGCCCCGTCCGGCGCTTGACAGAAAGGGCACGATCCCCCATTAATGGGCAGAACTCTCCCCCACTTTCGCATGCGGTGCGGGCCCGCGTGGATCCAGGCAGGCTCGCATGGCCTCGACGACGTCGCGACTTGGAAGGACCTGCTCCGGGCGCATCCAGGCCTCTGCGCCGACCACGCACGGGTACCCAGGGATGAGCGCAACCAACGGCTCCGCAGCCCGTCGCAGCTTGCCGATCGAGCAGGCCGAGGCACTCATCTGCTCGCTCGCCGGCGTCGTCACGGCGCGCATCCTCACCGGCGATCGCGACGACGGGCTCGAGGTGTACGTCGTCGCCGACGACCAAGTGCCCCATCGCCAGGTCGCGCGCAACATCCAGTCGGCGCTCCTCGCCCACCTCGGCGTCCGCGTCGATTCCCAGCGTATCTCCATCGCTTCGGCGCACCGGCCCGGGGCGAACGGGAAGCCCGAGGCCCCGATCGGCGCGGCCGAACCGGCCTACGGCGCCGCGGGCCACGCGTCGGCTCCCCAGCCGGACGATAGGCCCCGACTCCGGCTCGATGGCCTATGCATCGAGCGCGCACACCCGCACCGGCTGCGCTGTCGGCTTGCCATGGCCTGCGGCGATGCCGTGCACCAGGGCGAGGCGGAGGTCATCGACGGGCCCGGCGCTCCCCTCGAGGCCGCCGCCCGCGCCGCACTCGACGCCTGGCGCCAGATCTCCGACGACGCCGCCCCGGCCATCGAGCTTGATGGCGTCCGGCTCGTCGAGATCGCCGGCCGACCCTACGTCGTCGCCGCCCTGCGCGCCCGCGACCTGAGGTCGACGCATTACCCGAGCGGCGCAGCCGCCGCCCTGGATTCCATGGAGGTGGCCGCGGCGCTCGCCGTGATCCAGGCCGTCGAGCCATGGCTCTGCCCCGAGCACCGGCCCGTTCCGGTCGGGCAGACGCCCTGAAAGAGCACTCGTAGCCGTCCTTCACCGATATCAAGGAGCCCCCGTCCTGCGAAGCGGAGATCCAGCGGAGAAGTACAGCGGAGCGTCGCGACCAACCCAATAGCGCATCACCGGTCGACGCCACTCCGAAGGGAGGTGACGCTGGATGTTCAGCAGGATGCTTAGCTGGATCAGCGCGATCCTAAGTTTCCTGACCGCCGGTTACATTACGGTCGGCAACTGACTCGCAGGCGGGGGCTCAATATTAACCCTATGAACTACCGCGCTTATGCTTACGTCGCGTTGATCACTTTGATGGCGGTTGCCATCATTGCAGCGCAGCCGTGGATAGAATTCTTTACATGGCCCACCAGAGATTACCTCGGGATTGCGTCCTTCGTATTCCTCGGTCTCTTAGCGGAGGCCCTGGCAATTAACTTTACTGTTGGTCCAAATCGCACTGCTCATTCGTCGATCGGTTTCCTTCCATTATTGGCTTGTGCTATTATTTTTCCGGCCTTCGCGGCGATATTCGTAGCTGCTACGATCGAGATCGTTGCGGGGCTGTTCATTCGAAAAAGGTCGTTATGGGTGTTGTTTTTTAATACGGCTCAAGGGGTCGTATCGGTAGCTACATGCGCGTTGGTCTATTCCGCCCTTGGAGGCGAGCCGTCCGGGGGAGCCAATATACATCTGGCCGCCTTTGTGGGACTAGCGATTGCGTTCTTCCTGTCTAACGGCATCCTCGTTGGGCTCTTATACGCAATCAGACAAAATACCAATCCAATACTAGTGATCCGAACGATAGTGGGACCACGGGGCGGCAACATATTGTACGGATTGCTAGCGAGTCCGGTTGCAATATTTGCAGCGATTCTGTACGACCGGCTTTATGTCGGCGGTCTAGCGTTGATGATTTTACCGTTGCTCTTGGTGCGATATTCATACCTATCGAAGGTTCAACTTGAGCAAGTAAACCGTGATCTGCTCAAGGTACTCATCAAAGCGATTGAGACGCGAGATCCTTATACTTCGGGTCATTCTTTGAGGGTGTCGAACATTGCCCGCGTGATTGCCGAAGATATAGGATTGTCAAGGCGAAAGGTAGAGGAAGTTGAGACTGCCGGCTTGTTACATGATATCGGGAAGATTGACATGATTTATGCCGCTATCATTCAAAAACCATCAGGGCTTACTGAGGATGAGAAACAGGTTATCAAGACGCACGCAGTTAAGGGCGCCGAGCTTCTTCGAAGCTTAACGTCATTTGGCGATAGCGTCATAAGTGGCGTGCTGCATCACCATGAGCGTTATGATGGGAAAGGGTACCCGGATGGCTTGAGCGGCAAGGAAATTCCTTTGACGTCTCGCATCATCATGTTGAGCGACTCGATTGATGCTATGTTGTCGGATCGGCCTTACCGGCCCGCACTATCGGTGGAGGAAGTGGAGGCGGAAATATTGAGATGCTCTGGTACTCAATTTGACCCTGATATTGTAAGGGTAATTGTTGAGCGTGGAACGCTCGGGCGGGTCTGTGCATTGGTTCGGGATGATATCGCTGCCGCGCATGATCACGGAATGATGACCATACCATCTTGACTCAAATAGCTATTTCGGTTTATCGATGTCTTGTACTATTCATGACATGGCTGTGGCTAAGCTGCGTATACCGATCATCCGATCGCCAATGCTACGCTGGAAGAATATCTATATCGAGCGAGTGCTGTTGGCCAATCTGACAGAAGCGAACCTACTGCGCGAGCTACTTCGCCTGGAGTACGGTTACGACCAGCCACACAGGACCCCGAGGCAGGGTCGCAACGGAACACGCCGCCTCATCTAAGGTAGCGTGCGCTTCTGCGCCCTGCAGTGCTCTGCCGTTCTAACCCACCTCCCGCGTAGCGGTGGAGGGAGGTCACCATCAAGTCGGAATTTCCGTAGCTTCGGGAAAAACAGATACCGCATTTCATGCTCTCTTACTGACCCACGCATGATTGGGTAACGCCCCGCCGCTGCACTCTTGAGCGGAGGTGGGATATGGGCGTCGCACTCATCACGCAGGCGACCGACTGGCGCGAGGGGCGCCGGTTGCGCGCCTGGGAACTCTCGCAGGCGCGCCGGAGGCAGAGCAAGATTGCCGAATCAATCGTTGTCACTCCGGGAGCCGTCTCGCGGTGAATCCACGCGGCCCGTGAGGCCGGGCAGGGCCGAGACGCTGCGCCGCCGCAAAGCCCACGGGGCAAACGTCGCCCCTCGCAGGAGCAGCGGTCGCATGTGCTCGACTGCTTGGTCAGGAAGCCGAAGCCTACGGCTTCAAAGGCGAGCTTTGCACCGGAAAACGCGTCGCCGTGATCATTGCCGGCGAGTTCGGCGTGCGATACCACCCGGGGCACGTGAGTAAGCTGCTCAAGGAGCTTGACTGGAGCTTGCAGAAGCCCGAACGGCGGGCCAGCCAGCGCGACGATGCCGCCGTGCGGCCGTGTCCAATGAAGGTTCTCTCCTTGGATGCCACCTGTGCAAAGGACGACCGGTCTACGCGGCCGCTACGGTCTGCATACGATCTCGGGCTACAGGTCGAGCTCGTATGCGAACCAGCTCGCGAGGTTGGATCGCCCCGCATACATCGGCCGTGGCGGTCTAGAGTCGGCCATTCCTGCCCCCGCCGAGGTGGCATCACCATCCCTCAAAGTGGTCGGGTGGCAGGCGAGATCTAATTGAATCCGCAGTTCCTAGCGTCAGCATACAGATCGCGACGCGAACCATGAAGGCGATAGCCGCGAGACGTTGAACACCTCGCGTTGGTCATTGCCGGCGGTCCAGATGACCCGTACGAGGACGCAAGGGTTGGTTACGAGCGTAAGTACGGCGCAACCGCAGACCGATAGCGGATTGTATCAATTCCACCACTGCGTACCTCGCACATGATCCATTGCTCAACGATCCATTCCCAGCCATAACATCCGCGAATCTCGGACGGTCTACAGTCAAGTAAGCGCTTCATTTGATTGCTCATTGTGAATCCGTCGGGATATCCCACACGTACCGCAGCCTTATGAGCCGTCACGTTGGAATCCATGTGCATGTATGTTACGGCACGAAGCAGCCTAGCGAACTGCAGCCAGTGTGATGGGACGGGAAGGCCAAGAACCTCGAAACGACGACCTAGAGTGCGGCGAGATGTCGCGATTTTCTTCGCCAAGCGCGTTACGCTCGTGACTTCAGATGCCGCAGAAAAGATTCGAAGCACATGGTTCCTCGTCTCGGCTGACCTAAGGAGATCCCTACGACAGAGATACGACACCACCGCGGAATGCAGCTGTCCAGGCGGAAGGCGAAGCATGGATGTAATGTTATGCGCCGAGATTAGCGGGCCGGCCGGCAGTATAGCACGGGGTGCAAGCGCGTTAATATATGGGAGAATTGGCATCGCCTGCCGAAGTTTCGATGGGTGCGGGAGTACCACGAATAGAGGAACGCCGTGAGGTCTGCGACTGAGCCAATGGAAGTCACTCTCCTGCGATGCCCCATCGATTAGCCACCACACGATGGCCGCGCCACGAGGCGGATGATGCACAGGATCCCATTCATGGTTGATTCCCACAAACTGCTCATAAGGAGGACTCAGGACAGCCAGGTTGGATTCAGGCGCGTGATGCATAGATGCGGCCATGGTGCACCTCACAGTTGGTTGGCTAGATCCTCGCGCCACACAACGGTATGCACTGGCTATCACAAGCCCATCATCCACACGTCATCTTACGATCCGGCCGCGACTTAACTCCAGTTCCGGGGGACGGTATGATTCAGATACGCACCTTGGGAGAACTGGTCATCACCGTTAAGGGTAGGCGCCAGACGTTAGCCACACGAAAGCAGACTGCCTTGATCATTTATTTGGCCATGCTCGACGGGCGTTCGGTGTCGCGAGATCGACTGGCAACCTTGCTGTGGGAAAATGTCCCGTCAAACAAGGCAAGGCATTCGCTAAGTCACGCAATATATGCCATTCGCCAAGTCTTGCCGGACATGCCTATCGAGGTGTTCGGGGATGATATAGTATTGAATAAAGAAGCGGTGACTGTTGATGCGATTCAGTACGATAAGTTAATTGCAGCACATAGGTTGGATGAGGCGTTAGAGCTATATAGGGGTGAGTTCCTCGATGGATTTTGGCTAAAGGATTGCAAGGCATTCGAGGAATGGGTTAGCCATGAGCGGACGTTGCGCCGCGATACCGCCCGTGCCGCTCGGTACTCCCTCGCACAACGAGCTGAGGCGGGAGGTGATTGGTTGAAAGTCATCGAACTGACGACGCGATTGCTGGAGGCGGACCCCTTGGATGAGGCCGCAATGCGGATGCGAAGTATTTCTATTGCAGCAACGCATGGCAAAGATTCCGCGCTCAGGGATTTGCGGCGATTCATAGAACGCTTGGAAACAGACTTCGGATGTCAACCTGAACGGGCCACCAAAGACTTGGTGGCACACCTATCTTCGTCTGACGTCATCGGCGTGGCTAGCGCCAATGCGAGCGAGCCTGCCGAACAGGTCGTATTCGTAGGGCGGCAGAAGGACTTTGAGAAGCTTCGGCGAGCTTGGGAGGCAGTGAAGGGTAGTGTATGCCGGGTGGTGCGGGTAGCCGGCGAACCAGGGATCGGAAAGACTCGGCTCTGCGAACGCTTCCTGAGGCTTGCAGCCATTCAAGGGGCACGAGTGTTTCAGAGTTCTTGCTATCCAACCGACATCCAGCTGCCGTACAGTGCAATTGTGAACTGTATTACTAGTGATTTGTCAATATCAGACGTGCGAGGGCTGCCGAACGCTTGGTCGGCTGCGTTAGCTGAGCTGCTACCTGAGTATTATGACGAACAGGTTAGGGCATCAGATCCAGCCGTGCTCGATGCAAACAGTGCAAGACGGCGATTGTTTGATGCATTCTGCGGAATGTTACAGCGCATTGTCCATGACCGCCCTGCGGTGTTGTTTATTGATGATTTTCAATGGGCGGATGAATCCTCGATTGCGTTGATCCACTATGTCGTACGTAAGCTAATGAATCATCCGGTGATGATTCTCCTCGCAATGCGAACGGACGATCAGATAACCGGTCGCCACGCAACAGCACATGGCAACATATTCCCGTACGGTTTCGTCGAAACGATAGCATTGCAGGAACTTGAGCAGGCCGATGTGGACTCTTTAATCGCCGCATGTGAGCAAAAGGAGAGGTACTGCTGTCCGGAATCTTTGAAACACTTCATTCATGAACGTATCGGGGGGAGGCCGTTTTTCATCATTGAGATGATCAAAGCATTAGGATCGGGAAGCATCAAATGGGATACCGGGCCAATAAGTACGGGGGTGTTCGATCGTACGACAATTGATCTACCCTCTTCGATCGAAGAACTGTTGATAAGTCAGATCCAGCCGGTGAGTGAGGATGCGAATACGGTCCTGGGAGTACTAGCCGTACTCGGTCGCAAGGCTCCGATATGGCTAATACAACAGGTTACCGCTCTGGATGGTGTAAGATTGATGCGCGGGCTGGATGAGTTGCTAGCGAGGGGAATCATACGCGAGCAAGAGGCGGAGGTTGCATTCTGCCATGACTTGATCCGAGAGGCGACATACAGGACGATGAGCGGTGTAAGGAGGCGTTATCTACATGGTACCGCTGCCGATACCCTGAGCAGCTGGTCGCACGTACCAGCGGCCACGATAGCGTTTCATTATGATCTTGCAGGCAACAGGGCCATGGCGCAACAGTACGCCCTGTTGGCTGCAGACCAGAGCCAGAAGGTGCATGCGTATAATGAGGCTGAATACTACCTTCGCATGGCGCTCGCAAACGCTGATACTATAGAGAAACAGGTTAGTACGAAGGAACGCCTGGCTCTGCTTCTTTATGACACGAGGCGGTACCTGGAAGCAGAGGTAATGTATAACAGCTTATGTTTGGATTACGATCGAGTCGCCGATGTGAAGAGTTCATTACGGTGCAAGACGATGCTGGCAGCAATTGGGTCGAAGATGGGCTCCACTCCCGTGGAGGAATTGGTCGATCGGCTCAGGAGGTTACGAGCCCTCGCTGAGCCGCTGGGCGATAGTGAAACACTAATTAGAGTGATGATATTGTTGTGCAAGACAGCGCATGATGCAGGCGATCGGGCAACAGTCATCGAGGTTGCAGAGCGACTTGCAAGACTTGCAAGGGAAATAGAGGCGAACAGAACAGCCGTCGAGGCGTTAACGATTGCGGCAAATGCAATCGGTTTCTACCAGAATGTCGATCGTGCAATGAGCTATGTAGCAGATGCTGTCGAATTGGCCAATAGGATCGACGATGCGTTAGCACGAGTCGCTACGTTAATGTCGCGAGCAATTAACCGGTTGCAGGCCGGTGAACTGTCCGGTGCCAAGGACGATTTCTTGCTGGCAAGAGATCTTGCTGAGAAGGAAGCGGCGTTGTCGTGGCAGCAAGCAGTGCTGAGCAATTATGGTGTCTTGCTATTGGAGATTGGAGATTATGCTGGTGCGAAGAGTGTGCTAGATGAGGCATTGCAGTTCGCGACAGACGCGGGCGCCGCGCAAGAGAGATTAGTTGTTGTAGGAAACTTGCTATTACTTGAGTATGAGCAGGGCAGAATCTACGAGGCGGTTGATTTGGCCCATGAGGTACTTGCTATTGGCCAGCGTGTGCCAGCGTGGTGGTGCACGGTTGGCGCCTGGAGCATCCTCGGCCTCTGCGCCCTCGAGCGAGGGCGTTTTGCGGAGGCGAATCAGTGTCGGCGGGAGGTGTTGCTGAGGTTCGAGGGGCGTGATTTCTGGGTTTCGGATGTGTCGTATGCCGAGATGTTTCTGGCGCGGCTCGCGGCCATGGAGGGTGAAGTCGAGAATGCGCTGGCGAGGTTGGAGCGGGCGATCACGGCGTACGAGGGGCGGGACGTGTTCTGTCTATCCCGGCTCCAGCTCGAGCGGGCGCGGTTGCTCGTAGATCGGGATTCAGGGGAGGCGTGGAGGCTGGCGGGGGCGGTCCGGACGCGCGCGAAGGAGATGGGCGCGCGACCGCTCGTCGCGAAGGCGGATGCGATCCTGGACCGTGTGCCGACTCCGGGAGTTTGAAGGAGCCGGCGGTTTCCGTCAACCATCCTTGACGCGGTTTCGGCGGCCCGGTACGTTGCCGCCGAATCGTCGGCCGATCGGCATCGCGCGGTACCCCGGGTAGGCGGACTCCCGGGTATGGCTCTCCTCTGGCGTGGCGCGATGCGTTGCCTTCCGGTGTAAACCGAGCCTGTAAGCGATACGCGGCGTGACCCGCCGCAGCTGTGATCTCCACACCGCCGTGTCCCGACGGAACGGATGGTCGTCCATCCGTCGAGTCCGGAGTCGAGACCCGGCGGGGGCACAGGGTTCGGACGCGCACGCGGCCCCGCGGCTACGGGGCGGTGGGCCGGGCGAGGGACCGCAGGCGAGATCCGACCGAGCGGCGCCCTGTCATCAAACGGGATCCGGCTTTCTCGACCTTCACGCATATCATATTCTTGACCCCAACCGCACTCATCTGGGACGACTCCCTGGCGGCGTACCGGTTCCGGCCGGGCCATCCCCTGAACCCTCGGCGCCTGGAGCTGACGGTCGAGCTGATTCGCCGGCTGGGGCTGGCCGGGGACGAGGACCGCCCGATCGTCGCGCCGCGGGCCGCGACGGAGGAGGAGCTGCTCCTCGTCCACACGCCGGAGTACGTGGACGCGGTGCGGCGGCTCTCGGCGCCGGGCGCGGATCCGACGACGGCGGCGGCGTTCGGCCTCGGGACCGAGGACACGCCGGTCGTGGAGGGGATGCACGAGGCGGGGCTGTGCGTCGTCGGGGCGACGCTGACGGCGGCGGAGCTGGTGATGACGGGGCGTGTGCGGCGGGCGTTCGCGCCGTCGGGCGGGCTGCACCACGCCATGCCGGCGCGGGCCTCGGGGTTCTGCGTCTACAACGACCTGGCGGTCGCGATCCGGTGGATCCAGAAGCGTTACGGCGCGCGGGTCCTGTACATCGACTACGACGCGCACCACGGGGATGGGGTGCAGCGGGTCTTCTACGGCGACCCGGAGGTCCTGACGGTCTCGTTCCACGAGAGCGGGCGGTACCTCTTCCCGGGCACGGGGTTCGTCGACGAGCTGGGCGAGGGGGACGGGTACGGGTACTCGGTGAACGTCCCGCTGGACGCGGGCACGGAGGACGGCTCGTGGCTCGCGGCGTTCACGGAGCTGGTCCCGGCGCTGGCGGACGCGTTCCGGCCGGATGTGATCGTGCTGCAGAACGGGTGCGACGGGCACGTCCTCGATCCGCTGGCGGATCTCCGGGCGACGACGGGGCTCTTCGAGGCGCTGGTGGGCGTGGTGAGCGACGTCGCCGACCGCCACTGCGGCGGGAGGATCGTGGCGACGGGGGGCGGGGGCTATGCGGTGTACGCCGTGGTGCCGCGGGCGTGGACGCTCGTCTGGGGGGCGCTCTGCGGCGATGCTCCGCCCGACGCGATCCCGGAGGACTGGCTCGAAGCGGTGAGAGCGGAGAGCGGCGAGGCCGTCCCGTCGACGTTGCGCGACCCGCCGGGGGCGTACGCGGCGTGGCAGGGCCGTGCGGGGGTGGAGGCGAACAACGCCCGGACCGTGCAGGAGGTGAGGCGGAAGGTGCTCCCGCTCCTGAGCGGTTGGGGCCTGGAATTCTGAGGCGATGGCGTGGATCCGATGGCCGAGTGGCTGACCGACAAGCGCGGGGGCTCGTTCCTGGTGCGGGAGTACCGGCCGGCCGACCGGCCGGCGCTGGAGGCGATGTACGCCGATTTCGAGCCGAAGCGGGGCGCGCAGGGGCTCCCGCCCGCGGGGGCGGAGCCGTTGCGGCGCTGGCTGGACCGGGTACTGGCGCGGGGGGCGCACCTCGTCGTCGAGGTCGAGGGTCGCGTTCTGGGTCACGCCATGCTGATCCCGATGGACGACGGCGGCGCGGAGCTGGCGAACTTCCTCCACCAGTCGATCCGCAACCGCGGGATCGGGACGGCGCTGAACCGGCTGATCGTGGAGCGGGCACGGGAGGAGGGGTACCGCCGGGTCTGGTTGTGCGTGGAGCCGTCGAACCGGGCGGCGCTCCGCTCCTACGAGAAGGCGGGCTTCCGGCTGCTCCCGGGCTCGCTCTGGGCGCCCGAGGTCGAGATGGAGGTGGGGCTGCCGGAAAGGTGAGAGACGTCCGCGGCCCCGGAGTGCGACGTCGCACGCCCCTGCGACTCGCCCCGGCGCCCGGGGGCACGGTCGGTGCAGCGCTCGCGGGGGAACGCGATCCTCGCCCCAGCGGAGGCGTGCCACCGCCGGACCCGACGCCCGCGCCACCTCCGCGAACGAGAACCCCGCCTCAGCGGAGGCGCCCCGTGATCCATGTCGAATGCGCCGTGCCCGTCCGTGCCTCCCGCGCCGTCGCCTGGCGGCTGCTCCGGGAGAAGGTCGAAGATCCCCAACGATTCCTGCCCAGCGTGAACGCCTGCGAAGTCCTGGACCGCCGGGACGACGAGGTGATCCGCCGCGTGACGTTCGACGACGGGGTCGTCGTCACGGAGAAGGTGGTCCTGACCCCCGAGGAAGAGCTGGCGTTTCACTTCGTCGATCACCCGAAGTTCGAGGGCGAGATCCGCCACATCCTCTTCCACTCCGGGGACGCGCTCTGGCTGTCGTTCTACTTCCGAGGCGAGGCGCGGCCGGGGGTGGAGTTGGGGCCCAACGAGTTCGAGCAGTTGCGGGAGGGGTTCGCGCGGGCGGTGCTCTCGGCGGCCAAACAGATCGAGGAAGCGGAGCGGGCGGCGCTGGAGACGACGTGAGCCGTTCGCCGGGCCGGCGCTGGCCGCCCAGCCCGCAGGCCGCCGGCGTGGCCCGGCGTCGTTCGCTACTCCGGCTTGACCGCGCCGAAGATCGCGCTGGCGTGGTCGTCGGCGACGGCGAGGTCGAGGAGGAGGTGCATGAGCGGCCGGTCGATGGACCGCTCGGCGGTCCGCATCTCGGGGCGGACGACGAAGCTGCCGCGCGTCCACCGGAGCATCACCCGCAGCGCGTCCTCGCCCGTGGCGGTGCGGGTGCGCGCGTGCCGGGCGACGCCCTGGTCGAGGTAGATGATGCCCTCCTCGCCTCGTTCCCTGTCGTGCATGACGATCGCCGCGGTGCGGCCGTCGTAGGTCAGGACCTGGAGGAGCCAGGAGAGCGGGAAGTCCTGGATGTCGCCCTGGAGCGCGTACCATGAGGACCCGCCGGCCCCCGAGCCGACGCCCGCGGCATCGCCGGGGACGCGGGCCGAGCGCTTCATCAGCGCGCCGAGCGTGGCCTGGATCTCGAGGAAGCTGACGCCTCTCGGGAAGCAGACGTCGGCTCCGGCCTCGAGGAGGTGGACCCGCCGCTCGACGGTATCGGCATCGACGACGACGATCGGCAGCGCCGCGGTCCCTTCGGCCTCGCGGATCTCGCGGAGGAACGTGGCGGCTCCGTTGTCGGGGAGCTCGGCCGAGAGGACGAGGAGCTCGACGGGGATGCGCTTCAGCCGGTCGCGCGCCACGGCGAGGTCGATGGCGGGCTCCGCCACGTAGCCGTAGGAGCAGAGCTTGGCCGCGAGCACCGTCGCCCGGGGCTGATCCGGGTGGACGATGATCGTGTAGTGGCGGAGTCCGGCGTTGGGCCCCCGACGGGGGAGGGTCCGGAGCAACGCGTCGACGACGGCGGGGTCGTACCGGGTCCCGGCCTCCGCGCGGAGCTCGTCGATCGCGGCGGAGAGCCGGCGGGGCAGCCGGTAGGGGCGAGGCGAGATCATCGCCGCGAGGGAGTCGGCGACGGCGAGGATCCGGGCCGCGAGCGGGATCTCCTCGCGAGCCAGGCCGTCGGGGTAGCCGCCGCCATCCCAGCGTTCGTGGTGGTGCCGGACCGCCTCGAGCACCCCGGGGGGGAGCTGGATCCCTTCGAGGAGCTGGAGCGCGAGGTCGATGTGGTCCTCGATCCGGCGCCTCGCCTCGGGGCCGAGGTCGGGCCGCGGCTGCTTGACGAGCCGCCCGCCGAGGGCGAGGCGTCCGAGGTCCCGGATCACCGCCGCGAGGGCCAATGACGAGATCGCCTCGCCGCGCAGCCCCATCTCCCGGCCGATCGCCGTCGCGATGATGCGCGTCAGGCTGCTGCCACCCCGGAAGAAGGGGTCGCGATACTCGAGGAGTCCGACGAGGAGGTCGACGAGTGCGAGCTCCGGCGGGGCGGGACGCACGAGCACCGCGGAGGGCGCGGGGTCGTCCGTGCGCGCGGCGGCCGCGTCGCCAGCCGTGGCCTCGGCGCGGGTCGCACGCGAGGCGCGGGCCGCGGGCTCGGGGGCCGTGGCGCCCATCTCCGGCGGCGAGGGAGCCCTCGATGCCGACGAGCCGCCCGGCAGGTTCAACCCCTCCGCCGATGGTGCGACGAGCTCAGCCGACGGGATCTCGATGGGGATCTCCCAGGGGATGCTGCGCGTCGAACCCGTCCGGCCCATGCCCGATCCCCCGGTCGATCGAGACGACGCCGCTGGCGCCCGGGGCGGCGCGAACGCGAGGAGCCGGCGGAAGTACCGGGCCACGGGGCGGGGTTCGGCCGGGACCCGCGGACCGGCGTCCACCGGCGCCTCGGAGGCCGCCGTCCACGGGGTGGCCGCCGCGACCGCCGGTGCGGCGGAATCGAGGGGCGGCTCGTCGGTCGCCGCGTCCGGTGGAACGGGCCGGTCATCCACGAAGCGATCCCGGGCTGCCCGGCTTTCGGCCTCGCGCAGCTTCGCGCGGAGCCGCTCGTCACCCGGCCGCGTGCGCAGCAGCTCCCGGTACACCTCCGCCGCCCGGGCGTACAGCCCCTGCCCCGCGTAGAGCTCTGCCATCGTCTCCGTGACGACGGGATCGAACGCCCCTTCGCCGCCGGACTCCGGTGTGTCGACGGGGGCATCCACCCTACCCCAAAGGGGAGGAGGTTTCTCTGCGATCGGTTCCGCAACGACCCCGGCCGCGTGCGGGTCTGGCCCCGCGACCCCGGTCTCCAGGGCGGGACCGGCGGTCTCGCGCTCGAGCTCGGCGATCGCGGTCGCGACGCCCTCGTTCTCGGGGGATGCGCCATCGACTTCGGGGGCGGGCCAGGCGGGGGCCGGGAGGGCCCCATCGGGGGCGAAGGTGCCGTCCGCGGCCTCGAGGCTGCGCACCATCGCCTCGACGGTCTCGTCGGTCGGATCGAGGAGGAGGATCTCGCGGTAGTAGCCGAGCGACTCGGCCCGGCGCCCATCGTCGCGGAGGAGGTCGGCCAGGGCACGCAGGGCGACGCGGTTCTCCGGGTCGAGATCGAGGACCCGTCGGAACGCCCGCTCCGCGCCGGCCCGGTCCTCCAGGTCGAGGAGGATCCGGCCCAGGACCACATGGGCGCTCGAGTAATCGGGGTGTAGCTCAAGGCCCCGTTCGACGGTCTCCCGCGCCCGTTCGAGTTCGCCCGCTTTGCGATACGCCTCGGCCAGATGCGTGAAGACGCGGCCGTTGGGGTGGGCGGCGTGAAGGAGCTCGAGACGATCGATCTCGTCGCGAAGAGACCCGATCATGGGCGCGCCTGGGAACTCCTTGTCTCTCGGGAGAGCGGGACGAGGTGGGTACCAATATGGGGCACCCCGCCCGTCTGTCAATGATTCCCCAGGGATTTCGCGGCGATTCGACGGGTCAGGGGGTGGAAGGGGCGGCGTCGGTCTTCTTGCCGGCGGCATCTTCGGCGCCGTCGCCGAAGACGAGGCCCGTCCCCGCGGCCTGAGCGGCGATGGCCTCGCGGATCTGCCGGATCTCCTCGTCGCTGCGCCCCGCCGCGCGGAGCTTCCGGTCCATCTCGATGCGCTTGACCGCCGCCTTCAGCGTGCCGAGCGCCAAGGTGGCGCAACGCGGGCGGGAGCCCACGACGTCGCGCCCGAGGATGTCGATCATCTCCTCGTAGGAGAGGGCGAGCACTTCGTCGAAGGTCGGCTTCTTCCGGTTCATCCGGTCGGCGAGGATCGAAGCCGCGGCCTGGCTGATCGTGCACCCCTCGCCCTGGAAGCTGACCTCGGCGATCCGGTCCGTGTCGGGGTCCGCCTTCACGTACAGGATGACGACGTCGCCGCACCCGGGGTTTCCCCCGGGCATGCGGACGTCGGCGCCCTCCATGGCGTGCTTGTGCCGCGGGCGCTTGAAGTGATCGGCGAGCAGCGCGATTCGCGTCTGACGGTCCACGTTCCTCCTCTCACCGCTCGATCGGCGCGCGGACCAGGTTGCCCCACTCGGTCCAGGAGCCGTCGTAGTTGCGGACGCGGTTGTATCCGAGGAGGTAGGTCAGCACGAACCAGGTGTGCGACGACCGCTCCCCGATCCGGCAGTAGGCGATGATCTCGTCGTCGGGGCTCAGACCCTGCTCGTCCCGGTAGATCGCCGCGAGCTCCTCCGCGGAACGGAAGGTGTGCGTCGCCGGATCGACCGCGCGGGCCCAGGGAACGTTCCGCGCTCCGGGGATGTGCCCGCCCCGCATCGCGCCTTCGTTCGGGTAGTCCGCCATGTGGAGCCGCTCGCCCCGGTACTCCTCGGGGCTCCGCACGTCGACGAGCGGACGGCCCGCGCGGACGTGTTCGAAGACGTCTTCGCGGAACGCGCGGATCCGTTCATCGCGCCGCTCCCCGATAACGATGTCCCCCTCGGGGTAGCGCGGGATCTCCACAGCCATCGGCCGGCCCTCCCGCTCCCAGAGCGCGCGGCCGCCGTCCATGATCCGGAGGTTCTCGAGGCCGAAGAGGCGGAAGACCCAGAAGGCGTACGCCGCCCACCAGTTGTTCTTGTCGCCGTAGAGGACGATCGTCGTGTCGCGGTTCACGCCGTGCGAACGCAGCAGCCTCTGCATCGCCTCGGGGCCGATGTAGTCGCGGGTGACGGGGTCGTTCAGGTCGGCAACCCAGTCGATCTTCACCGCGCCGGGGATGTGGCCGAGCTCGTAGAGGAGGACGTCCTCGTCCACCTCGACGATACGGACGGCGGGATCGTCCAGGTGCTCGGCGACCCAATCGGTGGAGACGAGCATCTCGGGGTGCGCGTAGCCGCGCTCCTCGATCGGTCGGATGGCTTTCTCGGCGGTCGACATCGTCGCACCTCCCTCGTGGTGGTCGCGCCGTTGCCCTATCGCCCGAGCCGCGTGAGTTGGGCTGGGGGCGTCGGGGCGGAACATTCAAAAATAAGAATCATTCTCAAAAATTCAAGTCCCACCGGTGGTCGGGGGCGCGATGCAGGATCCGGGCCGCCGGGAGTGCGGGCGGCCCGGGCGGGGGTCAGCGGATGTAGACCACGGTGCCGACGTCGACGAGATCGTAGAGGCGGGCGACGTCCTCGTTGCGCATGCGGATGCACCCGTGGCTGACGGGTTGGCCGATGGAGTCCTCGTTGTAGAGGTGGGTGCCGTGGATGAGGTAGCCGTCGCCGAGGTCGAGCTTGTGGGTGCCGAGGGCGTTGGGCACGGCTCGCTGGGCGGTGCCGATGGGGGGGATGAAGATCTTGCCGTAGAAGATGATCTCGGACCCCGGGGTGAAGGGCCAGAAGTTGCCGAACTGGTTGACGCGGCCCACCTGGCCGTCCCGGACCTCGATGGCGGTGCCGTCCCCGAGGGGGTAGCGTTGGCCGGGCTCGAGGAGGACGGGCTCGAGGTTGCGGCGGGCCGCCTTCTCGTAGTAGTGCCACTCGGGCGGGACCCAGACGGGGTCGGTCTCCTTGGCGAGGACGCGGCGCTGCCCGCGCGGGGTCCGGAAGTGGTAGGTCTTGCCGCGATAGGTGAAGGACTGGCCCTTGCCGACGGCGACCGGCGCGGCGAGGAGCGTGTCGGATCCTTGGATCAGCCAGAGGCGGCGCTGGTCGATGGAGACGACGATGTAGGGCTTGGGGGCGGTCGGTTGGGCGAGGCGGGGGGTGGTCGCGGGGGGCGGGGCGTCCCGCGGCGGGAGCGCGTCGTGGTCGGCGATGCCGAAGAGGCCGCCGGCGGTGATCCCGAGGGCTGCGCCGAGGGCGACGATGCCGCGCGGGAGCGGGCGCCGAGTCGCCATACGCACCTCCTTCCCGACGATTGAGTCGCCTAACTCCTTGTCACCACGATACTTCGTTGCAGGGAGCGGGCCAGGTCGGGGGTTGGCGGCTAGGGCTGGACCGGGATGCCTCGCAGGGTGAGGATGCGTTCGATGGCCTCGCCGATCTTGTTGTTGGGCGTGGAGGCGCCGGCGGTGAGGCCGAGGGTGAAGGGGCCGGCGGGGAGCCAGTCGCGGTCGGTGCGCTCGGGCGCATCGGGCGCGAGGGCGGGCTTGTGGCGGATCGTGCCGTCGGTGGTGTCGATGCACCCCGCGTCGGCAATGTGGTACGTGGTGGTGTACTCGCGGCAGAGGTGCGCGAGGTGGTTGGTGTTGGAGGAGTTGTACCCGCCGATGACGATCATGATGTCGGGCGGGTCCTGCATCATCTTGAGGACGGCGTCCTGGCGCTCCTGCGTGGCGGAGCAGATGGTGTCGAAGGAGCGGAAGTGCTGGTCGATGGCGTCTTCGCCGTAGCGGGCGACCATGCTCTTGCGGAGCTCGGCGGCGATGGCGAGGGACTCGGTGGCGAGCATGGTGGTCTGGTTGGCGACGCCGATGCGGACGAGGTCGGTGTCGGGGTCGAATCCGTCGGAGGCCTTGGCGGCGAAGTGCCGGCGGAAGGCTTCGCAGGAGAGGGCGCGGTCGTTGCGCTCGATGTAGTCGCAGACCAGGCGGACCTCGTCCATGTCCCGGACGATGATGAACTTGCCGTCCGGGTGGGTGTGGACCTGGGAGGCGGTGGCGCGGGACTCCTCGTGGGTGTACTTCCCGTGGATGAGGGCGGTGAATCCTTCGCGGGCGTAGGACTCGACGCGCTTCCAGACGTTGAGGACGGAGCCGCAGGTGGTGTCGACGAGGATGCACCCGATGTCGCGCAGGCGCGCGAAATCGTGGAGGGTGACGCCGAAGGCGGGGATGATGACGACGTCTTCGGCGTGGATATCCGAGAAGTCGAAGCGGCCGTTCTCGTCCGGGTAGAGGAAGCGCACCCCCATGTCCCGCAGCCGTTGGTTGACGTGCGGGTTGTGGATGATCTCGCCGACGAGGAAGACGCGGCGGTCGGGGAACTTGTGGGTGGTCTCGTAGGCGTAGTCGACGGCGCGGTCGACGCCGTAGCAGAACCCGAACTGCTCGGCGAGGCGGATGGTGATGTCGCCGAAGGTCGCTTGGTAGCCCTGGCCGCGGATCTTGTCGACGAGGGCGCTGTGGTATTCGGAGGCGACGATCGGCTCGATGATCTTCTTGAGGCCGAACCCGCGTCGGAAATACGTCTGTTCCATGATCCACCCGGTGGTGTTGCCGGCGGCGTCCAGCGCGGCGCCCGGCCGGTTGAATGCTAGGGGAATCGGGTGGAGGGATCAAGGCGGGGCGGTTTCGGTGCCCGTGCCCTGCCGCGGGGGTGGGGCGAGGGGGACCGGGGGTTGCAGGGGCGGGGGCGGAGGCGAGGGGCGAGGCGAACGGGCAGGAGGGACGGAATGGGCGAGCGGGTGTATCCGGGGTGGGGGATCGCGCTGGTCCGGGTGGTGCTCGGGATCGTGTTCCTGGTGCACGGGTGGGAGAAGCTCTTCGGGGACGCCGGGGTGACGGGGTTCGCGGCGATGCTGGGGATGGAGGGGTTCCCGGCCGCGGGGGTGCTGGCGTGGGGGGTGACGCTGGTGGAGCTCCTGGGCGGGCTGCTCCTGCTGATGGGGTGGCTGACGCGGTGGGTGGCGGCGGTGCTCTTCCTGGAGATGCTGGTCGCGCTCTTCGCGGTGCATGTGGAGTACGGCTTCTTCGTCTTCCGGCCGGCGGGGGAGTGGGGGTACGAGTACAATCTCGTGCTGCTGGCGGGGCTCGGTTGCCTGGTGCTGGCCGGGGGCGGGAAGCTGGCGATGGACGACTGGATCGTGCGGCGTGCGGGGGTCGTGTGACGGGGGCGGGGCGGTCGGCGGTGTGGCCGCCATCGCGAATCGCGCGTATGTTGTGTAGATTGCGGGTCTGTCGGAACGAACGGGGAGGAGTGGGGACGTGTCGTCGATCGATTTCCTGAAGCGTCTGCTGGACACGCCGGGGCCGAGCGGCTTCGAGGCGCCGGCGGCGCGGGTGTGGCGGGAGGAGGCGGAGCGGTTCGCGGACCGAGTCGACGTGGACGTGAGCGGGAACTCGTACGCCACGATCGGCGAGGGGGGTGCGCCGCGGGTGATGCTGGCCGGTCATGTGGACGAGATCGGCCTGATGGTGACGCACGTGGATGATGATGGGTTCCTGTACTTCGACGGGATCGGAGGATGGGACCCGCAGGTGCTGGTCGGCCAGCGGATCCGCGTGCTGACGCGCCGGGGCGAGGTGATGGGGGTGGTCGGGAAGAAGCCGATCCACCTGATCAAGGGGGAGGAGCGGGAGAAGGCGTCGAAGATCACGGATCTCTGGATCGACGTGGGGATTCGGGGCCGGGACGCGGTATTGGAGCGAGGGATCCGTGTCGGCGACCCCGCGGTGGTGGATGCGCGTCTGGTCGAGTTGGGCGGTGACCTGATCGCGAGCCGATCGATCGACAACCGGATCGGCGCGTACGTGGTGCTGGAGGCGTTGCGGCTCCTGTCGGAGGACCGGCCGCGGGCGCAGGTGACGGCGGTGGCGACCGCGCAGGAGGAGATCGGGTACAGCGGCGGCGGTGCGCGGACGAGTGCGTACCGGATCGACCCGCAGGTGGCGCTGGTGGTGGACGTGACGTTCGCGACGGATTCGCCGGGGGTGGAGAAGAAGGAGTTGGGCGACCACAAGGTCGGGGGCGGGCCGGTGCTGACGCGGGGTTCCGCGGCGCATCCGTTGGTCTTCGAGCGCCTGGTCGAGGTGGCGGAGCGGGAGGGGATTCCCTACAGCATCACGGCGTCGCCGCGGTACACGTCGACGGATGCGGATGCGATCTACCTTTCGCGCAGCGGCGTGGCGACGGGGCTGATCTCGATCCCGAACCGGTACATGCATTCGCCGAACGAGATCGTGAGTCTCTCGGACCTGGAGCGGGCGGCGAGGCTGATTGCTGCGTTCGTGCGGGAGCTGGGGCCGGAGACGGATTTCGTCCCGCGTTGAGGTCCGGCGTGCCTGGCGCGTCGGGGCCGGGGGCGTTCGGGGCGAGCCGTTCGACGGTGGAGTCGTCGTGACCGTACCGATCCAGATCCCTTGGGATTATTTTCAGGGCCGCACGGCCGTGTGGTGCGAGTGCCTCGTGGCCGGCGTGCGTCGGGCGGTGCTGCTCCCGCGTCTGGACCCGATCTTCTCGCCGGCGGGCGAGTCGCCGTCGGGGGAGGTCCCGTACCTTTCGCTGGACTGGCGGCTGGTCTCGCCGACGGAGGCGGACTGGGACCGCTACCGTGCGTTGGCGGAGAAGGAGTCGGCGCGTCACGGGATCGCGGTGCGGGTGCAGCGGGTGGAGAACCTGGCGCGGTGGGTGGGGGGGCGGACGGTCGCGGTGCCGCAGTATCACATCTGGCTGTACCGCGAGCCGGTGGTGGCCGAGGCGATCGAGAGATTGTACGATGAGCCGGATCCGCGGGAGCGCCGCGGGCTCTGGCGGTGGTTGCTGGCGTGGACCGCGCCGGCGAGGATCCATGAACCCTACGACCCGAGGTGAGACGGGCATGCTGGAAGCCGGGAAGTTGGTGAAGCGGGTGCAGGAGATGCGCGAGGAGGGCTATCTCTCCGATGCGATCCTGCGTGAGGCGGTCAAGGAGATCGCCGCCGCGGGGGACAAGTACAGCTGGGTGGGTGTCTACCTCCTGAACCCGGAGGAGAACGTCCTCTGGCTGCACAACTACATCGGCGAGAGCACCGAGCACGCCCGCATCCCGGTCGGCCAGGGGGTGTGCGGGACGGCGGTCGCGGAGAAGCGGAACCAGAACGTGCCGGACGTGACGAAGGTGGAGAACTATCTGTCGTGCAGCCCGCGGACGCGTTCGGAGCTGGTCGTGCTGATCCGCGCGGGTGACGAGATCCTCGGCCAGATCGACATCGACAGTCACCAGGAGGCGGCCTTCTCGCCGGAGGAGCAGGAGGCCGTGGAGATGGTGGCGGACAAGCTGGCCGAGGTGTTGATGGCTGAGCGCCGCTGAGCGGCGGGGAACGGCCGTGGCGGAGGAGCTCGGGGCGGCGGCGGTCCGCGTGGTGCTGGCCCCGAACGCCTCGCCGATGACGCTGGACGGGACGCGGACGTACCTGGTCGGTACGGAGCGGGTCGTGGTGATCGACCCGGGTCCCGCGGACCCAGCGCACCTGGACGCCGTCGCCGAGGAGATCGGCGACGGCGTCGTCGTTGGGGTGGTGGTCACGCATGGGCACCCGGACCATTCGGCGGGCGCGGCGGCGATGGCGGCGAGGTGGGGGGTGGCGGCGAGGTCGGCGGCGGGGGGCGGGCTCGAGGCGGGGGACCGGATCGAGACGGACGCCGGCGAGCTGGTCGTGGTGGCGACGCCGGGTCACACGCCGGACCACGTCGCCTTCCATCTCCCGGCGGCGGGCGCGGTCTTCTGCGGGGACCTGATGATGGGCGGGATGGAGACGGCGCTGGTGGCGGCGCCGGAGGGGGACCTCGGGGCGTACCTGGCGTCGCTGGCGCGGGTCCGGTCGTTGGCGCCGCGGGTCATCTATCCCGGTCACGGCGAGCCCTTCACGGATCCCGCGGCGGCGATCGACGCGTACGTGCGGCATCGGGAGGAGCGGGAGCGGCAGGTCGTGGCGGCGCTCGCCGCGGGTGCCGACTCGCCCGAGGCGATCGTGGCCGCGGTCTACGGTGAGGGGCTCCCCTCGCCGTTGAGGCGGCAGGCGGCGCGCGCCGTCGTCGCCTATCTGGAGCATCTGGAGCGGACCGGGCGGATCCGCCGTGCGGACGGCGGTCGCTGGGTCTGCGTCTGATCCCCAGGAACATCGAACGGAGCCGGATGGCCGGGGTAGTCGTCGGAGATGCGTAACTTGCGGACCGAACGGGGGATGGGACCTGGGGCCGGCGCGCTCGACGCCGGCCTCGTCGCGGAGCTGCGTCGTATCCTCGGGCCCGACGGAGTGATCACGGACCCGGCGGCTCTCATCGTCTACGAGTCGGACGGGTTGACGGCGCACCGGGTGACGCCGCGTGCGGTGGTGCTGCCTCGCGGGACCGAGGAGGTCGCCGCGGTGGTCCGGTTGCTGGCGGAGGCGGGGATCCCGTTCGTGCCGCGAGGGGCGGGGACGGGTCTGTCGGGTGGGGCGCTCGCGCTGGAGGGCTCGGTCGTCGTCTCGCTGACGCGGATGAACCGGATCCTGTCGCTGGACCCGGCGAACCGCCGGGCGCGGGTGCAGCCCGGGGTGGTGAACGCGGCGCTGAGCCGCGCGGCGGCGCCGTACGGTCTGTACTACGCGCCGGACCCGAGTTCGCAGTCGGCGTGCACGATCGGCGGGAACGTGGCGGAGAACGCCGGCGGGCCGCACTGCCTGAAATACGGCGTGACGAGCAACCACGTGACGGGGCTGACGGTCGTGCTCCCGGACGGCGAGGTGCTGGAGCTGGGGGGCGGGGGCGGCGAGACGGTCGGGTACGACCTGGTCGGGCTCTTCGTCGGGAGCGAGGGGACGTTCGGGATCGCGACGGAGATCGAGGTGCGGCTGGAGCCGTTGCCGGAGGCGGTCGAGACGCTGCTGGCGCTCTTCGACCGGGTCGACGACGCGAGCCGGGCGGTGAGCGCGATCATCGCCGCGGGGATGCTCCCCGCGGCGCTGGAGATGATCGACCAGGAGACGATCCGGGCGGTCGAGGAGAGCGTCTTCGCGGCGGGGATCCCGACGGACGTGGGCGCGGCGCTGGTCATCGAGTTCGACGGACCGCGGGCGGGGCTGGCGGCGGAGGCGGAGCGGGCGGTCGAGATCTGCCGGCGGGAAGGGGCGCGGGAGGTGCGGCGGGCGGCGGACGCGGCGGAGCGGGAGAAGCTCTGGCAAGGGCGGAAGAAGGCGTTCGGCGCGATGGGCCGTCTCGCGCCGGACCTGCTGGTGCAGGATGCGGTGGTTCCGCGGAGCCGGCTCCCGGAGGTCCTCTCGTTCATCTACGACGTCGCGGCGCGCTACCGGCTGCGGATCTCGAACGTCTTCCACGCCGGCGACGGCAACCTCCACCCGAACATCCTCTTCGACCGACGGGACGCGGACGAGGTGCGGCGGGTCGAGGCGGCGTCGCGGGAGATCATGCGGCGCTGCGTCGAGGCGGGGGGCACGATCACCGGCGAGCACGGCGTCGGGCTGGACAAGCGGGAGTACATGGGGCTGATCTTCGGCGACGCGGAGCTGTCGTCGATGTGCGCGGTGCGGCGGGTCTTCAACCCGCGGGGTCTGGCGAACCCCGCGAAGGTGCTCCCGGTCCGGGTCTGCCGGGAGTGGGTCGGGCCGGGGACGCGGGAGGCGGAGGAGGTGCGGGATGGTTGAGCGGCTGGCGGCGATCGTCGGCGCCGGCGCGGTGGTGTCGGGCGCGGAGGCGGGGCGCTGGGCGGTGCACGGCCGTGTGCCGCGGGCGGTCGTCGCGCCGGGGACCGCGGAGGAGGCCGCGGCGGTGCTGGCGTTGGCGAGCGAGGCGGGGTGGAGGGTGGAGGCGGCGGGAGCGGGGACGCTGCTGGATGCCGGCCGCCCGACGGAGGGGGTCGATCTGGTCGTGACGACGGAGCGTCTGTCGGGGATCGTCGCCCACGAGCCCGCGGACCTGGTCGCCTCGGTCGGCGCCGGGACCTCGCTCGGCGAGCTCGGGCGACGTCTGGCGCCGCATCGTCAGTGGCTTCCCCTCGACCCCCCGGGGGCGCAAGTCGCCACGCTGGGCGCGGTGGTCTCGATGGCGAGTGCGGGGCCGCTGCGTCGCGGCCACGGCACGCCGCGCGACCACGTGCTCGGGCTCCAGCTCGTGACCGGCGACGGGCGGATCCTCGATCTGGGGGGGCGGGTCGTCAAGAACGTGGCGGGCTACGACCTGGTGAAGCTCGTCGTCGGGAGCCGCGGGACGCTGGGGTTGGTGACCCGGGTCGAGGTCCGGCTCCGGGCGATCCCGGAGGCGGATCGAACGCTGCGCCTCGTCGCCGCGGAGCCGGAGCCGCTCCTCCATATCGCCGAGGCGCTCCGGGCGGAGCGGATCGAGCCGGTCGCGCTGGAGCTGTCGACGGCGGGCGTGACGGGCTGGGAGCTCCTGGCCCGGTTCCAGGGGAACGCCGAGGCGGTGGCCCACGCGGCGGCGCGGCTTTCCGCGATCGCGGCGGGGATCGGGGGCGTCGGCCTCGAAGGATGCGTCGAGGAGGGCGACGGCGTCTGGGAGCGGCTCGGGGCCTCGGAGGTCGCCGCGGGGGTCGTGGTTCGCCTGGCGGACCGTCCGTCGGCGCTGGGCCAGACCCTCGCGTTCGCCAGCGCGCTCCCCGGCGCCTCGATCGTCGCCCACGCCGGCGACGGGATCGTGCGGGCCCTGCTCTCCGCGGAAGCGGTCGCGGCGGCGCCAGCGCGGTGGGCCGCGACGCTGTCGGAGGCGCGGGCGGCCCTCGCGGGACGGGGCGGGACGCTGATCGTGGCGCGGGCGCCGCGCGCTCTCGTGGAGGCGCTCGATCCATGGGGCGATGCCGGCGCGGCGCTCGGGTTGATGCGTCGACTGAAGCAGGAATTCGACCCGGCGGGGGTGCTCGGGCCGGGTCGGTTCGTCGTGTGAGGGGGGCGATGAGCGGAACGGGAACGACGGCGATGCCGGGTGCGCTGGCCGCGGCCCTCGCGGCGGAGGAAGAGAAGCTCCTCGCCTGCGTGCACTGCGGCTTCTGCCTCCAGGCGTGCCCCACGTACAAGCGCCTCGGCGACGAGGCCGACTCGCCGCGGGGCCGGCTCTACCTGATGCGCGCGGTCGCCGAGGGGCGCCTCGAGGCGGACGACGATGCGTTCACCACGCACATCGACCGGTGCCTCGGGTGCAGGGCGTGCGAGACGGTCTGCCCCTCGGGCGTCGAGTACGGCCACCTCCTCGAGGCGGCGAGGACGACGATCGCGGCGGAGTCGGGGGTCGGCCTCCCGGCCCGACTCCTCCTGGCGGTTTTCGGCAACCGGCTCGCGACCCGTCTGGCGATGGCCGGCGGGCGACTCGTCCGCGCGACGGGGCTCGCTTCCCTGCTCCTCCGCGTCCTCCCCCGCCGCCTGGCCCGGATCCGGTTCGGGGTGGCGATGCTTGAGGCGACGCGGGGGTGGGAGGGGTTGAAGGCCGGGGCGGCGGTGGGCTCGGGTTCGGGCGTGGGGACGGGGTTGGGGTTGGGCGCGGGCTCGGGAACGGGAACGGGAACGGGAACGGGTACGGGTACGGGTACGGGTGGGGGTGGGGGTGGGGGTGGGGGTGGGGGGGCGCGCGTTGACCGGCCGGTCCTGCGCGTCGGGGTGTTGACCGGTTGCGTGCAGGACGGGCTCTTCCGGCGGGTGAACGAGGCGACGGTCCGGGTGCTCGAGGCGAACGGGTGCGCGGTCGTGGCGGTGCCGGCGCAGGTCTGCTGCGGCGCGCTCCACGCGCACGCCGGCGAGAGGGAACGGGCGCGGGCGCTGGCGCGGGCGAACATCGAGGCGTTCGAGCGAGCGGGGGTCGACCACGTCGTCGTCAACGCCGCGGGGTGCGGCGCGGCGATGAAGGGGTACGGCGCGCTACTCGCGGACGACCCGGCGTACGCGGCTCGGGCGGCGGCGTTCGCCGCCCGGGTGCGGGATGTTTCGGAGCTGCTGGTCGAGCTGGGGCCGCGGCCCGGCGCTCCCCTCGGACTCCGGGTCACGTACGACGCGCCGTGCCACCTGCATCACGCCCAGCGGGTCACGCGGGCGCCCCTCGAGATCCTCGGGCGGATCCCGGGGCTGGAGCTCGTCCCGCTCCCCGACGCGGAGGAGTGCTGCGGCGGCGCGGGGATCTACGGGTTGCTGCACCCGGATTTGGGCGGTCGGATCCTGTCGGACAAGGTCGAGGCGATCCGGTCGACGGGCGCGGACGCGGTCGCGACGCCGAACCCGGGGTGCATGATGCAGATCGGCGCGGGGCTGCGGCTGGCGGGGGAGAGGACCGCGGTGCTGCACCCGATCGAGCTGCTGGACGAGAGCTACAGGCGGGAGCGTCGGGGAGGGGGCGGGTGAGCGTGGCGGCGGGGGGCGTCGGCGCCGGCGGCGTTGCCGGCGGGGTCGGCGATGTCGCCGCGCGGGTCGCGGCCGAGGCGGCGGCGGTCGAGCGGCGGGTCCTGGAGCGGTTACGCCGCTGGGTCGAGCACGAGACGCCGTCGGGCGACGAGGCGCGGTGCCTGGCGCTCGCCGAGGCGATCGCCGCGGAGCTCGAGGCGGCGGGCGCGGGGGTCGATCGGGTGCCCGCGCCGGGGTGGGGCGAGCACCTCGTCGCGCGGTTCGCGGGGCGGGAGTCGGAGCTCGAGCCGGTCGTCATCCTGGGCCACCTGGACACGGTGCACCCGGTCGGCACGCTCGCGCGCCAGCCGTTCCGCGTGGTGGAGGGGCGCGTCGAGGGGCCCGGGACATACGACATGAAGGCCGGCCTCGTGGTCGTCGTCGAGGCGCTCGCGCTTCTGGCCGAGGCGGGGACGAGGCCCCGGCGCCCGGTGCGGTTGGTGGTCACCTGCGACGAGGAGGCCGGGTCGGGTACGTCGCGCGGGTTGATCGAAGCGACGGCCGCGGGTGCGGCTGCGGTGCTGGTCCCGGAGCCGCCGCTCGCGGGCGGGGCGGCGAAGACGTCGAGGAAAGGCGTCGCCGACTACCGTCTTCGGGCGCTCGGCCGGGCGGCGCACGCTGGGGTCGAGCCGGAGCGCGGGGTGAACGCCATCCTGGAGCTGGCGCACCAGATCGTGCGTGTCGTCGCGCTCGCCGATCCGGCGCGGGGCACGACGATCAACACCGGCGTCATCGCCGGGGGGACGGCGGGGAACGTGGTCCCGGCCGAGGCGTGGGTGTCGATCGATGTCCGCTTCGCGACGCAGGAGGAGGGTTGGCGGGTCGACGCGGCGCTCCGCGCGCTCGAGCCGGTGCTCCCGGGGTCGTCGCTCCAGCTGGAGGGTGGGGTGAACCGGCCGCCGCTCGAGCGGACGGAGGGGGTGGTCCGGCTCTACGAGCGGGCGCGGGCGATCGCCGCCGGGCTCGGCTGGGAGCTCGGCGAGGGGGCGACCGGCGGCGGGAGCGACGGCTCCTTCACCGCGGCGCTCGGCATCCCCACGCTGGACGGCCTGGGCGTCGAGGGGGGCGGGGCCCACGCCGCGGACGAACACGTCCGGGTCGCGGACCTGACCCGCCGCGTCGCCTTTTTCGCGCGACTGCTGGAGACGCTGTGACCGGATCGTACACGCTCCGTCCGCTCCGCACGGAGGAGGAGTTCCGGGCGTGCATCGCGCTCCAGAGGGAGACCTGGGGCGAGGACTTCGGCGAGGTCGTCCCGGCGACGATCCTGAAGGTCGTGCAGTTCGTCGGCGGGGTCGCCGCCGGGGCCTTCGATGCCGAGGACCGGCTCGTGGGGTTCGTCTTCGGGGTGAGCGGGGTGCGGGACGGCCGGCTCGCGCACTGGTCGGACATGCTCGCGGTCCGGCGCGAGCTCCGGGACCGGGGGCTCGGCGAGCGTCTCAAGCGCTACCAGCGCGAGCTGCTCCTCCCGCTCGGCATCCGCACCGTGCTCTGGACCTTCGACCCGCTCGAGTCCCGGAACGCCTACCTGAACCTCACCCGCCTGGGCGCGGTCGCGCGGGAGTACCGGCGGGACGTCTACGGCGAGAGCGGCTCCCCGCTGCACCGCGGGGTCGGCACCGATCGACTGATCGCGGAGTGGGAGATCGACTCCCCGCGCGTCCGGGCGCGGCTCGACGGCGACACCGTGGCACCCGGCCCCGCGGACATGGCCGACGCGCCGCTCTGCAACCCGACCCGGGAGGGCGGCGCCGGCCTGGAGAGCGCCGAGCCGGACCTCTCGCTCGATGCGGAGCGCATCCGGCTCGCAATCCCCGTCGACCTCCAGGCGCTCAAGGAACGCGCTCCGGAGCTCGCCGTCGACTGGCGCCGAAAGACGCGGCTCGCCTTCGAGGCCTACTTCGCGCGAGGCTATGTCGCGGTCGAGCTGGTCCGGGAGGCGGGGAGGAGCTGCTACGTGCTGGAACGGTCGGACCGGGCGGCCTTCCTCTCGTAGAGGTTGCGGTCGGCGGCCGCGATCAGCTCGTCCATCCGCTGCATCGACGGATCGTACCCGGCGATGCCCGCGCTCACCGTGATCTCGCCCCGCCCGAGCGACGCCACTTCCCTGGAGAACTTCTCGGAGACGCGTTCGGCGAAGATCCTCGCCCCCTCGGGCGAGGACTCGGTCAGGAGCACGATGAACTCGTCGCCGCCGTAACGGACTGCGAGGTTCATGGCCCGCGTCTCGGCGGCGAGCACCTTCCCGAAGATCCGCAGCGCCTCGTCCCCCGCCAGATGACCGTGTCGGTCGTTGTACTCCTTGAACCCATCCAGATCGAAAAGGACGGCGAAGAGCCGGCGGCCCCGCCGGGCCGCCGCGAACTCGCGGGCGAGGTCGCGCTCGAGCTGGCGCCGGTTGGCGAGTCCGGTGAGCGGGTCGGTCATCGAGAGCTGCCGCACCTGCTCGAAGAGCCGTGCGTTCTGGATCGCGACGGCCGCTTGCTCGGCGAGCGCGCCGAGGAGCTCCAGGTCGGCGGGCTCGAAGGGCCGGTCGAGCCGGATCGCGAAGAGGGCGCCGAGCCGCCGATCACGGACCTGCAGCGGCGCCGCGGCGGTCGGGAACCCGGCGATCGAGGCCACGCTCTCGAAGCGGGTGAAGGGCTCGGCGCTCAGGCGCAGCGCGGCCCTGGCTTTGCCGTTGCGAACGACCCAGCCGGTGAAGCTCCCCTCGACGGGGAAACGGAGCCCGAGCATGTCCGAGGGCAATCCGTGGATCGCGCGAAGCTCGAGGACATCGCCGTCGGGGTCGAGGAGCTCGATCCCGGAGGCGTAGGCGTCGAGGAGCCGGCTCGCCCATCGGGCGACGAGGTCGAGGGTCTGGCTCAGCTCGGTCGCGCCGGCGAGGGCGTGGCTGACCTCGACGAGTGCGCGGTTCTGCGCGAGGAGCCGCTGGTCCTCGGACCGCCGCTCCGCCGCGTCGATCGCATGGCGGATCCTCGCCGCCAGGAGGAGCCCCATGAGCCCGCAGGCGATGGCGATCGTCGGGCTCGCCGAGGGATTTAGCGCCGCATCGACGCCGACGGCGCCGAGGAAGACCGCGGCTCCGGGGACGACGGCGCGTCGGATCCGCCGCCGCGCGGCGTCGGAGATCCCGTCACGGGTCGATTCCCTGCCGATCCCCGCCCCCGCCACACCTGCAGCGGCGAGCGCCGCCCACCCGGCGAGCCAGACGAAGTCGAAGGGATCGCCCGGGCGCGCCGGGGAGGGGTCCAGCCCGGCGACGAGGAAGACGTTTCCGAGGAGGAAGACGGCCACCGCCGCCGTGAGGTACGGCGTCGCGCGGGCGGCGAGGAGGTGATCGCCGCGGAGGACGAGGAGCACGGCGAGGAAGAGGGAGCCGACGGGCGCGAGCTGCGAGAGGATGAGCCCGAGGAGCTCGGCCCGACCCAGCTCGGCTCCAGCGAGGAGCGCCGGGAGCGCGAAGCGTTCGACCACGACGGCCGCGGCGACGAGGATCAGCGATCCGTCGAGCGCGATCTCGAGGGCGAGCCCCTTCGCGCGGGTGGGGCGCAGGGCCAGGATCGCGCCCAACGTGAAGCAGAGATGGAAGAGGAGGAAGAGCTCCGACGCCCCGGGGGGCGCGAAGCCGAGCATCGCCGCGGCCGCGGGGAACGCCGCGAGGAGCTGGCCGAGCATCACGATGATCGCGCCGGCGCCGAAGAGGAGCCAGGTGCCCCGCACCAGGCGGGGCGCGGTCCGGCTCGCCGCGGCGCAGGCGAGCGCCGCGGCGAGCGGTCCGGCGGCCAGCGCCAGGTGGCCGAGCGCTGCCCTCGCCTCCGCGTCGGACGGCGTCAGCAGGTAGCCGACGGCCAAGGCGGCCAGCCCCGCGGCAGGCCAGACGATGGGCGATGACAGGAGATACGCGCGTCTCGCGATCCCGTACTCGCCGGGCGCGGTCGACCGCGACGTCGACGAATTGAACCCCATGGAAGATCTGTGGCATGGAGGTCCGACGCTGGGTCACCGATGCCCCTGCGTCGGACGCCGGGAGGATACGGGCCAAAGGTATGTCCGGTTGGGTCAAGGGGCAAGAACGATCGCGTCGCGACGCGGATTTGGGGGGCGGTCCGGCGCGGCGGAACGAAAGGTGCATAGGCGATGGCGGTTCTGCGGCGGGACGCCGCCGCCCGGCCGGGTTGCGCACCGCCGGGCGCGCCCCACGATCGCGTGGCGGCGGGCGGCGTTGCCGGACTGGAGGCGCTCGTCCGGGGTCGAGCCCGGGCGTCGCGGCGGCCCGCGACCCGTCGCACGATTGCAACACGTTCCGTCCAGGGACTGCGTGGATTCATCGAAGACGATATCGCCGAGCCTCGCCGAGCGCTACGCGGTACTCCTCGATACCGCGCAAACGTTGGCGATGGCGCCGACGCCGATGGCGCTCTTCGCGGCCGTGTGCGGGCTGGTGCGCCGGGCGCTGCCGGGATCCTCGTACCTGATTGCGATCTGCGAGGCGGATGGCGAACTCCGGCCCATGCACACCGAGGGGCCGGACGAGGGGTGGTCGTCGTTCTGTCGGGAGGCCGTATCTCGACTGAGGGTCGGCGGGACGGTGCTGGAAGGGGGCCACGCCGGGGGCTGCATTCTCGCGGTCCCTCTCTTCCATCGAGACACATTCGTCGGATGCATCGCCGTCGCGCGGCCGCCGGATCTTCCGCCTTTCGAGTCGGGGGACACGGAGCTGTTGCAGGCGATCGGCAGGGTCGGCGCGCTGGCGATCCGGAGCGCGGCGCTGGCGGTCGAGGCGGAGCGTCGGAGCCGGGAGATCGAGCAGCTGGCGGCGGCAGCGCGGGACCTGAGCGCGTCGCTCGAGCTGGATGCGGTCGTCGAGCGGATCGCGGCGCACGCGCACCAATGGGTCGACGCGCCGGTTGTCGTGTGGCTGGTCGAGGGCGACCGGGTGCGGGTGGCGGCGAGGGTCGGCGCGGGCGGGGTGCGGGTCGGGGAGGAGGCGCGGTTGCCGGCGGAGCTCGTCACGAAGATGTCGAGTGGGGGTGAGGGGGCGGAGTTCGCGGCGGATCTGGCCGAACTGCTGTCGGCGGTGCACGGGTGGCTGGGCAACGGGGGGGCCGAGGGCGTCCGGTCCACGATCCCGCTCGTGGCCGGCCGGCAGCTCGTGGGGCTCCTCACGGTCGGCCCGTGGACGCGGGAGGAGGACCGGGATGCGGTCCGGCTGCTCCGGCGCCTGGCGCCGCACGCGGCCTCCGCGATCGACAACGCACGAATGCACGCGGAGCTGCGGCGTCTCTCCCTCACCGACCCGCTGGTCCAGCTCCCGAACCGGCGGCAGCTCGATCTCGTCCTGGAGCGGGACTTCGCCGCGGCCGCACGCGGCCGGGCGCTCTGCTTCATCCTCTTCGACCTCGACCGGTTCAAGGCGTACAACGACGCGTATGGTCACCGCGAGGGCGACGTCGCACTCCTCAAGTTCGCCGAGATCCTGCGGACCGAGACGCGGACGATGAACCTGGCCGCGAGGTACGGCGGCGAGGAGTTCGCCGCGATCCTCTCGGGGACCGGCAAGCTCGGGGGGCAGATGCACGCCGAGCGGGTGCGTCGCCGGGTCATGCGCGAGTTCGGCGGGAAGCTGACGGTAAGCGCCGGGGTCGCGGAGTACCGGCCGGGGATGCGGACGCCGATCGACCTGGTCATCGCCGCGGACCGTGCGCTCTACCGGGCGAAGCAGACCGGCCGGAACCGGGTCTGCCTCGCCGACGACTGAGCGGGATCAGGCGTCGGGCCGGCGGTCGTCGTCGTCGAAACCGCGCAACAGCCGCAGGGCGTCGCGGAGGAACCAGGCGAAGACCGCGCCGGATCCGAGGACGAGGACGGCGATCGAGATCCAGGTGAAGAGCTCCCAGGCGCTCATGGTCCCGACGGGGTGAGGGGGTGCGCCCCGGCCGCGGCCTCCGGGGCGGGTTCCGGCGCGGCGCGACTCCCGAGGCGGCCGAGGAGGTACCCCGCCGCCGAGGCCGGGAGCGCGAAGAGCAGCGCGTATTCCTGCCAGAGCTCGAAGGACCGGCCGCCGAGCTCGACCGTCCAGATCTTCGTGGCCCACTCCTCGTCGTAGCTCCCGAAGACCGAGATCAGCACGAAGTAGCCGACGGCGACGCCGAGCCCGGCAAGGCTCGATGCGAGGCCGGCGGCGGGGGTCGGCCGCCAGGGCGCGTAGAGTGCGGCGAGGAGCGGGACGAGCGCCGCGGCGACGAGGACGGTGCTCATGAAGATCCAGGCCGAGACGACGGACCGGAAGAAGAGCGCCAGCGCGACGGAGGCGGCGGCGGAGACGAGGATCATCCACCGCGCCAGACGGAGCACCCGCTGCTCGTCCATCTCGGGGCGGAAGAGGGGCCGGTAGAGGTCGTAGGCCAGGTTCCCGCCGGCGATGAGGAGGTACGAGTCGATGGTCGACATCGCGGTCGCGAGGACGCCGGCGACGAAGAGTCCCCGGAGCCCGGCGGGGAGGATCTCGAGGACGAGAGCGAGGAGCGCGTAGCGGGGCTCGGCGTCGATCCCGCGCGCGGCGGCGGCCATCCCGAGGATCGTCGTCACCCAGTCGTAGGCGGCCCAGAGCACGATCCCGATGACGAGCGCGACGACCACCGCCCGATAGTCGACGGCGGCGAAGATGCGCTGGTAGAAGGCGGGCTCGATGAGCGCGCTCAGCGCGGAGCCGGCGAAGACGAGGAGGACCCACGCGGGGTAGGTGCCGGTCGGGTCGAAGAACGAGGCGGGGAGCGCGGCCTGGAGGCCGTCGACCCCGCCGGTCGTCCGCAGCGTGAGCACGGCGGCGATCCCGAGCGTCACGCACATCAGCACGAACTGGAGCGTGTCGGTCAGCGCATCGGCGAGGAGCCCGCCCATGATCGTGTAGACGACCGACACCGCGGCGCCGAGCAGGACCCCCCAGACGAAGGGGATCCCCACGACGAGGTCGAGGAGGATCCCGATCCCCATGATGCTGAGGAGGGGGAGCGCGTAGAAGGCGCTGGCGATGGCGACGACCGCCCGGGTCCCGTTGCCGTAGAAGTGCGCCGCCACGTCGGGGAGCGAGAGGAAGTCGTAGTGCTTGAGCTTCCGGGCGATGACGAACGCGGCGATGAGGATCGTCACGTAGTACGGCCGGGTGTAGCCGAAGAAGGCGACGACGCCCTCGAGGAAGCTGACCTCGGACCCCCCGAAGAGCACGTCCAGCCCGTAGTAGGTCGAGACGAGCGTACAGACCAGGAGGGACGCGGTCATCTGGCCGCCGGCGACGAAGTAATCGCGGAAGCCGTGGATCCGGCGGGAGGCGAGGGCACCCACCCCGATCATCGCGGCGAGGTACGCGGCGACGATGGCGAAGTCGATGGCGTTCATTCGATGGCGCCGGGGTCGGTCATCGGTGTCCCTCCACGCCGGAGTCTAGGCACGGCCGGCGAGCTCCCGCGCCAGCTCCCAGGCCCGTCGGACGTGCTCCTCGCGGGTCCGCAGGTTTCCGACCGCGAGCCGGAGCGCGTACCGGCCGTCCACGCGGGTGTGCGAGAGGAAGACCTCGCCCGTGGCGTTGAGCCGCTCGAGGAGCCGGGCGTTGAGGGCGTCGAGCTCCTTCTCGTCGTCGACCCCCGGCGGGTGGTGGCGGAAGACGACGACGGACATCGTCGTGGGCGCGAGGCGCTCGAAGTCCCGGGCGTCGTCGACCCACCCGGCGAAGAGGCGGGCGAGGCGGAGGTGCTCGCGGAGCCGGTCGGCGAGGCCGCGGGCGCCGAAGTAGCGCAGGACGAACCAGAGCTTGAGGGCGCGGAAGCGGCGGCCGAGGGCGACGCCGTAGTCCATGAGGTTGCGAACCTCGTCGCCTTCGGGCACCTTCAGGTACTCCGGGACGAGGCTGAAGGCGGCGCGGAGGACCTCCGGCCGGCGGGTGTAGAGCGCCGAGCAGTCGATCGGCACGAAGAGCCACTTGTGCGGGTTGACGACGATCGAGTCGGCGCGGTCGCACCCGGCCAGCACGTGGCGGTGCTCGGGGAGGAGGCCGAGGACGCCGCCGTAGGAGGCGTCGACGTGGAGCCAGAGCCCCTCGCGGGCGCAGATCTCGGCGATCTCGGGGACCGGGTCGACCGCCGTCGTCGAGGTGGTGCCGACGGTCGCGACGACGGCGATCGGGCGGATCCCCTCGGCGATGTCCTCGGCGATCGCGGCCTCGAGGGCCCGGACGTCCATCCGCTGCTCGGAGTCGGTCGGGAGGCGGCGGATCCCGTCGAGGCCGAGGCCGAGGGTGATCACCGCCTTGTCGACGCTGGAGTGCGCCTCGCGGGAGCAGTAGACGCGGAGCCGGGGGAGCTCGGGCCGGCCGGCGAGGCCGAGCTCGCGGATCCGCAGCCCGGGGACGGCCTCGCGGGCGGCGGCGAGGGCGTGGAGCGTGCTCGACGACGCGGTGTCGTTGATCGTGCCGTCGAACCCGTCGGGGAGGCCGAGGAGCTGGCGGAGCCAGCCGAGCGTCGTCTCCTCGAGCTCGGTGGCCGCGGGCCCCGTGCGCCAGAGCATCGCGTTCACGTTCAGCGCCGCGATCAGCGTCTCGGCGAGGATCCCGGGGCCGGAGCCGGTGATGGAGAAGTAGGCGAAGTAGCCCGGGTGGTTCCAGTGCGTGGTCGCCGGGAGGATCAGCCGGTCGAAGTCGGCGAGGATCTCGTCCATCGGCTCGGGGTCGTCCGGCGCCCGGTCGGGGAGCGCGGCGCGGAGCGAGCCCGGCTCGATCGCCGGGAGGACCGGCCACCGCTCGGGCCGGGCGAGGTACTCGGCGACCCGCTCGACGACGGCGATGCCGTGGCGGCGGAACGACTCGGGATCCATGTCGCCGGGGCCGAGCTGGCCCGGATCGAGATTCGATGCACCCATTCGGGGAAATCCGATTGCAAGAGACTTCGTTGGCACGGAATCCGGGAAAGGTAACGTGCCGCGTCGTGGCGCGTCCACAAGGATGAGACCTGATCGTCCGCCGCCGATGGCGGACGGGGAGTGATCGTCGATGATCGGGACCGACCGAGCCCATCCCCTGCCCCGCCGGGCCGCCCGTGCCGGGGCCCTCGCCCTTCTGCCGCTGGCCCTCGCCTGTGCCTCCTCGCCCCGGGCCGTCGCGCCGACCCGGCCGTCGCTCCCCGCGGTCGTCGAGTCGATCGCCGGGCGGCCGCCGCTCGACCGCACGCACTGGGGGATCGAGGTCTACGACCCCGCCGCCGGCAGGGTCCTCTTCGCGCGCGACCCCGAGAAGCACTTCGTCCCCGCCTCCAACACCAAGCTCGTCGTGACCACCGTCGCGCTCGGGGAGCTGGGGCCGGATTTCCGTTATCGAACCGAGATCTACGCTCTCGGTGGTACCAGGGGTACGGGCGGCACGGGCCGAAACGGCGGCGGTAGGGGTTCCGCCGGCGCGGGCGCTACCGCGGGTGCCGGCAGCACCGGTGCCGCCGGCGACTCGGTGACCGGCGGGCTGCTGGTGGTGGGCCGCGGCGACCCGACGCTCTCGGCGCGGTTCCACGGCGGGGAGCTGGCGGCGCTCGACTCCCTCGCCGACTCGCTGGCCGTCGCGGGGGTCCGGCGGGTGGCGGGGGACCTCGTGGTCGACGCGAGCTACTTCGACGACGAATGGATCCACTCGACGTGGGAGGTCGGCGACCTGCCGTGGTCGTACGCGACGCCGGTCGCGGCGTTCGCCGTCGCCGAGGGGACCTTCCTTCTGGTCGTCGAGCCCGGCGCGGCGCCGGGGGAGCCGGCGCGGGTGACGGTGCTCGGGCCCGAGCGCGCGGTCGCGGTCCGGAGCGAGGCGTTGACCGACACCGCCGGCGCGGGGAACAGCCTGGAGATCGTGCGCCGTCCGGGGTCGGACACGCTGGTCGTGACCGGCGGGGTCCCGTACCTCGCGGCGCCCGACACGCTCCGCCTCGCCGTGACCGACCCGGCCGGGTACGCGGCGAGGGCGCTCGAGGCGGCGCTCGAGGCGCGGGGGATCGCGGTGGACGGGGCCGTCCGCGTCGTCTACGACACCGCGGAGGCGGTGGCGCTGCGCGCGGCGGCGGGCGCCGAGCCGCTCGTCACGTGGACGTCGCCCCCGCTCACCGAGATCGTCGCGGCGATCCTCCAGCCCAGCCAGAACTGGATCGCGGAGCAGCTCCTCAAGACGCTCGGCGCGGAGCGGGGCAAGCGGGGGAGCTGGCGGGAGGGGCTCGACGTCGAGCGGCGGTACCTCTTCGACGTCGTCGGCGTCGACTCCGGCGCGGTCGCGCTCCGGGACGGCTCGGGGCTCTCGGCCCAGAACCTGCTCACGCCCCACGCGATCGTGCAGATCCTCGACCATGCCCGCCGCCAGCCCTGGGGCGACGCCTACGTCGCCGCGATGGCGCAACCCGGCGTCAAGGAGTCCACGCTCGAGCGGCGATTGACCGGCCTCGAAGGCCGGGTCTTCGCCAAGACCGGGACGATCGCCCACGTCAACTCGCTGAGCGGGTACCTGCGAATGGCGGACGGACGGGAGCTGATCTTCAGCATCCTGAGCAACGCCTCCGGCCGGCCGTCCGGCGATGTCCGGCGCGCGATCGACCGGATCGTTTCGACCCTAGCCGAGGAGGGGGTGCGGTATGACGCGTGGTAGAGCGATCCTGATCGCCATCGCGGCGGTCGTCATCGCCTTCGGCAGCGGATTCGGGTGGCAGTACACCCGCGCCCGGCGGCTCGAGGGGCGGCTCGCGGTCGTGGAGCGGCGGCTCGATTTCATGACCATGGAGGCGACGCTCGCCGCCGCGGCGGTCACCGCCCAGCGCGGCGGCCACGACGAGGCGCTGCGGATGACGAGCGAATTCTTCACCGCGCTCCAGCAGCGCGAGGCGCTCGCGCCCCCCGAGGCTCGCGAGCAGCTCGCCGCGATCCTCGCCCAGCGCGACGCGACGATCTCGCAGCTCGCCCGCAGCGACCCCGCCGCCGCGGACCACCTCGCCCGGCTCCTGGCGGCCTACCGCGTCGCGGTCGGAGGGCCCGAACGCGCGCTCCCCGTCGCCGCGCCACCGGCGGACCCGGCGAAGTAATGGAGCCACGGCGGCCCCCGTGGGTCGCCGCCGAGGCGATCCGGCAGGTCGCGACCCGGTTCCGGCACGGGGCCGGTCGCCTCCCCCGCCCCGCCTGGCGACGCTGGGTCGCGACCGTCGCCGGGGGCTACGTCGCCCTCGTCGCCTTCACCGTCGGCCTCGTCGCGGCCGCCCGGCTCGCGGTCGAGGCCGGCGTCCTCGCCTGGGAGCCCGCCTTCCTGCGCGCGCTCGAGGCGCGCTCGCCGCTCGATTTCAGCGCCGCCGTCTGGATCCAGACCCTCGGCACCGACATCACGCTCCTCCTCGTCGTCCTCTTCGCCGTCGGCGCCGCGGCCTGGGCGGGCCGCCCGCTCCGCGCCCTCTCGATCGTCGCCGCCTACCTCCCGACCGACCTCGTCGTCCGCCTCGCCTGGCTCCTCTGGGACCGCCCGCGCCCCGACCTCATCCTCGAGGGGATCGTCGCGCCCGGCTTTGCTTCCTTTCCCTCCGGCCACACCGCCAAGACCGTCGCGGTCTACGGGATCCTCGCCTTCCTCTGGGCGCGCGCCTCGCGGAACCCTATCGAGCGCGCCGTCGCCGCCACCCTCGCCCTCGCCATCACCCTCGCCGTGATCTTCGGGCGCCTGCGCATGGGCGTGCACTGGCCGAGCGACATCGCGGCCGGGGCGCTCATCGGCGGGGCGTGGCTCGCCGTGCTGGCGGTGGCGCTGGGGCGGGGGGAGCGGGGTGGGTGAGGGGGGTGAGGCAGGTGATGCGGTGAGAGTGGGGGCGCCGATCGCGCGGGGCATGGTGATGTACGCCATGCCCTCGGGTGCAACTACGATGAGCGAGGTGCGCGCCGGTCGGGAGGCGTAGGTGTGATTGCAAGGCCCGCCAAGTCGCGACCACCGAACCGGATCGAACGAGAGTGTTGAATCCGCAAGGTGTCCGGGGGTATAGTCGGGGCAGCGCTCTCCTGGGTCGATCCCCGGCCGGTTCTCCAACGATGAGCACCCGTCGACGTCGCCGTCCGCGGTCTCCCTCACCGAGGGATTAACACTCGAGTTCCTGTCGTACCACCGCGGCGCGCGAACGGAGCGGACGGTCGAACTCGCCCGGTCGGAGGAAGAACCGGCAACGTTAATGGCGGCTATCCGCGCCTCTGCCAACCCGCCGCCAACCTGTGCTGGCGCCCCTTGGTCGCAGCGCCCACAAGACAGGAGCCGCTCTGATGCCCCAAACACACGATAGCACTTCATGCGCTACAACGGGGGACGTCGCATCACCGCGATCCTCAGGCATGTTGTCCACGGCTCCTTGGGCGGCCGCCAGCCGTAACGCCGCCGTGGTTTCCCTCTGGGTATTGCTCGTAACCACAAGTCCAGGCTGTTCCAACTCTGCTGCGGAGCAAGCCGCTCCGTATCTGTTCTCCCACCATTTCGCGGTCGTGGATTCCCTGGAGTTGTACGAAGATGCCGATGCGATCGTTGTCTTGCCGAACGTGTCCGTCGATCGTGATGCCTACCTGATCGCAGACCCCAGAGAGGTACGGGTCCGCATCTACGAGCCCGATGGCAGGCTAAGGTCACAGTTCGGCACGAAGGGCTTCGGCCCGGGCGAGATGCAGATGCCTCAAACGGCGCTCCGGCATCCATCCGGGCGCATCCTGGTTGTGGATCTGGTGCGTGGGATACTGGAGTTCGAGGAAACCGGGGCAGAGGTGATCAGGGAATTCAGGCTCCCCGTCAGATCCTACTACGGCGCTTCGATCATCTCCGATTCGCTCGTGCTCGTCGGAGGCATGTCGCCTGACCGGGATTCGTCCGGACGTAGCAAGCTCTTGCACATCTGGAATATCGATCGTGACACGGTCGTGCAGAGCTTCTTTTGGACTCCGGGCGGCGACCCGACGGTTCGGGCGGCTCAGAGTTACGGCTACGTATCCTAGGATTTCATGGGCGATACGATCGTGGCGGCGTTTTCGCTCACCGATACGCTGTATTTCTTCGGGCTCGATGGGGTGGAGCTCGATCGCAAACGCATTCCGTTCCAGACCTTTACAGCCATCGAGCAATTCGACATGCAAGAGTTGTCCGATCCTCGCAAGCGAACTTCATGGGAGAGTGAACGGATCTTCCTGCAGGGCGTGTTCGTCATGCCGAATGGAGACTTGCTGATCCAGTATGAACGACCCAATGGGACGGACAGCGAATGGAACCTCCTCGGAATGACACGGCAGGGTGAACGGCTGTTCGAGCTCCATGGCACGCCCAAGTTGCTTGCCACCGACGGCCGGTTGCTGTACTTCACTCACCCTGAATCCGTTGTGCCGAACAAGTGGATCATCGCGCGTTACGAGCGACGTTGACGGGATTGCGGTCACGTTGCAGGTGACTTGCGGCGACGGTTCGAAACAGTACTCTGGATGTTTCCTGTGGAAAGTGGCGCTTCCAGCACTCTGAGGGATGATTGTCGTGTATCGGGATATCTACGCCTCGCTCTATCGTTGGAGCTTGAAGCGATGGCATGGCGATGAATATATGGCGTCCGTTCTCACGGCAGTTGTACTGGCTGGAGCAATAGTATCGAACTGCGGGCTGGTTCTCGGTGTTCTTGTATTATTAACGGGACCCCTTCCATGGTGGCCTGACATAGTTTCAATTGTTTTCGTCGCGCTGATCGTGCTCCCGCACCTCTGGGCCTTCGTTCGAAACGATCGGTATCGAGAGGTCCTGCGTCGGTTCGAGCGGCGGCCGCAGGAGGAACGTCGCCGGATCACCATTCTCGCATGGGTGTACCTCATCATGTCCTATTTGATCCCGCTAATATTCTTTTTTTCAATGGCCGGCGGAGACTTATGCTCTTTTGGGGGCGCCCGCCCGCACCCTGTGATTTGGGTAATCTGCCAGACTATACCTTGAGATGCGGCGGGTCGGTCGTATGGCGCCCCAGAAGAGCAATCGGCTTGCAACCTGGTAATCCATCCGGCATCTGGCTGTTGCTCTAGCCCAGAATAATGAGGCCGGGCGACCCCGGCTGCCGACCCTGACATTGCTCAAGAAGGATGTATCTGTCATGACCATTGGATCACAATGCACTGAGTTGGCGGTGGTGTTTGTCGCCGCAGTGTTTGTGATCATAGCATCGAGCATATTGGCTGCGGTGGCGCTCAGAGGGCGAATCGCCAATCGAGGACGCTTCAACAAGCTGGTGTATCCTTTGTATCTGTTCCGGGGAGAGCTGTTCAGGAACGGCAATAATGGGACACGTTATATGGCCGCCACCCTTCTTGTCGTTGGAGCTATTCTCCTAATTGCTGCTGGGGCGCCGGTAGGAGCCGCGTACGTCGAAGGAAGAAATGGAATATGCGGTCTTTCGTTCTGATTGAGATCCGGTAACCTATTCCGATCCGTTTGGGTTGTCTCCATGTCCGCCCGATTGTGGAGCCCTTTCGGCAGCATTCTCTACAACGGGTGCGGTCCTGGGGGTGGAGTTGACCCGGTTTCGTGGACACGCGATCCTTTGGGAGAAAGGAGTCCACGATGCCGAAGTCACGTCCGCCGTATCCGCCGGAGTTTCGGCGGCAGATCATCGAGCTGGTCCGGGCCGGGCGC
>Ga0310840_100221_pt1 | contig 55459 bp, 49 predicted proteins | sample SM_ome_8_FD_201304 | JGI IMG/M metagenome (GOLD analysis project Ga0310840, IMG submission 201304) | Sorghum-adapted microbial communities enriched on stacked mutant (SM) sorghum from Joint BioEnergy Institute, Emeryville, California... ...
CCGCCGGTCCCCACGTCGCCCCCCGCGCCGCCGGGGTATCCCGGGCATCCGGGCCCCCCGCCGCCGTACGGGCCGCCACCCGGGCCGGCCGGGATGCCGGCGTACCCGACCCCGGTCGGAGCCGGTGCCGGCCTGCCGCCGGCGGGCGTGACGCGGCCGACGGGGTGGCGACGGCTGCTGCGCAGCCGGGTGGCCTGGCTGGGTGCGGGCGCGGTGGCCGCGCTGGTGGCCGTGGTCGCCTCGGCGGTGCTGTACCTGACCCGCGACCCCTACCCCGCGCTCGACTTCGCCTCCTTCGTCGAGATAGACCGGATCGCCATCCGGGAATCCGAGACGACGAACATGCTCACCACCACCGGCGGCGACCGGGCCTACGTCGGCTACGCGCGCTCCGACGGCCGGCTGGACGTCGCCGTGGTCGACGCGGCGACGGCGAGGGTCGCCCGGTGGATCACCACCGACGAGACCGCGGAACGGTGGTACTGGTTGCAGGCCCTGCCGCGGGTGCTGGTCGTCCGGGGCGGTGGCCTCACCGTCAGCAACCCCGGTCTGCTCATCGGATTCGATCCGAAGACCGGGGCGAAGCGGTGGAGCCGGGACCTCAACAGCGACACCGACGTCCACAGCTACGACGAGTACGTCGTCCTGGTGGACCGGTCCGCCGACACGGTCGTCGGGATCAACGCCTGGACCGGCCAGGAGTGGAGCCTGCCGAGCCCGAGGGGCGAGTACGGCGGCGACTCCCGGGTGACGCCGGTGCACACCGCCGGGGAGTACGCCGGGCCGTCCAACGCGTACGGCAACCACATGCTGCCGCGCCGGGGCGAGGAACCCCGCCTGGTCGAGATCGGCGCCGACGACTCGGTGCGGGTCGTCGACGTGGCGACCGGCAGGGTCCTCCGGCAGCGGGCGAACGCCGCCGACACCGACGACCTGGTGCTGGCCTACGAGGGCGAGCTGTTCGTCGCCCCGACGGACGGCGGCTACGTGCTGGCGCGGTTCGACCTGGCGACGCTCGGCACGCCGACCACCGTCTACACCGCCCCGGACAAGAGCCGCCGCCTCGTCGGCCTGCTGCCCTGCGGTGAGCACCAGGTCTGCCTGCTGGAGACCGCCGGCACGGACCGGGCGACCGCCCAGCTCGTGGCGGTCCGCACCGACACGTCGACGGTGGCCTGGCGCCGGGACGTGCCGGGCGCCGAACTGCTCCGCCCGGTCGGCGAGAACGTCGTCGTCCAGACGACCACGTCGCCGGCGATGGTCCGGGTGTTCACCCCGGACGGCCGCAGGACGCTGGAGCGTGAGGGCGTGGCGTTCCGCGTCGACGGCGGCAACCTGCTGCTGTTCAACGAGGAGCCGTCGTCGTACCCCCACGACGCCACCTTCGCGGGCGTGGTGGCCGCGACCGGCGAGCTGACCCAGCTCGGCCCGCTCCGGAACATCGTCGGGGTCCGCTGCTCCTGGACCACGTCGGTGCTGGTCTGCCCCAACCGGTCGGAGTTCGTCCTCACCCGGTTCGTCGCCGGGTGACACCCCCCGTCCCGGCCCGCCTCCTCGGCCCGGCGTCGGGTGGGCCGGGGCTCACCGGGCGAGCCGTCGGCGGGCGGGTGCCGCCGGGGCCACGCCGGTCGAGTCGCGGACGACCAACTCGGTCCGGAGCGTCACCTGTGCGGTGGCGCGCCGGTCGTCGCCCGTGTCGCTCCGGCCGCGTCCGGTCCGGGTGGCCGCGAGCCCGCCGTGTTGGAGCAGCATGTCGACGGCCGCCCGGCCGGCGGCCGCGGTCGGCGTGGCCACCGTCGTCAGCCTGGGGCGGGTGAACCGGCCCAGCGCGATGTCGTCGATGCCGACCACGCTGATGTCCTCGGGCACCCGCAGCCCGAGTGCGTCGAGCCCTTCGAGCAGCCCGACCGCCATCAGGTCGTTGAAGGCGACCACGGCGGTGGCGCCGGTGCGGCGCACCCGCTCCGCCACGGCGCGCCCGCCCTCCTCGGTCGGCGGGTTGGGGCCGAGGACGGTCAGCCGGGCCTCGGCGGCCCGGGCCGCCGCCGTCGCCGAGCGCCGGATCTCCCGGCTGGTCCACGAGCCGCGCGGCCCGGCCAGCAGGACGAGGTCACGGTGACCCAGCCCGGTCAGGTGCTCGACGGCGAGCCGGGCGCCCCGGCCGACGTCCATCACCACCGCGGGCAGCCCGGCGACCCGGCGGTTGATCACGACCAGCGGCACCTCGCGGCCGAGCTGCTCGATCAGGCCGTTGCTCATCCGTGGGCTGCACAGCAGCACGCCGTCGACCTGCTTGGCCAGGGCGTGCACCAGCTCCTCCTCGACGGCCGGGTCCTCGTTGGTGTCGGCGACGAAGACGTGGTAGTCGCGCTGCCGGGCCTGGCTCTCCGCCGCCTTGATCAGGGGCGGGAAGAAGGGGTTGGCGATGTCGGCGACGATGAGCCCGATGTTGTGCGTGCGACCGGTGATCAGGGCCCGGGCCGCCCGGTTGGGCCGGTAGCCGAGGCGTTCCGCGCAGGCCAGCACCCGGTTGCGGGTCTCCGGGTTGACCAGGTGCGGGGCCGAGAACGTCCGCGACACCGTGGAGATGTGGACGCCACAGGCGCGCGCGACGTCTCGGATGGTGGCTGGCACGCGATTCCCCTCCGTGCGGCCGGCGCGGTGTCCGGTGTGGTGTTGCTGGCCCGGTGGCGGTGGCCGGTCCGACCACGCGGCGCTGTGCCCGGCGTCACCGTGGACGGCCCATTAATGCAAACGGTTGCCGTGGTGTCAACGGTCCGGGTCACGGACGTGCGGCGAGAGCCGCACACCGCCGCGCCCTCACCCCCGCAAAACCGGACGTTCCGCCTCAGTCTTGCGCTGGCTCGTTGACGGGGCCCGGGGGAGCGTGGTTACTTCTGCTGCAAACCTTTGCAGTCACACCCACCACACGGCACCTCCCCACCGCTCTCGACCAGCAAAGGAGTCTGCGGGTGTCTGCCCAGCCCGACCGGTCCGACCTGCTCTTCCCGTCCGACCCCAGCCAGCGGGCGATCGCCCGCGAGCTGTACGCGCTGGTCCGCGACCGGCCCCTGATCTCACCGCACGGGCACGTGGACCCGGGCATCCTCGCCGAGGACCGCGCCTTCCCCGACCCGGCGCGGCTGATCATCGTGCCCGACCACTACCTCACCCGGTTGCTGCTCAGCCAGGGCGTACCCCCGGCCGACCTCGGGGTGCCGACCGTGGACGGCGGCCCGGTGGAGACCGACGGGCGGACCATCTGGCGGCGCTTCGCCGCGCACTGGTACCTGTTCCGGGGCACCCCGTCCCGGCTCTGGCTGGAGGAGACGTTCCGCACCGTCTTCGGGATCACCACGCCGCTGTCGCCGGCCACCGCCGACGAGATCTACGACGCGATCGCCGACCAGCTCGCCCGGCCGGAGTTCCGGCCCCGGGCGCTGTTCGAGCGGTTCAACATCGAGGTGCTGGCGACCACGGAGTCGCCGCTGGACGACCTGTCCCGGCACGCCAAGCTCGCCGCGGACGGGTGGGGCGGACCGGGCGGCCGGGTCATCACGACGTTCCGCCCGGACAACGTCGTCGACATGGAGTTCGACGGCTGGGCCGACAACGTGGCCCGACTCGGGGAGATCACCGGCGAGGACACCGGCCGGTACGCCGGCTACCTCGCCGCCCTGCGCCGGCGCCGGGAGGCGTTCGTCGCCGCCGGCGCGACCTCCACCGACCACGGCCACCCGACCGCGTCGACGCTGCTGCTGAGCGAGGCCGAGGCGGCGGCGCTCTACGAGCGCGGCCTGCGCGGCGAGGCGACCCCGGCCGACGCCGAGGCGTTCCGGGCACACATGCTGGTCGAGTTCGCCCGGATGTCCATCGAGGACGGGCTGGTGATGCAACTGCACCCCGGCTCGGTCCGCAACCACAACCGGTGGCTGTACGCCCGGCACGGCCGCGACGTCGGCGGGGACATCCCGCAGGCGACCGAGTACGTGCGCGCGCTCGCCCCGCTGCTCGACGCCCACGGCAACGACCCCCGGCTGCGGCTGGTCGTCTACACCCTCGACGAGTACACCTACACCCGGGAGCTGGCACCGCTGGCCGGCGGCTACGCCGCGCTCTACCTCGGCGCGCCCTGGTGGTTCCTGGACTCCCCGGAAGGGCTGCGCCGCTTCCGGGAGGCGGTCACCGAGACCGCGGGCTTCTACAACACCGCCGGCTTCGTCGACGACACCCGGGCCTTCTGCTCCATCCCGGTACGCCACGACGCGGCCCGGCGGATCGACGCCGGCTTCCTGGCCCGGCTGGTCGCCGAACACCGGCTGTCCGCCGACGAGGCGGCCGAGACGATCGTCGACCTCGCGTACCACCTGCCGAAGAAGGTCTTCAGGCTCGGAGGTGCCACCCGGTGACCGTCACCACCACCGGTCCGGACGTCCACGACGTGCGGTTGGCCACCGCGGCGGCCGGGGACGGCCCGGACGCGACCGGCCGCGGCCACGACTCCGCCAGCCACGTCGAGCCGCGCGCCGACGCCCCGGACCGGGCCGTCGGCGCCGGCCCCGCCCCCACCGACGGCCGGGGCGACGAGCGGACCCGCGCCGCCGTACGGGCCCCGGCCCACCACGTGGTCGGCAGGCCGCCCGGGCGGCCCGGCCACAGCGCGACCATGCGCCCGGCGTCGGTCGCCGGGTACTCCCTCCCGGACGGCCCGACATGGCGGTGACGGCGACGGGCGCCGGTGCCGCCCCGGACCGATCCGGGACGGCCGGCGGGGCACGGCTGGGCCTGGGCACACTGAACCGGCTGCCGGAGGCGAGCCGGCCGCTGCTGCGCCCCGGGGAGGTGCCGGCCGGGATCGTGCACCTCGGGCTGGGCGCGTTCCACCGTGCCCACCAGGCGGTCTACACCGAGGAGGCGGTCGCCCGGGCCGGCGGCGACTGGGGCGTCGTCGCGGTGGCGCCGCGCAGCGCCGACACCGCCCGGGTCCTCGCCGAGCAGGACGGCCTGTTCAGCGTCACCAGCAGCTCGGGCGAGGGAAACCAGACCCGGGTGGTCGGCGCCCTGGCCGGGGTCCGGCACGCCGCCGGCGACCCGGACGCGGTCGTGGCGCTGCTGGCGGACCCGGCGATCCGGGTGGTGACCCTCACCGTGACCGAGAAGGCGTACCAGCTCGACCCGGCGACCGGCCTGCTGCGGCCGGACGCGGAGCTGGTCGCCGACCTGACCACCGACCGGCCGCCCCGGACCGTGCCCGGCCTGCTGGTGCGGGGCCTGCTCGCCCGCGCCGCCGCCGACGCCGGCCCGATCGCCCTGGTGAGCTGCGACAACCTGCCGTCGAACGGGCGGCTGCTGCGGGGTGTGGTGACCCGCGCGCTGGAGTACGCCGACCGCAACCTGCCGGCCGGCGCCGCCGACTGGGTACGCGACCACGTCCGCTTCCCCGGCACCATGGTGGACCGCATCGTGCCGGCGAGCACCCCGCAGACCCTGGCCGACGCGCGGCGGGCGCTCGGCGTCGTCGACCTGGCCGCGGTGGCCGCCGAGCCGTACCGGCAGTGGGTGATCGAGGACGACTTCCCCGGCGGCCGTCCCGCCTGGGAGCGGGCGGGGGCGGTGCTGACCCGCGACGCCGGCCCCTGGGAGCGGCTGAAGCTGCGGACGTTGAACGGGCTGCACTCGGCGGCGGCCTACCTCGGCGCGCTCGCCGGCCGCCAGACCATCGCCGAGGCGGTCCGGATCCCGCACCTGACCACGGTGCTGCGCCGGCTGGTCGCCGAGGAGGTGGCGGTCAGCTTCACGCCGCCGGAGGGGGTCTCGGTCGTCGACTACGGGGAGGAGGTGCTGGCCCGGTTCGCCAACCCCGTGATCCGGCACCGCACCACCCAGATCGCCATGGACGGTTCGCAGAAGCTGCCGCAGCGGGTGTTGCACACCATCGCCGACCTGCGCGTCGCCGGGCTCCGCCCGCGCTGGACGGCCCTCGTGGTCGCGGCGTGGATGCGCTTCACCCAGGGGCGGACCGACGACGGTACGGCGCTGCCGCTGGACGACCCGCTCGCCGAGCGGATCCGGACGGCGCTGGCGGGGGCGCGGAGCTCACCGGAGGGGGTGGCGGAGGCGTTGTTCGGGCTGACCGAGATCTTCCCGGCGGAGCTGGCCGCCGACGACGAGGTCCGGGAGCCGGTGGTCGAGTGGCTGCGCGCCCTGCACCGGCACGGCGTGGAGCAGACCCTGGCGGGCGCGGGGTGACCCCCGGTCGGGGCGCCACCCGGCGTGGTCTCACCCGGGGCGCCGCCCCGGGTGGCGCTGGTCGGGCGAACGGCCACGGTCTCCGGCACCGCCGGAGCAGCGCGCCGGTGCCCGGCCGGCGGCGCAGACGTGGCGGGGGCGGCCGCTCGGTGGAGCAACCGCCCCCGGGTGTCGGAGGAGGTGGGACGGTCAGATCCGGTTCGTCGAGACCGCGTGGAAGACGTGGTGCCGGCCGGGACGCGGCTTGATGTACACGGTCTCGCCCATGTTCGGCATGTGCCGGCGGTCGGTGCGGACCACGAACCGCTCGGAGGTGCCGTTGACCGTGGCGTGGCCGTAGACGTTGGCGTCCGAGCCGAGGTCCTCGACCAGCTCGACGACCAGCGCGAGACCGCCCTCGCTCGGCGCGACCAGGTCGCAGTCCTCCGGACGGAAACCGACGATGACCTTGCCGTTGCCGCCGTCGGCCTGGGCGGCGGCGACCTGCTCGCGGGTCAGCGGCACGGTCAGGTTGGCGACGGCGGCGCCGCCGTCGGTCAGCGGCACCGTCTTGATGTTCATCGCGGGGGAGCCCATGAACCCGGCGACGAAGACGTTGGCCGGCTTGTCGTACAGCTCACGCGGGCTGTCCACCTGCTGGAGCACGCCGTCCAGCATGACCGCCACCCGGTGGCCCATGGTCATCGCCTCGACCTGGTCGTGGGTGACGTAGACCGTGGTGACGCCGAGCTTGGCCTGCAGCGTCGCGATCTGGGTACGGGTCTGCACCCGGAGCTTGGCGTCCAGGTTGGACAGCGGCTCGTCCATGAGGAAGACCTGGGGCTCCCGGACGATCGCCCGCCCCATCGCGACCCGCTGCCGCTGACCACCCGAGAGGGCCTTCGGCTTGCGGTCGAGGAACTCCTCCAGCTGCAGCAGCTTGGCCGCCTCCCTGACCCGCCGGTCAATCTCCGCCTTCGAGGTCTTGCGGAGCTTGAGCGCGAACGCCATGTTCTCGTACACGGTCATGTGCGGGTAGAGCGCGTAGTTCTGGAAGACCATCGCGATGTCCCGGGCCTTCGGCGGCAGGTGGGTCACGTCGCGGGTGTCGATGAAGATCGCGCCGTCGTCGACGTCCTCCAGACCGGCGAGCATCCGGAGGCTGGTGGACTTTCCGCAGCCGGAGGGACCGACCAGGACGAGGAACTCGCCGTCGCCGATCTCGAGGTCGAGGTGGTCGACCGCGGGGCGCTGGGAACCCGGGTAGATCCGGGTGGCCTTCGCGTAGGTGACCGTAGCCATGGTGAAGCGCTTCCTTTCACCGGCAGGAACGTGCCGGACGATCCGAGTGAAGGAGCAACCGGTGCGCTGCCGCACCGGCCTCTGCGGCGGCATCCGGCGGCCCGGGGGCAGCGTCGATGTCATCCGCGTCACGCCACGGTAAACGGGTTTTCCTCACATGCCAAGGTCGCGCCGCTGCTTTGAGGCTTATCCAACGAATATTTCGGGCGAACCGGGACACGCGTCCGGCGCCCGGGGCGGGTCGGCCCCGAACCCGCCGAGCGCCGCGATCGGTAGTGGACGTGGTAGAAGGGGAGCAGTGGCTATGCTGGCCACGAACGTCCTGCCCCTGTAGCTCAGTTGGCCAGAGCACTCGCCTTGTAAGCGAGATGTCGCCGGTTCGAGCCCGGCCGGGGGCTCCGATCCCCCTCCGGCAGGAGGGACGGCGACCAACCGCCAGCCGGCGCACACGCGGCCGGGGGCAGGGTTGGTGCGACCCGTCAGATGTCGTTCCGACGGCACGTGGGCGACCCGGTGTATTCATGCTCACAGATGGAAAAGGCACTTCGACCTTCGAGGTCGATGTTTCCTGCTGTTCCTGACCGAGCACGCTTGGGTAGCCTTGGGCGACCGGAATCGATGTTCTTGGGACGGAACGAGGGGTCAGTGGCCGACGACGAGGCGACCCGGCGAAGCCGCCTCGGTCAACTCGTCCGGCTGGCGCGACGCCAGACCGGGGAGACGATCGACGAGGTGGCGGCCCGCGCCAAGATGAGCCCGGTGACCTGGCGCAACGTCGAGGCGGGCATACGGGTGAAGGCGTTCTCGCTGGGCAAGGTCGAGCGGGCGCTCGGCTGGCACCCGGGTGCGATCGAGCACTTCCTGGCGACCGGCGAGGAACCGTCGCCGTCACGACACACCGACGAGCTCATCGACTGGGTGCTGGATCTCGACCGGCCGGACAGTCTCAAGGTCATCATCATCAGGGCCCTGCGTCAGGGCGGCGACCCGATCGACGCGATCCTGCGCAGTTCGGCATCCTCCGCGGACAAGGTGGCGGCGATCGAGACCCTGCGGCAGGGCCAGAGCATGTGGCCGTCGTCCCAGCGCGACCCGGCGACATGAGCGGGACCCGACCCGACGTTCCCGGCAGGGGTGGCCGGTGACCAGGTACGTGGTCGTGGGCGGCGGCATCGTCGGGCTGGCGGTGGCGCACCGGCTGCGGACCGACCGGCCCGGCCACCCGGTCACGGTGCTGGAGAAGGAGTCCGACTGGGCGGCGCACCAGACCGGGCACAACTCCGGGGTGATCCACGCCGGGGTCTACTACCGTCCCGGCAGCCTCAAGGCGGCCCTGTGCCGGGTTGGCAGCGCGTCGATGGTCCGGTTCTGCGTCGAGCAGGGGCTGCCGTACCAGGTCTGCGGCAAGCTCATCGTCGCGGCCGACGACGCCGAACTTCCCCGGCTGCACGAACTGCACCGCCGCGCCCTCGCCAACGGGCTGCCGGTCCGCCTGCTGGACGCGGCCGGGGCGCGCGAGTACGAGCCGCACGTCGCCGCCGTCGCGGCGCTGCGCGTCGACTCCACCGGCGTCGTCGACTTCGCCGCGGTCTGCCGTCGCCTGGCCGGACTGCTCGCCGAGAGCGGGGCCGAGCTGCGGCTGGGCACCCGGGTCACCGGGGTGCGGACGACCGGCCGCGAGGTACGCGTCGAGACCACCACCGGCGAGCTCGGCGCGGATGTACTGATCAACTGCGCCGGGCTGCACGCCGACCGCGTCGCCCGGTTGGCCGGGATCGACCCGCCGGCCCGGATCGTGCCGTTCCGGGGCGAGTACTACGAGCTGGTCCCGTCGCGTCGGGACCTGGTGCGCGGGCTGATCTACCCGGTGCCCGACCCGCGGTTCCCGTTCCTCGGCGTCCACCTGACCCGGACGGTCGACGGCGGTGTGCACGCCGGTCCGAACGCCGTCCTCGCCACCGCCCGGGAGGGCTACTCGTGGCGCCGGTTCTCCCCGCGCGACGTCTGGGAACAGGTCCGCTACCCGGGGCTGTGGGCGCTCGCCCGCCGGCACTACCGGTACGGCCTGACCGAGGTGGCGCGGTCGCTGTCGCCGACCCGGTTCGCGGCCAGCCTGGCCCGGCTGGTACCCGGACTGACCCGGGCCGACATCACCCCCGCCGGAGCCGGGGTACGCGCCCAGGCGGTACGCCCCGACGGCAGCCTGGTGGACGACTTCCTCATCGTCGAGGCGCACCGGCAGGTACACGTGCTGAACGCGCCGTCCCCCGCGGCGACCAGCTCCTTCGAGATCGCCCGGCACATCGTCGCCCGGTTGCCCGAGGGGTGACCCGCACGCCGGCCGCCGGCGGTCGGCGAGCGTCGGCCGGCCCGCCCGCCCCCACGGCAGCCGGCGGCGGAGCCGGGCGGGTCACCCGTGAGGGGCTCGGCGGCGACGGGCGAGCAGGCCGTACCGGCGGATCGCCCGGACCGGTTCCGCACCCAGCCCGACCCGCCGCAGGATGTGGTTCGCGGCCTGGATCCCGGTGACCGCCGCCCGCTCCAGCAGCGCGCTCGGCACGTCGGTGCCGATGCCGTCGCCCGCGAGCCAGAGCCCGTCCGCGTCGGTCGCCACCCCGGGCCGGTCGGCGTGGTCACCCGGGCGGAACGCCGGTGCCCGCCGCTCCACCCGGGCCTGCAGGTCGCGGATCGGCAACCCCGCCACCTCCGGCCAGAGCCCGGCCAGCTCGGCGCGCATCCGCCCGGCCAGCTCCGGCGCGGGCACCCCCTCCGGGCAGGCGTACGCGTGCAACTCCACCACCGCGCCGCCGGTGCGCGCGGACCAGGACCGGGCCGCCGCCTCCAGACGGTGGTAGAGGGTCACCGAGTCCAGGGTCGGCTGCCGGGACACGCCGCCGAAGACGGGCCGCCGCGCCGCCACGTCCCCGCCCAGCCAGTACCGGGCGACCGCGTACGGCGGACCGGTGCCGGACCGGGCCACCCGGCGGGCGAGCCCGGGTGCCGCGGCGGCCAGCTCCGGCGAGGCCCGCAGCAGCGTCCCCAACGCGGGCGGATCCACGGCGAGCACCAGGTACCGGGACCGGTACCGGTCGCCGGAGGTGGTCTCGACCCGCCAGCCGCCCGCCACCGGGGCCACCGACGCCACCGGCTGTCCGCAGCGGACGCGTGCGCCGTGCCGCCGCAGGTGGCCGGCGAGCGGTCGCCAGATCGCCGACTCGTAATCGGCGGCCGGGGCGTCGAAGGCGAGCCCCTCGGGGTTGCCGAGGAAGTAGAAGTGGAAGTTGGCGACCAGTTCGGCGGCGGAGAACTCGGCCTCGTGGTTGAAGAAGGAGTGGGAGAAGACCTCGAAGAGCATCGCCCTGGCCCGGTCCGGTAGCCGCAGCGCGTCGAGCAACCCGGCCGCCGTCACACCGTCCAGCTCGGCGTACGTCCGCTCCGGGTGGTACGTGAGCAGCGGCAGCGCCGCCCGGCCGTCCATCCGGAGCAGGTCCCGCAGCCGGACACTCGGACTGCGCAGCAGCAGGGCCAGCAGGTTCCACGGCGGGGCGGCCGGGAGCCGGCCGAAGTCCTCGGCCGGCCAGTCCCGGTGCAGCACCGGGTAGCCGGGCACCGGCCGGAGCAGGCCGAGCGCCGGGTCGACCCGGCGCAGCATCGCCCGCAGGTTGTGGTACTGCCGGAAGAACGCGTGAAACCCGTGGTCGACCGGCTGGCGGCTGCCGTCGGTCAGGGTCACCGTGCGGGTGCCGAGCCGCCCCCCGAGCGTCGGCCGTGCCTCCAGCACCGTGACGGGCACACCGCGTTCGGCGAGCACCACCGCCGCGCAGACCCCGGCGACCCCGCCGCCGACCACGGTCACCGTCGCCGCGTCCGGCACCGCCGCCCCACCCGTCGAGCCGACCATCGGGGGTCACCGCGGCCGCGGGGAGGTGGGCGGGACCGGCTCACGAACCGCCCCGGGGTGGCGGGGTTGGCAGCGCGGCGGCCGGTCCGAGCTGGGCCAGACGTACGGCAGGTCGGGCGGGACGTCGCCGAAGACCGGCCCGTAGTGCGCGGGGTCCTTGCGCAGCAGGGACGACCGGTGGCTGCGGTGCACGTCCTCCCGGCCGAGCCAGGGCGGCAGCTCCCCGGCCTCGGCGAGTTCGTCCTGGCGGCGTACCAGGGTCAGCCCGCACCTGGCCGCGAGGTCGGCGACGAGGGTGTCGGCGCAGGTGTCCGCCCGCCCGGCCGAGCACCACTCGGCGCAGATGTCGAGGCCGTAGCGGACCAGCGCCTCCTCGTACCCGGCCCACATCTTCACCGCCGGATGGTGCCGCCAGCCGTATCCGGGCCGGATCAGCCCGCGCAGCACCTGCAGCGCCTCGACCCGCTGCTTGCCGAGCCGCCGCTGGTCCAGCACCCGGGCGGTGCTCCGGAAGTCCGGGTACGGCAGGAAGGTCTGCACCCGATTGCACTACCCGCGACCACCGCCGCCATGTCCGGCCGTCGCCCGCGGGTCCGCCCGCCGGGCCGTTCGGGGGCACACCCCGGATGATCTCCTTGTTTACGATCCGGACATGACGGAGCGGTGGCGGACAAAGGCCCGGCGGGTGTTCGAAACCCGGCTTCGGGACGGTCTACGGTCAGACGGGGACAGCCGGCCGCACTACGTCGTCTGCGGTCGGGACGCCCTCGCCGTCCGGCTCGTCCAGGAACTGCTCGGCCCCGACCCGCAGGGCGCGAACATCCGGGTCACGCTGATCGTGCCGCGACTGCTCCCCCGGGACGGCGTGCCGGACATCCACGCCCTGCGGGGCGTACGGGTGATCCGGGCCGACCGGCTCGACGAGGAGACCTTCCGGGCCGCCGGGCTGGTCGGGGCGAGCGGTCTGGCGCTGCTGCACCAGGACGACGTCGGCAACATCGACGCCGCGCTCTGCGCACAGGAGATCGAGCCGGACCTGCGGCTGGTGTTGCGGATGTTCAACACCAGCCTGGGCAACAACATCCGGCCGCTCTTCCAGGACGTCGCGGTCCTCTCCGACGCCCAGATCGCGGCCCCCGCGTTCGTCGCGGAGGCGCTCGGCGAGGTCGCCCCCACCTACTTCCGGTACGGCGGCCGGACCCTGTACGTCGCGCGGCGCACCGAGGTCCACCCGAGCCAGGTGCTCTGCGAACTGGCCGACACCCACGACCCGGACCACCCGGTGGTGCTCCCGGCCGACCCGTCCGTCGCCGACCTGGTGCTGGCCGCCGCGACCGGCCAGACCAACGCCGAACTGGCCGACCGGAACCGTTCGCGCCGCTCCCGCCGGCTGCGGCGGCGTCGCCTCGCCGTGCTGGTCCGGGCGGTGCGCTCGTTCGCCACCCGCAAGATCGGGATCGCCACCCTCACCGTCGTCGGCGTGGTCATGCTCCTCGGGTTCCTGCTCCGCTACATCGAGCACGAGAGCATGGGCAACGCGCTCTACCTGACCCTGGTGACCACCATCGTCGGTGCCGACCCCGACGTCGAGAAGAGCGCCGCGGGGCAGGTCCTCCAGGTCGTGCTGAACCTCGCCGGGCTCGCGCTGATCCCACTGACCACCGCCGCGGTGGTGGACGGGATCGTCAAGGCCCGGCTCGCCCTCGACGCCGGCCTGCTGCCCGGCGACCGCAGCGGGCACGTGGTGGTGGTCGGCCTCGGCAACGTGGGAACCCGGGTGATGGGGCAGCTGTACGACCTCGGGGTCGACGTCGTCGCCGTCGACAAGGACCCGGAGGCGCGGGGCGTGGCGCTCGCCCGGCGGCTGAACGTACCGCTGATCGTCGGGGACGCGGCCCGGGAGGAGACCCTGGAGGCGGCCGCCGTGGCGACCTGCCAGGCCCTGGTGGTGGTCTCCACCGACGACGTCAGCAACCTCCAGGCGGCGCTGAACGCCCGGCACCTCAACCAGGACGTGCGGGTGGTGCTCCGGCTCTACGACGGCGAGTTCGCCGAGCGCGTCCAACGGACCTTCGCGATCGCCGCCTCCCGCAGCGTGTCCCACCTCGCGGCGCCCGCCTTCGCCGCCGCGCTGATGAACCGCGCGATGATCGCGACGATCCCGGTCGACCGGCACGCACTGCTGGTGGCCGAGGTGCCGGTCGCGGCCGGTTCGGGGCTCGTCGGCCGGGAGGTGCGCGCCGTCGGCGAGGCCCCGGGGGTCCGGGTGATCGCGCTGACCCGGGTCGGCCACACCCGGACCGAGTGGTCGTTCCGGCCGGACCACCGGCTCCGTCCCGGCGACCGGTTGACCGTGGTGGTCCGCCGCGCCGCGCTCAACCGGCTGCTCCGCGAGGCGAGCACCCCCTCGCCACCACCGTCGCCACCCGCCGCGGTGCCCGGCGGGGTCCGCGCCGGGGTGCCGCGCCAACCACGCCGGGCGGAGCTGCGCCGGACCGTACGCCGCACCCCGCCGGGCTCGCCACGCCGACCCGCCAACCCACCCGGCTGACCCGGCCGGCAGGGGCCGGGCGGCGGGCGTGGCGGTGACCGCCCGACGTCAGCCGATCGCGACGCCGAGGACGGCCTGCTCGTCCGGTCGGTGCACCAGCACGTCGGAGAGGAAGGACTGGACGGCCGGCGCCAGGCCGACATCCCGGCCCGCCTGCTCGGACAGCCGCCACCGGTGCTCGATGACCTGCACGAAGAGCTCGGTCGGTTCGAGCTTGCCGCGCAGGTGCGCCGGCACGGCCCGGACCACGGGCTCGAAGACCTCGGTCAGCCAGCGGTGCGCCGCCTGCTGCTCGTCGGTGAGGTCGCTCTCCGCACGGTAGGTGTCCAGGTCGTTGAGGAGCCGCCGGGCCTGGTTCTCCTCGGCGTCCAGCCCGGTGAGCCGCAGCAGCCGGCGGCTGTGGTAGCCGGCGTCGACCACCTTCGGCCGCACCAGGTACCGCCCGCCGTCCACAACCGACAGCGCCACCTCGGCGACGTCGAAGCCGAGCTCGTTGAGCCGGCGGATCCGGCGTTCGATGTCGTGGCGCTCGCCCCGCTCGACCTGCTGCTCGTAGGTGATCTCGTGCCAGAGCCGTTCGTAGCGCTGGACGACCTCCTCGCAGACCACCTCCGGGTCGATCGACTCGTGCAGCAGACCGGCGGCCTGGAGATCCAGCGCCTCGCCGAAGATGTTCACCCGGGCGATCTCCAGGTCCTCGCTCCGCTGCCCGTTCGACAGCTGTTGGTGCAGCGCGCCGGTCTCGGCGTCCACCAGGTAGGCCGCGAAGGCGCCGGCGTCGCGGCGGAACAGGGTGTTGGACAGGGAACAGTCACCCCAGTAGAAGCCGGTCAGGTGCATCCGGACCAGCAGCGCGGCCAGCGCGTCGAGGAGCCGGTTCATCGTCTCCGGCCGCAGGGTGTGCGAGAACAGCGCGCGGTAGGGGAGCGAGAACTGGAGGTGCCGGGTGATCAGCACCGGGTCGAGGGGCTCACCGTCCGGGGTCTGCCGGTCGGCGACGATCGCCACCGCCTGCACGGCGGGGAAGTCGATGCGTTCGAGGGCGCGCAGCAGGTCGTACTCCCGCTCGGCGACCCGTTCGGCGGTCTCCTTCACCGCGTAGACGGTGCCGGCGAGCCGTACGAACCGCACGACGTGCCGAGAGATCCCCTGGGGCAGCGCCACCAACTGGTCGGCGGGCCACTGCTCCAGTGGAGTCGACCAGGGAAGGTCGAGCAGCACCGGGTCGACAAGAGCTGAGGTGATCCGCACGGGTTTCAAGCATGCCGCTAGATGTCGCCGGTTGCCTCCCGACGTGGTTGGACACACACCGCCGCCCCGCCGCGGGCCCGGCCGGCGACGGCCCCGCGGCCCGGACCGGCGGTAGCGTGGTCGGATGCGGGAAACCACGACGGTACGCCGGGCGGTGCGACCCCGTCCGGTCAGCCCGGCCGGCTGGTGGTTCGACGGGCTGCTGCTCGCGGCGGTGGTCGCGATGACCGCCGTGCTGGCCGCCGGTCACCTGCTCGACCTCGACCTCGCGGTCCGGGCGTGGGTCAACGCGCACCGTCCGGAGCCGGCGTACTGGGTCGCCCGGGTCCTCAACTCGCTCGGCCAGGGCGGCTGGTTCCTGATGCCGATCACGTTCGGGTTGGGGGCGCTGGTCGCGTACCGGACCCGGTCGGTCCGGCCGCTGCTGGTCGGGGTCGGGGCCTTCGTCCTCACCTCGTTCGTGATCGGCCCGGTGAAGCTCGCCACCGACCGGGCGGCGCCGAGTTCCGACCTTCCCCCCGAGGAGTCGGTACGGCTCTTCGCCACGCTGCCGGCCGACGAGTTCGACATGTCGTACCCGTCCGGTCACGTGGCGAACGCGATCGTCTGGTACGCGGCCATCGCGACCCTGGTCGCCGCGCTGCTGCGGACGCTCGGCCGGCCGGAGGCCCCACCCGGGCTGTACCGGGCGATCCGGGTCGCGCCACCCGCGATCGTCTTCTGCACCACCACCTACCTCGGCTGGCACTGGCTCTCCGACTCGGTCGCCGGGCTGCTGCTCGGCCTGCTGCTGGGCCGGCTGCTGGACCGGGTGCCCTGGGACGACCTGCCGCTGCCGAGGCTGCCCGGCGGGGTGGATCGCCGGGGGGTCCACGGCGGCGACGTCTGACGTCGCGTGGGGCGGTCGGCGGCGGGCACGCCCCGCCGCCGAGGGGCGGCTCGGGTCTGCGGGTACGGCGGTCCGAGCCGGTCTGGCGGTCGCCCGAGGTGGGGTGGGCGGCCCTCTCGGGCGGAGCCCGTGGTCAGTGCTCCGGCTCCCGCCCGCCGGTGGGCCAGGCGGCCATGGCCAGGGTCGCGATCTGTTCCAGCGTCGCCCGGTCGGCGCCGTCGACGGCCTGGATGGACATGCCCTGGATGACGGCGGCGTAGTAGGCCGCCAGGGCCGCGGGATCGACCGTGTCGGGCAGGATGCCCCGACGTACGTCGTCGGCGATGCGGTCCTCGATGGCCTGCCGGGTGTCCGCGCGCATGGCCTGGAGCTCCGCCTTGACGTCCGCGTTCTCCGGGCCGCAGTTCGTCGCGGCGGTGACCACCATGCAGCCGCGCGGCTGGTCGGTGCGGGTGTACTCGGCGGCGAACTCGCGCAGCAGCCGGGCGACCACGTCCCGGGCGGTCCGCTCCTCGGCGAAGGCGCGGGCGGTGGCCTCGCCGGTGTGCTCGCGGTACCGCCGGACGGCCGCGCTGAACAGCGCGCGCTTGTCCCCGAACGCGGCGTAGAGGCTGGGCGGGTTGATGCCCATCGCCCTGGTGAGCTGCGAGATCGAGGTGGCCTCGTAGCCGTGCTGCCAGAACACGCGCATCGCCTGGTCCAGCGCCCGGTCGCGGTCGAAGCTGCGGGGACGTCCACCGGTGGCCACCAGGGGATTTTATAGCGAGCACTAAGAAACCTGGTATGGTCCGCTTCTGTAGCGATCACTAAAGAACCGGAGGAGCCTCGTGCCACCGACGACACCCATCGTCACGCCGTACGCCCGCACCGTCCGGGGCCGTGGACCCGGCCTGCTGCTCGCCCACGGTGCCGGCGGTGGCGTCGCCGCCAACTACGGACCGATCCTCGACACCCTCGCCGCCGGACACACCGTGGTCGGCGTGGACTATCCCGGCTCCGGCGACACCCCGCGGGCCGGTACGCCGCTGGCGCTGGACGACCTCGCCAACCAGCTCGTCGCCGCCGCCGATGCGGAGGGTCTCGACCGGTTCGCCCTCGTCGGCTACTCGCTGGGCACCGCGGTGGCGGTCCGGGTGGCCAGCCGGCACCCCGAGCGCGTCACCGCACTGGTGCTCACCGCCCCGTTCGCCCGTCCGGACGCGCACCTGCGGCTCGCCGCCGAACAGGCGCGTGACCTGCACGCCCGGGGCGAGGCGATGCTGCTGGCCCGGCACCTGCTGCCGCTGATCCTGAGCCCCCGGGCGCTGGCGGCGCTGTCCGCCGAGGAACTGGCGGAGACGCTGCGGACGAGCGCGGCGACGAGCCCGCCGGGCAGCGGCGACCAGATGGACCTCGTGACCCGGGTCGACGTCCGCGCCGACCTGCCCCGGATCGTCGCGCCGACGTTGGTCGTCTCCACCACGGCCGACCGGTTGGTCAGCCCCGAGCTGCATCGCGACGTCGCGTCCGCCATCCCACACGCCGAGGTGGTGGAGATCCCGACCGGGCACCTGCCGTTCGTCGAGAGCCCCGTGGCCTGGGCCACCGCCATCACCGGGTTCCTCGCCACGTCCGCCTGACGGGTGCCCCGCTCCGCGGCCGAAAGCGGCTGGCGCGGGCACCGGGGCCGCCGCCCCTGCCGCGGAAACGGCCACGTCACCCCCGGGTCCACCGGCCCGCCATCGGCGCCGGTGGAACTACACTCCGTCGGTGCTGGCACATCCGTCGCCGGGCCGGCCCCGCCACGTTCCCGGTCCGGCCCACCGCACGTCTGAGGGGGACACCGACACGGATGCGCACGTCGGAGCCGGAGCCCGTCGACCCGATCACCGCCGACCCGGCACCGGTCCGGTCAGTCGGATACCACGACGTCGTCCCGCCCGTCGAGTCGGCCCTGCAACCGCTGCCGCGCGGCGCGGTCGTGCCGGCCTCGGAGCAGGTGGCGCCCGAGCCGGACCCGACGGACGCCGGAACGGTCCGGGCCTCCGGCCGGATACTGGCCGCCCAGACGGCGGGGCGGGTGGCCGCGGCCGGGCGGGTCGCGGCGGCCGGGGCGGCCCGGGGTGCCCGCACCGCCGCCTACCGGGCCACCCGACCGTTCGTGAACCTCTTCGCCGGGTTCGGCTGCTTCCTCCGTGGACTGTGGCGCTTCCTGACCAGTCCCGTGCTGTGGCTGTACGGGGCCGCGCCACTGGTGCTGCTCGCCCTGGCCAGCTTCGGGATCACGCAGGGGATGATGGCGGTCGCCGAGAGCATCGTCGACCGGGCCCTGCGGTTCGCCGACAGCTGGCCACAGTGGAGCCACGATCTGCTCGGCGGGGTGCTGCTCCTGGGTGTCCGGATCGTCGTGCGCGTCTTCGTCGGCTACCTGGCCCTGCCGCTGAGCATCGTGCTCGCCGCGCCGTGCCACGTCCTGCTCGTCCGCCGGGTGGAGCGGATGCTCGGTCACGGCGCCCCGGCCGGTGGACGGCCGTCGCTGTGGCGGTCCTGGATCGTCGCCATCCGGCAGGCGGTTCTGGTCACGCTGGTGGTGCAGTTCGGCTGGATGCTGCTCGTCCCGCTCATGCTGATCCCCGGGCTGAACGTGGTCGTGGTGCTCGGCGCGGTGGTGCTGTTCAACGGTTTCCTCGTCGGGCTGCTGGTGCTGGCGGTTCCCCTGCACCAGCACGGGATCACGTCGTTGCGGGCCCAGCTGTCGGCCGCCTGGCGGCACCGGGCCAGCGTGATCGGCTTCGGCGCGGCCAGCCTCATCGTGCTCAACGCGCTGCCGGTCACGCCACTGCGCGCGGTCGTCGCCTCGGTCATCTTCACCGGCGCGGTCCTGCTGCACGACCGGATGCGCCGGCTCGAAACCGCGCCGTCGGGTGAGCCGTCGGAGGGGCCCCGGCCCACGGAGCCGGCCGCCGCACCGACTCCGGCCGTGGAGGCGTCGTCGAGGTCGGCCCTGCCACCGTCACCTGACCGGTAGCCGCCGTGGCCGCCGCCGGGCGGCCGCCACGGGCCTCGCGCCCGTGGGTGGAGTACTCGCGCACCGAACACGGCAGGTCGCGCAACGAGGCGCTCCGTCCGCTGGGCGAGTGGGGCAGCCGACGACGTGCGCGCCTCGCCGCAGAGGGACAGCCGGTGTCCGACCAGCGGCGCGCCAACCGGGGGAACGGGTGCGCCGCGGGCGGGTGCGGTTCAGTCGACCGTCGTGGTGACCCCGCCACCGCAGGGCGCGCCGGGCTCGATCGACGCGGTGATGCGGTAACGCTGGATGAACTCGTCGATCGCCGGGTCGTCGGCGTCGCGGACCGCGAGCTGGTAGCCCCAGGCCTGAAGTGAGATCGGCACGTTCTGGCCCGGGTGAGGGCTGAGCATCAGGTACTCCTGGCCGCGTACCCGGGCGGCGAGTTTGTCCACCTCGGACGCGGCGAGCCCCGGCCGGTACGTGATCCACACTGCGCCGTGCTCCAGGCTGTGCACGGCGTTGCCGTCGGCGATCGGCGCCGGGTAGACGTCCCCGTTGCAGTTCTGCCAACGGAATGAGTGCGGACCGCCGGCCGGCGGCGTCATCGGGTAGGTGATCTCCCCCTCCCGGTGCTCCTGGGAGAGCACCTCCGGGGCGCGCTCGCGGTAGTTGACCAGCGCCGACATGTCGGCCTCGGCGGTCCGGTTCCGGTACCAGAGGAACCCGCCGATCCCGCAGGCGGCGAGGACGACCAGCGCGAGGGCCCCACCCACGAGTGCGACCAGCAGGCCGGTCCGGTTGCTCCTCACCGGGGCCGGTGGCGCCGGATGACCCGGGTACGGCTGCCCCGGTGGCCCGGAGCCCGGCACCGGGGCGGGATACCCGGCCGGTGGTGGTCCGTACCCGGGTGGGGCGGGTGCCGGGGCGGGCACGGGTTGCGGTGACCCGGGCCCGGACGCCGGCGGAACCGGTGACGGGCCGGAGGGCTGCTGGTACGGCGGATCCGGGTACGACATCTGCCCCCGCCCTGTCTACACGGGAAAGACACCCGATCGTAGTACGGCGACCACGACCCGGACGACCACGGCGTGCCGGAAGGCGGCGTCCCAGAAGGCGGTGTCCCGGCGCGGAGACCGGACCACCCGCCGGCACGGCCCCCACCTGACCGGTAGCCGCCATGGCCGCTCCCGGACAGCCCGATCAGTGGATCATGCGGGTGTCCGCGACCTAGCGTTTCTCCGACGACCGAGGGAGGGACGCAGAGTGAAGCTGTCCGTGGACACCGCTGCTCTCCGTCAGGCGGGGGCGCACACCATGGCTGCCGGGCACGTGCTGTCGAGCACGGTCGGGGGTGGAAAGGCACTCGCCACGTCGGCCGGGTCACTGCAGGGGCTGGCCTCCGGCGCGGCCCTGACCACGGCGGCGCGGCGCTGGGAGCAGCAGGTCGAACGGCTCGCGGCACTGGTGCGGTCAGACGGCATTCGGATCATGCAGGCGGCGGAGGCGTACGACACCAGCGACGACAACAGCGCGAGCGGCTTCCAGCAGATGCTGGACAGCCTGAACAAGACCGGCGACGTCGACTGGTCGAAGGTGCTGGTCAGGTGAACGTCGAACTGCTGCTCAAGCCGGACCCCGACGCGTTGGCGACCGACGCCAGGGCCTGGCAGGCCATGGCGGACGCGCTGGAGGACTGCGCGATCGAGCTCAACAAGCGGGCGATCGACGCGATCGCCGACGCCTGGAAGGGCACCGCCAGCGACTTCGCCCAGTCCGAGATCGCCGGCCACCGGGCGGCGCTGCAACGTGCGGCGGACGCCGCGGAGGCGATCAGCAGGGCGCTCAACGACGCCGGCAACCGGTGGCGCGTCGTGCAGGGCACGATGCGGCGGATCAGGACCGTGGCCGCCGACCTGGGGCTGCGGCTCGCCCCCGACGGCACCGTCACCGCGGGCCCCGAGGCCGCCGGGACACCGCGGGACGTCGCCGAACTGACCAGGGCGGCGAAGGCGGCACTGGCCGAGGCCGAGGCCATCGACGCAGACCTCCAGCGGGCGCTGTCACAGCACGACCGGGCCGGCCTGCAGCCTCCGGCCGGGCTGTCCGCCCTGGTCAAGGGCATGCCCGGTCCGAAGGCGTCGGCGAGCACGGTGCTGGCCTGGTGGAACAGCCTCACCGAGGCCGAGCGGTCGATGCTCGTGCAGTGGCGGCCGGAGCTGATCGGTGGGCTGGACGGCATCCCGGCGGACGCCCGGCACCGCGCGAACCTCATCCTCCTGGAGCTTGCGGCCGAGGACCTGGCCGAGCAGAAGCTGCTGCTGGAGGGGGCCAAGCCCACCGCCGTGCAGCAGCCGGCGGTGAGGGAGGAGATCGCCGAGATCACCAAGAAGCTCGAAGCGCTCAACTCGCTGAAGTCCCGGATCTACGGCTCCTGGTCCAACGGGGAGGCACCGCTGTACCTCCTCAAGTTCGACCCCGGCGGCGACGGCAGGGTCGTCGTCTCCGTGGGCAACCCCGACACGGCCAAGCACGTCTCCGTCTACGTGCCCGGCACCACGTCCAAGCTCTGGGACATCAACGAGGACCTGTACCGCGCCCAGGCGAACCACGAGGTCGCCACCGCCAAGACCAAGGACAGCGTCGCCTCCATCCTCTGGATCGACTACGACGCGCCGGACTGGCTCGACACCCCGGCCGATCCCAGCTACGCCAAGAAGGGGGCGCCGCAGTTGCGGGCGTTCGTCGACGGGCTCTCGGTGACCCACCAGGGCGGCGCACCGCACACCACCCTCATCGGGCACTCGTACGGCGCCCGGGTCATCGGCGAGGCGGCACTGATCAGGCCCGGCATGCAGGCCGACGTCATCTCGGTCGCCGGCCCCGGGTTCGGGGTGGACTACAAACCCGGCAACGACATGCCGCACCCGGACAAGCTGAAAATCAACGGGGACGTCTACTCCATGGTCGGCGCCCTGGATCCGATCAGGCTGTCCTACGACCACCCCGACGCGCGTGCCCTGGCCGAGGGCATGACCGGCGTCCACGGCACGGGTGTCGAGTACCTGCCCGGGGTGAAGTCGATCGACATCGGCACCGACGGATCCCTGCACAGCACCTACTGGGAGAAGGAGCGGTTCCTCAACAACGTCGGAAACCTGATCGTCGACCGCAAGGAGAAGGTGACGACCGAACCGACCGTCGGTGACCTGCTGAAGCAGGCGGGCCTGGATCGCTGACCCGGGGGCGGGGCGCCCGCCGGCGGGTGTTCGGGGACCCCGCCGGCGGGCGGGACCGGGCGTGCCCGACCTACCGGTCCGGGTCGATCCAGCCGAGTTGGACCGCACGTACACCCAGTTGCAGCCGGCTCTTGACGCCCGCCTGGCTCTGCAGGGCGGCGACCATCCGGCCCACGGTCCGCTCGGAGCAGCTCAGCTTCTTCGCCGCCGCCGCGTCGGTCGCCCCGTCGGCGAGCAGGGCCAGCAACTGCCGCTGCATCGGGGTCAGACCTCCGGAGTCCCGGCCCGTCCCGGCGTCGACCAGCGGCGTCGCCACCCGCCAGTACCGGTCGAAGAGGTCACGCGCCGCGGCCACCGTACCGGCGCTGCGTACCTGCAGCACGCCGGCCCGGTTGTCACCCGGGTCGAGCGCGGTCACCACGTAGTCGTCGTCGACCACGATCATCCAGACCGGCAACGCCGGCACGGTCCGGACCTCCACACCCTGGTCCCACATCTGGCGGGCCCCGTCGAGCAGGGGCTTGCGGAACGTGATGCTGTCCAGCAGCACCAGCCGCATCGTGGCACCGCGTCGGGCGACCTGCACGGCGAGTTCCTCGGCCGGCCGGTAGTCGGTGTCGTCGGCCAGCCCCGGCGGTGCGCCCGACGCGCCGAGGACGTGCACCGAGGTGCGGGCGGTGGCCGCGATGTGTTCCAGACAGGCCCAGGCGGCGTCCGGGCCCTCGTGCAGTCGCACGTTGCCCACGTCCCACGAGCCGGGGCCGGGAAACTCGGCGGCCAGCGCGTCGACGGCGGCGCTGCTGCGCTCCACCCGCTGCTGGTGGCGCAGCAGCTCGGCGCGGGCCCGGGCGAGCAGCGGCCCGAGTGCCCGTTGCGGCGGCACCGGGAAGAAGCGTTCCGGGTCCTGCAGAGACCGGCGCAGCAGGCCCAACTCCACCAGGCGCTCCAGTCGCCGGCCGACCTGCGACTCGGTCTCCGCCAGCCGCTCGGCAAGCTGGGCCACCGGCGTGCGTGGCTCGCGCAGCAGGTGCCGGTAGAGCGCCTCGTCGGCGGGGTCTATGCCCAGGTCGGAGAGCACGTCGCGTCACACCACCCCCGCGCACCGGGCCGTCACGGCGCATCCTCGCGCGCCCGGCAGCCTCGACGTGAGGTGCCGGAGCCGCCGTCGGCTCAGTCGAGCCAGGTGCCGGCGCGCATGACCCGGACCACGTTCAGGTTGTCGTCCAGTACCACCAGGTCGGCGCGCAGTCCGGGCGCCAGGGCGCCCACCCGCTCACCGAGCCCGATCGCCCGGGCCGGGGTGGTGGCCGCCATCCGGCAGGCGTCGACCATCGAGAACCCGGCCGCCACCGCCTGACGCAGCGCCGCGTCCATCGTCAGGACGCTGCCGGCGATCGCCCCCGGCGAGCCGTCCGTGGTGGCCAGCCGGGCCGTCCCGTCGGCGACCACCACCGGCTGCCCGCCGAGCTCGTACGCGCCGTCGGGCATCCCGGCCGCCGCCATCGCGTCGGTGACCAGCGCGGCGCGCTCCGGCCCCGCCGTCGCGGCGGCGAAGGCGAGCGTCCCCTGGTGCAGGTGCACCCCGTCGGCGACCAGTTCGCACACCACGTTCGGCGAGCCGAGCAGCGCGAGGACCGGTCCGGGTTCGCGGTGGTGCACTCCGCGCATCCCGTTGAACAGGTGGGTGGCGACGGTCGCCCCGGCGATGATCGCGGCGCTGGTCTGCTCGTACGTCGCGTCGGTGTGCCCGATCGCGGCCACCACGCCCCGGGAGACCAGCAGCTCGATCGCGGCCAGCGCACCCGGCAGCTCCGGGGCGAGGGTGACCATCCGGACCGCGCCGGAGCCGAGGTCGAGCAGGTCGACGAGTTCGTCCAGCGACGGATCGCGGAGGAAGGCCGGGTTCTGCGCGCCGCAGCGCGCCCTCGACAGGTACGGCCCCTCGTAGTGGATGCCCGCCAGCACACCGTCGGCCACCAGCGGCGCGAAGGCCTTGGTCGCCTCCCGCATCAGTTCGTACGGCGAACTGACCAGGCTGGCCAGCAGCGTGGTGGTGCCGTGCGCCAGGTGGAACTCGGCGGCGCCCCGGGCCGCGTCGACGTCTCCGGTGGTGAAGGTGTGCCCACCGCCGCCGTGGGTGTGGATGTCGACGAAGCCGGGGACGATCCAGTGTCCATCCCGGATCGACGGGTACTCCGCGACGGCGGTGATCCGGTCGCCGTCGAGTTCCACACAACCCTGCCGGATCACGCCGGTCGGGGTGACCACCTTGCCACTGATGCGGACGGTCACGTCGCCTCCTCGCATCGCTCGGCGTCGCCGCCAGACGGCGGCCGGATTGACCGCTGACCTCGTTGCTCGGTCACGGAGCCTTCTGGGCCTCGACGGTGTCGAGGGCGAGCAGGGCGGCGCCCAGGCAGCCCGCCGCGTCGCCGAGGGCCGCACGCCGTAGCCGGGGCTCGGTCTGGAAGGTGAGGCGCTGCCGCAGCGTCTCACCGAGCGGATCGAGCAGCACGACACCGGCCTCGGCGAGTCCGCCACCGAGGACGACGACCTCGGCATCGTACAGGGTCTGGGCGAGGATCAGGCCGTCGGCGAGCGCGTCGATCGTCTCCCGCCACACCTGCCGGGCGGCCTCCTCGCCGCCGACCACCCGGTCGGCCACCTCGGCGGCGGTGGCCGCCGTCCCGGTCAGCGCGGTGTACCGCCGGCCGACCGCGGCGGCCGAGGCGACGGCCTCCAGGCAGCCGCGCGCGCCGCACCCGCAGCGTGGCCCGCCGGGGCGTATCACGACGTGACCCAGCTCCCCGGCGGCGCCGTGCGCGCCGGCCAGCACCGTCCCGTCGACCACGTGGGCGGCGGCGATGCCGGTGCCGACGGCGACGAAGAGCAGGTGTCGCGTTCCGCGCCCCGCCCCGAGTCGGGCCTCGGCGAGCCCGCCGAGCCGGACGTCGTGGCCGAGCGCGGTCGGCAGGCCGAGCCGCGCCCCGACCCGTTCCCGCAGGGGTACGTCCCGGAACCCGAGGTTGGCCGACCAGACCACCGCGCCGGTGGCCTCGTCGATCACTCCTGGTATTGCTATTCCTACTGACAGTGGCGTGAGGCCGTCGTTTCGGGCCCTGGCGGTGAGTCCCTCGGCGACGTCGAGAATGGTCGCCACCACGGCGTCCGGGCCGCGCCCGGCGCCGGTGGGGTGCCGTTCGGTGTGTACGGTGCTGCCGTCGGGGCGGACCAGGGCGCACTTCATCCCGGTCCCGCCGACGTCCAGCGCGACGACGACGTCGGTGGACCGCCGTGGTCGCGGGGAGGCCGGCCCGGTCACGGGAGCACCACGGAACGGGTCAGGTGCCGGGGCGCGTCGGGGTCGAGCCCGCGCCGGGCCGCCAGGGCGACCGCGAAGCGCTGGGCGAGGATCAGGTCCGCCATCGGGTCGAGCGGCGGCCGGCCGGCGCTCCAGCCGCCGAGCACCGTGTACGCGCCGTTGGTCCGGCTGTGGACGAACGCCGCGCCGGTCGCGGCGATGTCCTCGACCAGCCCGGCGGGCACCTCCCCGAACGCCCAGACCAGACGGCCGGGCGCGGCGATCGAGATCGGCCCGTGCCGGTAGTCCATCGCCGGGTACGCCTCGGCCCAGCAGGTGGCCGCCTCCCGGCACTTCAGGGCCGCCTCGTGGGCGATGCCGATCGTCCAGCCGCGACCGAGGAAGGTGATCTGTTCGACCCGCTCCGGGTCGAACGGCAGCGGGGCGCGGACCGCGACCTCGGCGTCGGCGGCCAGGGTGGAGACCTCGGTGCCGAGGTGCGCCCGGAGCAGGGCGAGAACGCTGGTGGCGAAGCGGGTCTGCACCACCGAGCGCTCGTCGGCGAAGGGGAGGGCGACCGTGTCGGTGGCGAGGGCGACGGCGGGGGAGTCGGGGTCGCCGACGAGCAGCGTGGCCGGCCGTCGCCCGCGCAGCGCGGCGAGGAGGTCGAGCACCTCGGTGGTGGTGCCGGATCGGCTGATCGCGACCACCCGGTCGTACGGCCGGTCGAGGGGGAACTCGGAGGCCTGGAAGGCGTCGGTCTCGCCGTGGCCGGCGCGTTCCCGCAGCGCCGCGTAGGCCATCCCCATGAACCAGGAGGTGCCGCAGCCGACCACCGCGACCCGCTCACCGGGTCGGGGCAGTGCGGTGGCGGAGGTGGCGGCCAGGGCGGCGGCCCGTCGCCAGCAGTCCGGCTGGCTGGTGATCTCCGCGTCGACGTGGCCCATGGCGGCTCCTGCGCAGAACGGCTCGGTTCAAAGGTGTTTCGAGCGTCATTCTGCGCGAAGCCCGTCGCCGGTCGCAACCGTGCGCAGTTTCGCGCAAGACTTGGTTTTGCTGCCCGGTATTTCGCGCACTATCGTGCACGCAATTCGTCACGTCGACGACACCCGGAGGATCAGGTGGACCGCTACGCGAGGTGGAACGCGCTGCTGGAGCTGCTGACCGAGAGCGGGCGAATCAGTGTCGAGGACGCGGCCAACCGGCTGGGGGTGTCGCAGGCGACCATCCGGCGCGACTTCGACCAGCTCGCGCAACAGCAGATGATCACGCGTACCCGCGGCGGGGCGGTCGCCAACGGCGTGTCGTACGACCTGCCGCTGCGGTACAAGACCGCCAAGCACTCCGCCGAGAAGCAGCGGATCGGGGCGGCGGCCGCCGCGCTCGTCGCCCCCGGCATGGTGGTCGGGCTCAACGGCGGTACCACCACCACCGAGGTCGCCCGCGCCCTGGCCGTCCGCCCCGATCTCAACGGTGGCGGCGACGGGGCCCAGCTCACCGTGGTGACCAACGCGCTGAACATCGCCAACGAACTGCTGGTCCGGTCCCGGATGAAGATCGTGGTGGCCGGCGGGGTGGTCCGGCCGCAGTCCTTCGAGCTGGTCGGCCCGCTGGGCGGGGCCCTGCTGCGGGAGGTCACCCTCGACATCGCGCTGCTCGGGGTCGACGCCATCGACGTACGGCTCGGGGCGGCGGCGCACCACGAGGGCGAGGCGGCGATGAACAGCCTGATGGTGGCGCGGGCCAAGCGGGTCGTGATCATCGCTGACTCGTCCAAGCTGGGCGGCCACGCCTTCGCCCGGATCTGTCCGGTGGAGCGGGTGGAGACCCTGGTCACCGACTCGGGTGCCGATCCGGCGACGGTCCAGGCCTTCCGGGATGCCGGCGTCCAGGTCATCTGCGCCTGACCAGCCCTGGCACCCGGCGTGTCGTCCCGGGTCGCGGGCCCGGGGCGGTGGGGTGGCGGTCGCCGAGGTGGATCTTCCGGCAGTTCGTGGCCGCCGGTAGCATGCAAAGCGCAGTAGCTCGCAAAGCGGTGCTACGGTGACCCCGACACCGACACCGGAGGTCTGGAGAGAGGCCAGGGAATGGCGCCCGTACTGGAGATCGAAGGTCTGCGGAAGACCTACCGGAGTAGACGCCGTGGGGAGCGGCGGGCTCTGGACGGATTCGACATGGTGGTCGAGGCGGGGCAGGTACACGGGTTCCTCGGCCCCAACGGCTCGGGGAAGACGACGACGCTGCGTACGCTGCTCGGGCTGATCCGGCCCAACGGCGGCCGGATGGCGATCCTCGGCCGGGAGGTGCCGGCGGCGCTGCCGGCGGTCGCCAACCAGGTCGGTGCGATCGTGGAGAGCCCGCAGTTCTTCCCGCACTTCTCCGCCCACGACACGCTGTCGCTGCTGGCCCGGGCGGGCGGGGTGCCGCAGCGGCGGGTGACGGAGGTACTGGAGCTGGTCGGCCTGCGCGACCGGGCCAGGGAGCGGGTCAAGACGTACTCGCTCGGCATGAAGCAGCGACTCGCCGTCGCCTCCGCCCTGCTGAAGAACCCGAAGCTGCTGATCCTCGACGAGCCGGCCAACGGGCTCGACCCGGGAGGCATCCGGGAGATGCGGACCCTGGTCCGCGACCTCGCGGCCGGCGGGATGACCGTGCTCTTCTCCAGCCACATCCTCGGCGAGGTGCAGCAGATCTGCGACTCGGTCACCATCATCTCGCTGGGACGCCGGGTCGCCGCCGGTCCGGTCGCCGAGGTCCTGGCCCAGCACTCCGGCGGTGGACTGCGGGTACGGCTGGAGGCGGTCACCGACCTGCCGGTCGCCGCCGACCTGCTGACCCGCGCCGGCGCCCGGGTCACCCCGGCCGACGACCACCTGGTGGTCCACGGCATCGACAAGCCGGCGACGGTCACCCGTACCCTCGCCGGGTCCGGCCTCTACGTCAGCGAGCTCGCCCCGATCACGGCCGACCTGGAGAGTGTCTTCCTGGAGCTGACCGGCACCGCCCCGGTTCCCGGCCAGCACCGACAGGTCGACCAGTCCACCGTCGTGGACCGCCCGGCCGGCACCACCGCGTCCGACCCGACCACCGGGGGGAAGGCATGAACCTCTACACGACCGAGCTGCGCCGGTTGTACAAGCGTCGGTTCATCCGGTACACGGCCCTGGGCGGACTGCTCGTGCTGGTCGCGGTGGTGGTCAGCATGTTCCTCATCAACCAGAAGATCGGGCCGGAGCAGTGGGCCGCGGCGGAACGCCAGGCGGAACAGGAGTGGCGGCTGCAGGTCGAGGAGACCCAGCGGCTCCGGACGCAGTGCGAGCAGGCCAGGGCGGCCGGAAACACCGCCGACCACCCCGCTGGCTGCGCGGAGATCGAGGCGCCGCCCCGGGAGGCGTTCAAGGCGGAGTGGTACCTGCCGTCCACGTTCGACTTCAGGAGGGAGTTCGAGCCGACCCTCACCACCCTCACCGCCGTCCTCGCCCTGGTCGCCTTCCTCTGCGGGGCCTCCTTCGTCGGCGCGGAGTGGAGCAGCGGCGGGATGACGAACCTGCTGCTGTGGCGGCCGCGACGGCTTGAGGTGCTGTTCACCAAGCTGGCCGCGCTGCTCTCCGCGCTGGCCGGACTGACGGTGCTGACCGCCGCGGCCTGGACGGCGGCGTTCTGGGCGGTCGGCACCCTCCGGGGCACCACCGAGAAGATGACCCCGGGCGTCTGGCAGTCGCTCGGTCTGACCGGGCTGCGCGGACTGGTGCTGGTGCTGGCCGCCGGGGCGGTCGGGTTCGGGCTCGCCTCACTGGGCCGGCACACCGCGCTCGCTCTCGGCGGGGTGCTCGGCGTCATGGTGGTGGCCCAGTTCGGCCTGGGTCTCGTGCTGGAGCTGGCGGGGGCGAGGTTCGTCGGCAAGTGGATGCTGCACACCTACCTGCTGGCCTGGATGCAGAAGAAGGTCACGCTGTACGACTGGAACGCCTGCGCGGTGTCGTACGGGGGGGCCTGTGAGCCGGCGACCTTCGACATCACCTGGCAGGCCTCGTCGGTCCTGCTCGCCGCCGGCCTGGCGCTGGTGGTCGGCGGGGCGGCCTGGGCCATGCGCCGGCGGGACATCACCTGACGGGGGGGTGGGCGGGCGGGGCGGTGACTCGGGGCCGCCCCGCCCGTCACGTTCCCGGCCGCGGCGGGACGGGGGTTCGGTGGTCGTCGGGTACCGGCACCACCGGGGCCGCGGCCGTCGCATCCGTCGCGCCCCGGGCGACGCGCGCGGGGCGCGACGGCCCGGGCGGTCTTGACCGGCGGTGGCTACCCTGGACAGGCTGTTCGCAGGTCGAGACCCAGCCCGGAGGAGCGCATGAGGTACGCCGACGCGCCCGCCGGCGACGAGGCCGACGACGCCGCCGGGCCGGCGCGGCGGCCCCGTGTCCCGCAGCCGCGTACCGCCCCGGAGCCGGCGCCGGAGTCCGTCGAGGCGTCGGTGCCCGTCGGCCCACCGCCGGCCGACGCCGCGGCGCCGGACGTACCGGGCGGCTCGGCGGACCACCCCGGGCCACCGACCGCCGGACCGGGCCGGCCGGAGACCGACCGGGGATCGGCGCTGACCGACCGGGAACGCGAGATCCTCGCGTTCGAACGGCGCTGGTGGCGCCACGCGGGGGCCAAGGAGCAGGCCATCCGCGACACCTTCGACATCTCGGCGACCCGGTACTACCAGATCCTCAACCGGCTCCTCGACAACCCGGCCGCCCTCGCCGCCGAGCCGGTACTCGTCGCCCGGCTGCGCCGGCTCCGCGCGGCCCGCAGCCGCGGTCGCGGCCGCTGACCCCGCCGCGGCGTCCGTTTCGCGGGCTGTTCGTTCCGCAGCCGGTTCGCTCTCCGCGCCGCCGAACGGGGCAACCGGCCACCGGCCGGCCCCACGCCCGGTGGCCTCACGACACCGCCACCCCGACCGGCACGTCGGGTCCGACCGGGTCGGCGGACACCCGGCGAAGCCGTACCAGCGCCGCCACGCGGGCGGCGAGCACGCCGGCGTTCAGCACGGCCGCCAGCGCCACCCAGATGACCAGCGCGGGCGAGTAGTAGCAGAGCTGCCGTAGGGTGATGTCCCGTCCGCCGTGGTTCAGCAGCTGCCTCACGGTGATCGACGAACCTCGGCGGTCGGCGATCCGGAAGTCCGGCAGGTAGTCCCGCACCGGGGCGTCGAGTTGCACCCTTCCCGCCTCGACCAGCTGGAGGACGGCGAGTGCGGTGAACGACTTGCTGACCGGGGCCAGCGGCATCGGCGTGGTGTCGGTGACCGCCGCCCCGGACGGGTCACGGCCGTACCCGGCCGTCCACACCACTTGATCACCCTTGGTGATCGCGACCGCGACACCCGGGTAGCCCGCGCGCTCGGCGAAGTCGGTCACCAGCCGGGCGACCGCCGCGCCGTCCAGCTCCGCCTCCCCGGGCGCCGGGCCCCTGGCGGACGCCGGTCCGGACGCCACGAGGACGGTGGCCAACCCGATGACCACCGCGCCCGCCGTACCCCGCCACCTGTTCCTGTTTCCGGGCATCTTCCTGTTTCCAGGCATCGCACAACCCCCGTCGTCTCGGCGACGACGCCAGACGCTAGGGATCCGGGCGCTTGCCGGGTGCGGCCGATCGGCATGCGTCGGCCCTGACCTTCGTCACCCCGCGGACGGGGTACGGGTCACTTCTCGTACGTCCGCAACCCGTTGCCGAGAGCGATGAACGTCGGCGCCCACTCGCCGATGAAGATGCCCCAGCGGTCGGCCCGGTCGATGCCGGCCTTCTCCATCTGCCTCGACAGCAGCCAGCTCACGAACGACAGGCCGATGCTGGCGACTCCCGCCAGGTACAGGTGCTCGGCGCGCAGCCCCATCTTGTGCAGGTGCTCCAACATGACGAACCCCCTCGTACCAACCCCCCGCGGTCGACGCTACCGCCCGCGACGGGTCGCGATCGGTGGTTCGCCTATCCCGAGGCACCGGTCAGGACGGCATCCGAACCTGGACCGCGTTCGCCCGGCGGCCGGTCGCGCCGGGTCCGTTCACAGCCGGCCCGCCGGCGGGGACGAGGACGTGGCCGCCACACCGCGCCCTCCCGGGGTGGTACTCGCAGATGCAAGCCATTTCTCGGCATCGGTACGCAGATGCGGCATGAATGGGGTGCCTCGCTTTGCATGTGCGGCTGTTATGGTTTCCGGGTGGGTTCCTTCCGCATCGGCGAGGCCGCCGAGCTGCTCGGGGTCAGCCCGGACACGGTGCGGCGGTGGATCGACTCCGGCCGGATCGCCGCCGGGCGCGACGACCAGGGGCACCGGGTGGTCGACGGGCGAGACCTCGCCGCCTTCGCCCGCGCCCAGGCCGCCGAGCCGGACGGGCGGTCCGACGTCTCCTCCGCCCGCAACCGGCTTCGCGGCATCGTGACGGCGATCACCAGGGACGAGGTGATGGCCCAGGTCGACATCCAGGCCGGGCCGTTCCGGATCGTGTCGCTGATGAGCCGGGAAGCCGTCGACGACCTGGGCCTGGAGGTCGGCTCGGTGGCGGTGGCGGTGATCAAGGCGACGACGGTGGTGGTCGAACGGGCCACCCCGACCGCCGCGGGGCGCGGACGGAGCGGCGCATGACCCTCCGACCACGACCACGACCGGGGAGCCGACCTCGTACGGCCCGCGGACTCCTCGCCGCGCTCGCCGCGCTGGTGCTCACCGTGACCGCCTGCGGCGACGCGACGCGACCGGGTGCCGGCGGCGGCTCCGGGTCCGGCGGCGATCTCACCGTCTTCGCCGCCGCCTCGCTGACCGACGTCTTCACCACCATCGGGCGGGACTTCGAGGCGGCCACCCCGGGGGTGCGGGTGACCTTCAACTTCGCCGGCAGTTCGGCGTTGGCGACGCAGATCGACCAGGGCGCCCCGGCCGACGTCCTCGCCTCCGCCGCACCGGAGCCCATGCGGACCGTCACCGACGCCGGAAACGCCGACGGCAGCCCGACCGTCTTCGCCCGCAACCAGCTCGTCATCGCCGTACCCGAGGGCAACCCGCGCGGGGTGACCGGGCTGGCCGACCTGACGGCGCCGGGGATGAAGGTCGCGCTGTGCGCCGCGCAGGTGCCGTGCGGGACGGCGGCGAGGTCGGTGCTCGACGCGGCCGGGGTGCACCTCACCCCGGTCACGCTGGAGCAGGACGTCAGGTCGGCACTGGCCAAGGTACGGCTCGGCGAGGTCGACGCCGCACTGGTCTACCGCACCGACGTCCGGGCCGCCGACGCCGAGGTGGACGGCGTCGGGTTCCCCGAGTCGTCCGGGGCGGTCAACGACTACCCGATCGTGGTGCTGCGGAACGCGCCGAACCCGACCGCGGCCCGGGCGTTCGTGGCGTACGTGGCCACCGGGCCGGGCCGGGCCGCCCTCGCCGCGGCCGGCTTCCAGGTGCCGTAGCCCATGCGCCGGGTCGAGACCACCACCCGCCCGGTCCGGCGGTCGGGGCGTACCGGGCGGGTGCCGGTGGCGCTGCTCGCGCCGGCCGTGCTCGGGCTGCTCTTCCTGGTGCTGCCGCTGGCCGGGTTGCTGGCCCGCACGCCGTGGAACACGCTGCCGCAGCGGCTCACCGCGCCCGGCGTCCTCACCGCGCTGCGGCTGTCGGTGCAGACCGCCACCCTGGCCACGCTGCTCTGCCTCGTCCTCGGCGTGCCGCTGGCCTGGCTGCTCGCCCGGGTCGAGTTCCCCGGGCGGCGGCTGGTGCGCGCCCTGGTCACCGTGCCGCTCGTGCTTCCCCCGGTGGTCGGGGGTGTGGCGCTGCTGCTGGTCTTCGGGCGCCGCGGCGTCGTCGGCGGCTGGCTCGACGCCACCTTCGGGATCACCCTGCCGTTCACCACCGCCGGTGTCGTGCTCGCGGAGGCGTTCGTGGCGATGCCGTTCCTGGTCGTCGCCGTGGAGGGGGCGCTGCGCTCCGCCGACGTGCGGTACGAGGAGGCGGCGGCGACCCTCGGCGCCGGCCGGTGGACCACCTTCACCCACGTGACGCTCCCGCTCGTCGGACCCGGGATCGCCGCCGGGGCGGTGCTCTGCTGGGCCCGGGCACTCGGCGAGTTCGGCGCCACCATCACCTTCGCCGGCAACTTCCCGGGACGGACCCAGACCATGCCGCTGGCGGTCTACCTCGCCCTGGAGACCGACCCGCAGGCGGCGATCGTGCTCAGCCTCGTGCTGCTCGCCGTCTCGGTGGCGATCCTCGCCAGCCTCCGCGACCGGTGGGTGGGCACGTGACCCCGGGCGAACGGTCCACACCCGGTCCGGTGACCGGCACACCGGTTCGGCCCGCACGTCCCGCCGTGCCGACGCGACCAGCCCCGCCGTCGGCGGCGATGCTGGACGCGCGGCTCGTCGTCGACCGGGGGAGCTTCCGGCTCGACGTGGCACTGCGCATCCACCCCGGTGAGGTCGTCGCGCTGCTCGGGCCGAACGGTGCGGGCAAGACCACGGCACTGCGCGCGCTCGCCGGGCTGACCCGGCTGCACGCCGGGCACGTCACCCTGGCCGGCCGGGACCTCGACCGCCCCGGGGCACGGCGCTGGACGCCGACCGAGCGTCGCCCCATCGGCGTGGTCTTCCAGGACCACCTGCTCTTCCCGCACCTGACCGCGCTGGAGAACGTGGCGTTCGGCCCCCGGCGGCGCGGCCTCGACCGGCGCCGCGCCCGTGCGGTGGCCGCCGACTGGCTCGACCGGATGGGCCTGGCCGCGCAGGCCCGGCTCAAACCGCGACAGCTCTCCGGCGGCCAGGCCCAGCGGGTGGCGCTGGCCCGGGCGCTGGCGGTCGAGCCCGCGCTGCTCCTGCTCGACGAACCGCTCGCCGCGCTGGACGCCCGGACCCGGCTGGAGGTCCGCGCCGAACTCCAGCGACACCTCGCCGCACATCCCGGCGCCACGCTGCTGGTCACCCACGACCCACTGGACGCCCTGGTCCTGGCCGACCGGCTGGTCGTCGTCGAGGAGGGCCGGGTCGTCCAGGAGGGCGACGCAGCCGGTGTCACCGCCCGGCCCCGCACCGACTACGTGGCCCGGCTGGTCGGGCTGAACCTCTACCGGGGGCACGCCGACGGGCACACCGTGCTGGTCGGGGACGGGTTGCCACTCACCGTCGCCGAACCGCTGCACGGCGACGCGTTCGTGGCGTTTCCACCCTCGGCGGTGACGCTGCACCCGCACCAGCCGGCGCGCAACCCACACAACACCTGGCCCGCGACCGTCACCGGGGTCCAGCGGCACGGCGACCACCTCCGGGTCCAGCTCGTCGGACCGGTGGAGGTGGCGGCCGACGTCACCCCGGCCGCCGCCGCACACCTGCGGCTCGCCCCCGGGCAGCCGCTCTGGGTGGCGGTCCGGGTCGACGAGACCCGCAGCTACCCGGCCGGCATCGACGAACGTCGGTCCACCTCCCCGCCGGTGACCCGGCAGGGTAGACAGGAGCCATGATGCGCGTCCGCTCGGCCTCGGTGCCCGCCCCCGGTCGGATCGAGAACGAGGACCACGTCTTCCAGTACGGGGATCTGGTCGGCGTTCTCGACGGGGCGACCGTGCCGGAGGGCTTCGACACCGGCTGCGTCCACGGGCCGGCCTGGTACGTCCGGCGGCTCGCCGCCCGGATCGGGGTGGCCGCCGCCGAGCGGCCCGCCGCCGCGCTGGTCGGGAACCTGGCCGCCGCGATCCTGGCGGTCCGGGCCGACCACGGCGGGCAGTGCGACCTCGACCACCCCGGCACCCCGTCGGCCACCGTCTGCCTGCTCCGCCACCGCGGCGACCACCTCGACTACCTCGTCCTGTGCGACAGCCCGCTGGTGCTGGACCGCGGCGAGCGGATCGAGGTGATCTCCGACGACCGGCTCGCGGCGGCCATGGCCGAGCTGCGCGACCAGGCGGACGGCGTCGCGCGGCCCGGCGCGGAGGCCGACCGGGCGACCCGGTTCCGGAGGGCGGTGACCCTGCAGCGGACGCGGATGAACCAGACCCACGGCTACTGGGTTGCCGCCGCCAACCCCGACGCCGCCTTCCACGCCCTCTCCGGGAGCCGCCCGCTGACCGGTCCGCAGCGGGTGCGCCGGGCCGCGCTGCTCACCGACGGCGCCTCGCGGGCGGTACAGCCACTCGGACTCGTCGACTGGCGCGGCCTGCTCGACGTGCTCGGCTCGGTCGGGCCGGGTGAGCTGATCCGCCGGGTCCGCAGTGCCGAGGCCGACGCCGGCCGGCGGTCGGCCGGCGTCAAGCGGCACGACGACGCCACCGTCGTGCTCTGCGAGTTCGACGAGGACGCCGCACCGCCCCGCCCGTCCGCCCCGGCGGCGGTCAGCGATCCCGGCACGGCGACATCCGGTGGCGTCGGCTGACGTCGGTCACGAGGATCGGCGGCGCGTCCGTCCCCCTCCGGCAGCTCCGGGCCACATGCACCGCCGGAACGATCACGGTCTACCAGGCGTACCCGCCGTCGACCGCGGTTGCCGCGCCCGCGCACCGCAGGTTCGTGCCGCCGCTGACGCGGGAGCGCACGACCTGAGTCAGGCCGTCGTGCCGCTGATGACGTAGCCGTCGACGTGTCTCGTCCGGGGGTCGCCTCGGATACCGGCCGCCTGCCGCGGTAAACCACCCGGGCCGGCGGAGTGCCGCCACGACCAGCCAACCAGCCGGTGGGACGCCCGGCGGGAACGGGATCAACCGAACGGGGCGGACCCGGGAAACGAGTGGACGCGCACGTCTCCCGGCCAGAAGTATCGAGCCGTGACCCGTGAGGTACGGCTGACGCCGCTGGACGAGCAGCTTCTCGAACCGCTGCTCTCCGTGGCGGTCGCCGAAGCCGAGCCGGACGAGGTGATGCCGCCGGTCGACGCCCCCGCCGGCTGGTCACGGGCGCGCATGGACGCCTTCCGGGAGTTCTACCGGGCGCACTTCGGCGGGCTGGACGGGCCGACCGGCAACGTCATGTACGCGATCGTCCAGGACGGCGACGTGGTGGGCATGATCCGGCTGGGGCGGGTCCACGGCCAACCCGACACCCTGGAGACCGGGATCTGGCTGGGCAAGTCGACCCGCGGCCAGGGAATCGGGCTGATCGCGCTGCGCCTGGTGCTCGCCGAGGCGATCCGGGCCGGCGCCTGCCGGGTGGTCGCCGACACCCGGGCCGAGAACCTGCCGGCGGTCAACCTGCTGCGTCGGTGTGGCGCCGTGCTGGACTCCGACGGGACGGCGGTACGCGCCGAGATCCGGCTCGGGGTCGCCGAGGACGTGGAGGTGGTCGACGCCGGTTGAACGGCCGTGCCGTGTCCCCGGGTCAGCGCCGGGCGGCGTACGCGGCCAGCCAGGCGACCTGGTCCGGGTCCAACGACGGACGGACCCGTTCCCGGGCCGCCGCCACGTGCGCGGCCCGGACCGTCGACGCCTCCAGCGACTCGCGCATCGCGGCCAGTGCCGCCTCCCGGATCAGCGCCGCGCAGTCGGCCGCGGAGAATCCCTCCAACTCGGCGCCGAGCGCCGCCAGGTCCACCTCGTCGGCGAGCGGCACCGCACGGGCCGCCGCCCGGAGGATCTCGGTACGGGCGGCCGCGTCCGGCGGCGGGACGTAGACGAGGCGTTCCAGCCGCCCCGGGCGCAGCAGCGCCGGGTCCACCAGGTCGGGCCGGTTGGTCGCGCCGACCACCACCACGTTGCGCAGCGGCTCCACCCCGTCCAGCTCGGTCAGCAGCGCGGCGACCACCCGGTCGGTCGTACCGCCGTCGGTCGCCTGACCCCGAACCGGGGCCAGCGCGTCCACCTCGTCGAGGAAGACCAGCGTCGGCGCGGCGTCCCGGGCCCGCCGGAACAGCTCCCGGACCGCCCGTTCGCTCTCGCCCACCCACTTCGAGAGCAGCTCGGCACCCTTCACCGACAGCACGTTCGCCCGGCCGCTGCCGGCCAGCGCGCTGACCAGGTACGTCTTGCCGCATCCGGGCGGCCCGTACAACAACACCCCGCGTGGCGGCCGGACGCCGAGCCGGGCGAAGGTGTCCGGATAGGTCAGTGGCCAGAGGACCGACTCGGTCAGGATCTCCTTCACCTCGGCCATGTCGCCGACGTCGTCCAGGGTCACCCCGGCCAGCTCCAGCACCGACGCCTCGGCCATCGAGGTCGGCCGGACCACCTCCAGCGCGGCGGTGAAGTCGGCCATCGCCACCGTCGGTGCCGACGCCTCCTTCTGCCGCAGCGCCGCCCGTACCCCGGCCTCGCGTACCAGCGCGGCCAGGTCGGCGGCGACGAACCCGGGGGTACGGGCGGCGACCTCGTCCAGCCGGACGTCCTCGGCCAGCGGCATCCTCCGGGTCAGCACCGCCAACTGCTCCCGGCGCAGCGCCGCGTCCGGAAGCGGTACGGCGATCTCCAGCGACAGCAGGTCGGGGGCGCGCAGCGACGGATCCACCGCCTCGGGGCGGCTGGTGGTGCAGACCACGGCCGTACCGCCCCGCACGGCCGCGGCGAGGAGCTGCCGGAAGACGGTGGAGACCGGCCCCGGGGTGTCCCGGGGGGCGAGTGCCTCCACGTCCGCGACCAGCAGTACCGCCGGGGGGTCGTCCCGCACCGAGGCGAACGCCGTCCGCAGCCGCGTGGCGGCGGCGTCGTTGGTCAGCGCGGCGAGTTCGGGCGCCCAGACGGTGGCGACCCGGGCACCCACCGCCCCCGCGGCGGCCCGGACCAGTGCCGACTTCCCGGATCCGGCGGGCCCGGTCACCAGGACGCCGAGTGAGACCGTGGTGTTCAGCCGGCTGAGCACCTCACGGTGGTGGAAGCCGAGGTCGAGCAGTTCGACGAGCTGCTCCGCCTGGGGCCGCAGACCCGGCAGGTCGTCCAGCGCCACCGCGGCCGGCTGCGGTTCCACCACCGGTGACACCGATCCGGCCGCCTGCCCTTCCCCGGCCGGTGGCGCCCCGGCCGTCGTGGCCGGCAGGCCCGTCCGGGGCACCGGGTCGCCCCGGCCCGGCCGCCGTCCGCTCGTCTGCCCGCCGTGGGTGACGTGGCCGCCCTGCCAACCGACGATCGTGTCCATGGTGACCAGCACCGAGACCGGGGCGGCGCCTCCCATCCCGGTCGGGCCGGCCGGCTCGGCCGGGGCGGCCGAGCCGGACTCACGGGAGGTGTCCGGCACCGCCTCGGTGACGGTGAGCAGGGCGCTCGTCCAGGCGTACCCGACCGTGTTGGCGAGGCTGCGCCGGGCGGCCTCGACCAGGGTTCGGACCGCCGCGTCGGGAAGAACGTCCTGCGGCAGCAGCGAGACGTCGTCGCCGACGGTCACCACCTTGCCGAGCAACGCGAGGCGGAGCATCTCCGGCGAGACGAGGGCGGCGATCTCCGCCGGGCCCGTCAGCAGCACCCGGTGGGCGGCCACCACCGGGGCGGGGGCGACGACGACCTGACTACCGTCGCGCACGCCCAGGTTGCCCAGGATCAGGTCGTCGGCGTACAGCAGGGCGCGGCTCGCGGTCGGCTCGGCCCGGGCCACGATCCCGGCGGTCACCCGGCGGCCGGTCAGCCGGACCGGATCGCCGGGGTGCAGGCCGAGCACGGCCAGCACCTCGGGATGCAGCCGGACGATGCCCCGGCGGGCGTCCAGTGCCGCCGGCCGGAGACTGGCGGTGAGGGTGAGATCCGGAGCCGTCACCGGCCGAGAGTATCGCGCGCCGAACACCCCACTTTCGTGGTATTCCGGCGTGCCCGGGCCGCCGGCGCCGGCGGCCCCGGCACGCCGCTCACGGTCGATCGGGGTCCGGACCGAGCAGCGACGGGTCCCGGCGGACCATCTCGGCGAGCCGGGCGGCGGCCTCGGCGGTCGGCGGAGTCTCCGGGGCCGCCCAGCCCTGCACCGTGCGTACCGTCATCGGCCAGGACTGCGGCGGCCGGCCGGCGGTCGGCAGGGCCGGCTCGGCGGCCGGGCGTACGGTCACCACGCCGTCCTCCCAGGCGACGTGTACCGCGGAGATCTTCGGCCCGTCGGCGACCCACATGGTGACCGCCACCGTGGGGTGCTGGGCGACAACCCGTTGGACCGCCTCGGTCACCTCGTCGACGGGTGATCCGGTGCGGGTGGCCGCCTCCTGGGCCAGCCGCCGCTGCAGCGCCTCGCGCCGCTCCATCCGGGCCAGCGCATCGTCGAGTTCGCCCCTCATCGTGTTCACCTTTCCCGCCCGCCGCCGGCTCGCCCGCCCACCGCCGGCTCCTCCGGCCGACGGTCGTCCCCGAGCGGCCGTCTCTCGCGGGCTCAAGTTTCCCGCTGCCGGGATCAGACGATCCAGCGCCCGATCCGGCACGATGAGTAAGGGATTCTGTACCAGCAGTCGAATCGATTGGCGAAGGGACGCACGGGGACGAGCCTTCGGCGCCCGTGTCGGTCCGGTCACCGCTCGCCACCGTCCCGCCCGTCGACCGCGTCGACCCGTCCGCCGATCCCGCCGGGCAGGCGGCGGGCCGGGCCCGCCGGGTAGGTGATCGTGTCGGGGCCCGGGGCGTGACCCGGAACCGGCGTCCGGGCCGTACCGTTTGTTCATGCCTTCCCTCCTGCTGGCACGGTTGCGCCGTGTCCTGGTCCCCGGTACCGGACGTGAACGGCGCGGTATCCGGGCCGGCGCGGGTGGCGACGGTGCCGTGGCCGGCCCGGGCGCCGACGGGTCACCGACTCGGGCCGGGCGTGGGCGGTGGCGATCGACCCGGCGCCGGGTGGTGGCCGGCGCGGTCGCGGTCGCGTTGCTCACCGCGGCGACCGGATGGGCGGTCTGGCCCGAACGGGTCTCCTGGTCGGCCAGCGAGGCCATGATCACCGTACTATCCGGACCGGACGGCACCGAACCGGTCGAACTCGACACCACCTTCTTCCTGCCGGACCGGGCGAGCGCCGCGCACCCGGTGCCGGCGGTGCTGCTCGCCCACGGCTTCGGCGGGACGAAGCAGTCGGTCCGCGCCGACGCCGAGGACCTGGCCGAACTCGGGTACGCCGTGCTGACGTACACGGCACGCGGGTTCGGGCGCAGCGGCGGGCAGATCCACCTCGACCACCCCGACCACGAGGTACGGGACGCCTCCCGGCTGCTCGACTGGCTCGCCCGGCGGCCCGAGATCCGTACGGACGCCCCCGGCGACCCCCGGGTCGGTGTGGTCGGTGGCTCGTACGGCGGCGGCCTCGCGCTGCTGCTCGCCGCGTACGACTCCCGGGTGGACGCCATCGTGCCGATGATCACCTGGCACGATCTGGCCCGGTCGTTCCTGCCCGAGTCCACGGGTCGTGACCCGGTCGACGGGGTCTTCAAGAAGGGCTGGGCGGGCCTCTTCTTCGGCGGCGGCATGGCCGGTCCGGGTGGCGCCGGCCCGGGTGGGCTCACCGCGTCCGGCGCCGGCACCGGAACCACCCCGCGGAGCACCACCGGAGCCGACGGCACGCCCGGCCGGCCGTCGCACACCGGCACCCCGGACCCCGGCGCGACCGGCACGCCGGGCCGGGCGCCGGGCACCGCCACCCCTGCCGGTGCGACGGCGGACGACCCGGCCTGCGGGCGGTTCGCCGCCGACGTCTGCGCGGCGTACCTGCGGATCGCCACCAGCGGACGGGCCGACGCCGACGCGGTGGCGCTGCTGCGGCGCTCCAGCCCGGCCGGGGTCCTCGACCGGATCACCGCGCCGACGCTGCTGATCCAGGGGGAGGCCGACACCCTCTTCACGCTCGCCGAGGCCGACGCCAACGCCCGGGGGATCGCGGCGAACGGCACGCCGGTCCGGGTCGCCTGGTTCACCGGCGGGCACGACGGTGGCGACGGCCCGCGCACCGACCGGGACCGGGTCCGCCACCTGACGGCCCAGTGGCTCGACCACCACCTCAACGGTGTCGGGCCGGCGCCGTCGACCAGCTTCACCTGGTCGCGGATCGCGGGCTTCGACGCCCTCGACCGGGGCCTGATCGCCTCCGGATACTCCACCGCCGGATATCCGGGGCTCGCCGGCACGTCCCGCCGGGCCGTCCCGGTAGCCGGCCCGGCGCAGCGGATCGCGAACCCGCCGAACGGCAACCCGGCGCCGATCTCCGCGCTGCCGTCCGCCGGCGGGGGTCTCTCCTCGTTCCTCGACCGCGTGGCCGGGGACCTGCCCGGCCAGCACGCGCGGTTCGAGTCGGCGCCGCTGGCCGAGGCGGTGGACGTGGTCGGCGCGCCGACCGTGCGGATCCGGGCCGCGTCGCCGACCGGCGAGGCGGTCCTGTTCGTCAAGCTCTACGACGTCGACCCGGACGGTTCGGCGACGCTCGCCAACGGCCTGGTCGCCCCGGTACGCCTCACCGGCCTCCCCGCCGAGGTCGACGCGGCCCAGCCGGTCGAGGTGACCCTGCCGGCGATCGTCCGCCGGATCGACGCCGGGCACCGGCTGCGGATCGTCGTCGCCAGCGCCGACCAGGGGTACGCCACCCCGGCCGAGCCGGTCACCTACACCGTCGCCCTCGGCGGCCCGGCGCCCGCCGACGCCGCTGGCGGGGCCCCGGGGGCCGTCCCGGCCGGACTCCCGCTCACCGGGACCGAGGTCTGGCTTCCGACGGTCGCCGGCGATCCGATCGCCACCCCGGCGGTGCTCTGGCGCTGGGCCCTGGCCGGGCTGCTCGCCGCGATCGTCTGCGGGCTCGCCGTGGTCGTCGCCGTCTCACGCCGCCGGCACCGCCGCCAGGACACCGCGGTGGTCGCCGAGTACGCCGACACGCCGCTGGTCGTCCGCGACCTGCGCAAGGAGTACGCCGACGGCTTCGTGGCGGTCTCCCGGATCGGCTTCGAGGTGCGGCGCGGCCAGGTGGTCGGCCTGCTCGGGCCGAACGGCGCCGGCAAGACCACCACGCTGCGGGTGCTGATGGGGCTGACCCGGCCGACCGCCGGGGAGGTCTACGTCTTCGGGCACCGGCTGGTCCCGGGCGCACCGGTGCTCAGCCGGATCGGCGCGTTGGTCGAGGGGCCGGGCTTCCTGCCGCACCTGACCGGTCTGGAGAACCTGCGGGCGTACTGGCGGGCGACCGGGCGACCCGAGGAGGACGCGCACCTGGCGGAGGTGCTGGGGATCGCCGGACTCGGCGACTCGATACACCGGAAGATCCGCACCTACAGCCACGGCATGCGGCAGCGACTGGCGATCGCCCAGGCCATGCTCGGACTTCCGGAGCTGCTGGTGCTCGACGAGCCGACCGACGGGCTCGACCCGCCGCAGATCGCCGAGATGCGTCAGGTGCTGCGCCGGTACGCCACGGACGGTCGTGCGGTGCTGGTCTCCAGCCACCTGCTCGCCGAGGTGGAACAGACCTGTACGCACGCGGTCGTCGTCCACAAGGGGCGGATCGTCGCCGCCGGGGCGGTGGAGGAGATCGTCGGCGAGTCCCCGAGCACCCAGTTCGACGTCTCCGATCCGGAGGCCGCGCGGGCCGTCCTGGACCGGGTGACCGGGGTGCGGGTGCGGTCGGCGGGCAACGGTGCCCTGGTGGTGGACACCAACGGCACGGCCCGCAGCGAGGTGGTCGCCGAGCTGGTCCGGGCCGGGATCGCGGTCGACCGGGTGGTGCCCCGGCGCCGTCTGGAGGACGCCTTCCTCGCCCTGGTCGGCGAGCACTCACGAGGAAGCGGGGACCGGTGATGGCCACAACCGACCTGACCGGCGGGACCGTGCCGCCGGATGCGGCCGGCGGGGCGCGTGGCTACCGTCCGCGGGCGACGCTGACGGTGGCCACGGAGTGGCGGCGGCAGGCGTCGCGGCGACGTACCCGGCTGACGCTCGGGTTCATGGTGCTGTTGCCGCTGATCGTCCTGGGCGCGTTCGAGTTCGACAGCGGTGCGGACGGCGACGGTGGCCGCGGGGAGTTCGCCAGCCTGGTCGAGATGGCCACCTCGGGCGGGCTCAACTTCGCCCTCTTCACGATCTTCGTCTCGGCATCCTTCCTGCTGGTCGTCGTGGTGGCACTGTTCTGCGGCGACACGGTGGCCAGCGAGGCGAGCTGGGGGAGCCTGCGGTACCTGCTCGCGATACCGGTGCCCCGGGCCCGGCTGCTGGCGGTGAAGCTGGTGGTCGCGTTGGGGTACTCGCTGCTGGCGCTGCTGGTGCTGGCCGGCACCGCGTTGCTGGCCGGCACCCTCCGGTACGGCTGGTCGCCGCTGCGCAGCACCGTCGCCGCCCAGATCCCGCCGGGGGAGGGGCTGCTGCGCCTGCTCGGCATCCTCGGCTACCTGGCGGTGGTGCTGCTCGCGGTGGCCGGGCTGGCGTTCCTGCTGTCGGTGACCACCGACGCCGCGCTCGGCGCGGTCGGCGGGGCGGTGCTGCTCTGGATCCTCTCCAGCATCCTCGACCAGATCACCGCGCTCGGGGCGGTGCGCACCGTCCTGCCGACGCACTACGCCGGTGCGTGGCTGGGGCTGTTGTCGACCCCGGTGCAGACCGACGACCTCGTCAGGGGCGCCATCTCGGCGGTCTGCTACGCCACGGTGTTCTGCGGTCTGGCGTTCTGGCGCTTCACCCGCAGGGACGTCACCTCCTGACCCGCGGTGACGTCACCCGCCGGCACCGGCGCCGGCCCGGTCCGCGTCGCACGGCTCGCGGCCGCCCCGCGTATCGTCGGTGCCGTGACGCCGGACGTGCTGACCCGCAACGTGGTCACGATCTGGGGTGAGGACGGCCGGCGGTGGCTGGCCGGCCTGCCGGAGCTCCTGGCCCGGATCGCCCGGGACTGGGAACTGACCGTCGACGGCGGTACGTACGAGCTGTCCTACCACTACGTCACGGCGGTGACCTGCGCCGACGGCACCCCGGCCGTGCTCAAGCTCGGGGTGCCCGGCGGCGACTCGCTGCGGAACGAGGCGCTCGCGTTGCGGACCTGGTCCGGCCGGGGCGCGGTACGTCTGCTCCGGACCGACCTCGCCCGGGGCGCGCTGCTGCTGGAGCGGGCCGAGCCGGGTGTGCGGCTGAGGGACCTGGTGCCCACCCGCGACACCGAGGCGACCTCGGTCGCGGCGGCGATCCTGCGCCGGCTTGCCGTCCCGCCCGCGCCGGACTGCCCACTACCCGACGTGTCGACCCTGGTCGGCGGCCTGGACGACTACGTCGCCCGGCACGGCCAGACCGGCCCGCTGCCGGGCGGGATCGTGGCGCGGGCCGCCGGGCTGATGCGGGAACTGTGCGCCTCGGCCCCGGCCCGGGTGGTGCTGCACGGCGACCTGCACCACGACAACATCCTCCGGGCGGGCCGCGAGCCGTGGCTGGCGATCGACCCGCACGGGTTCGTCGGCGACCCCGGGTACGACGTCGCGACGCTGCTGTACAACCCGGCTCCGGGCGACCGGGATCCGGCGCTGACCGCGCTGGTTCCGGCCCGGGTCGAGCAGCTCGCCGACGAGCTGGCGATGCCCGTCGACCGGGTGGTCGCCTGGGGTTTCGTCCACGCGGTGCTGTCCGACGTCTGGGCCGCCGAGGGGTGGGCGCCGGGCGATCCGTCGCCGGCCAGCCGGGCGCTGGACGTCGCGCGTCTGCTCCTGCCCCGGCTCGCGGCGTAGCCGTCGGCTCACGCCACGAGCAGGGCGACGTCGTACTTGCGCACCTCGGGGTCGCGGGTGACCAGGGTGAGACCCTCGCACCGCGCCTGGGCCACCAGGATGCGGTCGAAGGGGTCGCGGTGGATCAGGGGCAGCCGTCCCGCGGCGACCGCGTGGTCGGATCTGACCGGAAGCTCGTGGAACCCGCTGTCGCGGACCCGCTCCGGCAGGTCGGTGGGCTCCTTGAGCTTGCCGATCGCCTGCTTGATGGCGATCTCCCAGATCGTCGCGGCGCTGACGTAGACGTCGGGCTCGTGGTCGAGGCGCTCCTTCAGGTCGTCGGCGAGGGCCGGGTCGTCGGTCAGCCACCAGAGGACGACGTGGGTGTCCAGCAGCAGGCTCACTGGACCAGTCCGAAGTCGCGGGCGATGGCCTCGTTCACCTCGGGGTCGTCCCAGTCCTCGGTGGTGACCAGCCTGCCACGCAGCGAGCCGCGACCGGTACGGTTCACCCGCGGGACGAGGGGGATGACCTTCGCGACCGGGTGCCCGGCCCGGCTGATGATGATCTCCTCGCCGTGCTCGACCCGATCGATGATCCGGGACAGGTGCGTCTTGGCGTCGTGGATGTTGAACTGCGCCACCGGCTCGCCTGACATGCGACCCCCTCCCTGGCTAAGAGGTTAGTCCATCCCGGGTCGGCCCGCCGGTTCTCGTGCCCGCCGCCGTCCGCGGACCGCCCCGCCGTCGCGCTGTCCGCCGGTGGTCGGCTGTCGGTGTCGCCCGCCCGGTGGTCGGCCGTCGGCGCCGTTCTCCGATGGTCGGCAGTCGGCGCTGTTTGCCGAAGCTCGGCAAGGTCCCGGGGCGGTTGTTGACCGGCGTTTGCCGGTGCGCCGCCGATGTTCTTGAACCAGGCTGGAGACTCCACGACCCGGCCGAGCGGCGAAGGAGGCAACTGGCATGTCCGCCGCGACCACCGGCGACCGCCGGGCGGGCGGAGCCCGGATCGCACCGCCGGACGTGCGGGACGAGGCGCGGGAACCGACTCCGATGGCCGTCGACCTCGGCAGCTCGCGGCTGCGCGTCTGGGGACTCGCCCGCGGCACGGTCAGCGCCCCCACCGTCGAGCGGTCCCGGCGGACGCCGCTCGTCCGACGCGGGCGTCTGGTGGACGTCGCGGGCTGCACGGCGGTGCTGCGGCGGTTGTGGCACCGCCTGGACCCGCCCGCGCAGCCGCCGCTGGTCGTCGCCTGCCGCCCGGCGCTGGCCACCCCGGCCGACGAGCAGACCATGCGGGAGGTTCTCACCGCCGCGCTCTCGCCGTGCCGGCTGCTGTTCATCGACACCGTCCGGGCGGCGGCCATCGGCGCCGGGTCCGCCGCCGGTGCCCTGCTCATCGCCGACATCGGCGCCCAGATCACCGAGGTCGGACTGCTGTGCGACGGTCACGTCGTCACGTCCCGACGCGCCAACCTCGGCACCGCCGACCTGACCGAGGACGTCACCGTGCACGTCCTGGCCGCGGTCACCGCCCGGCTGGTGCGCGAGGTGTACCAGCACACCGCCGACCGGCAGCAGATCCTCGCCGCACTCGCGCGGGGGATGGTGGTCGTCGGCGGCGGCGCCGCCCAGCCGGACCTGATCGCCGCCCTGGCCCGGGCCCTCCGGATCGCGGTACGCGCCGCCGCCGCGCCGCACACGGCCGCGCTCACCGGTGCCGGGCTGGCGGCGATGTCCGCCGTACGGCATCCCGGTCCCGCCTGAGGCCACCCGCCGGGGCCGCCGTACCCCGAGAAACCGCTAGACCCGCTGGTCGCGGCTGGCGATGCCGGCCGGTGCGGCGGCGAGCGCGGCCTGGATCGCCTCGACCAGCGCCAGTGCGGACTCCTCGGTCAGCTCGACGGCGACCCGGGCGCCCGGCCCCGCCGCCGGGTTGAGGAAGTCGATGTTCACGGTGTGGGCGTACGGGGCGTGCGTCGGGTGGTCGACGTAGACGCTGGCGTCGGTGACCGGGAACCACCCGTTGGCACCCTTGCCGCTGCCCTCGACCGGGCGGGTGACGGTGACGTACGTGCACATGCCGGCCTCCTCAGGCGCTCAGGTGGCGGTCGAAGAACTCGCGGATCCTCCGCCAGCCGTCGGTCGCCGCCTGCGGCCGGTAGCTCGGCCGGTCGACGGCGAAGAAGGCGTGCCCCGCCCCCTCGTAGGTGTGGAACTCGTGCGGCTTGCCGAGCCGGGTCAGCTCCCGGTCCAGCTCCGCCACCTGCTCCGGTGACGGGTACTGGTCGTCGGCGCCGAACATCCCCAGCAGGGGACAGCGCAGTGAGGGGGCCTCGTCCAGCAGCGGCCGGACCCGCAGGGGGAAGCCCGCGGGCGGCTCGCCGACCACGAACGCGCCGTAGCAGTCGACGGCGGCGTCCAGCGGCAGCCGGCACGCGGCGAGGAACGCCTGCCGCCCGCCGGAGCAGTAGCCGATCACCCCGACCTTGCCGTTGGACCCCGGCAGGCCGCGCAGGTACGCGGCCGCGCCCGCGACGTCCTCGACGAGCCGCTCGTCCGGCACCCCGCCGGCCGCCCGGACCGTCGCCGCCGCGTCGTCCGGGCTGGCGCCCGGTGCCTCGCGGCTGTAGAGGTTCGGGCAGATGGCCGCGAAGCCGTACGTGGCGAGTCGACGGGTGATCTCCTTGGTCGGCTCGTCGTAGCCGGGCATGTGGTGGATCACCACCACCCCGCCGTGCTGCTTCGACCCGAGCGGATGGGCCAGGTACGCCTCGATCTCGTCGCCCGCGGCCCCGGTGATCCAGACCGTTCCGGCCTGTATCGCGTCACGCACGTCGTACTCCCCGTCCTGTCCCACGGGATCCTGTCTCACAGGATCTGCGCCGTCCACCGTTCGCGGCGAGGCGTACGGGCCGCCGTCCGGTGGGACGGGCGCCGCCACCACCGCTGCCGGGGAGTGTCTCCGACGCGCACGGCATCCGTCGGCGTCGCTCCGGCGCGGTCCTCGGCTCAGGGTAACGACTCCGTGGCGGGTCGGTCGTCCCACACGGTCCCGGCGTGTGCGGGTGCCCTGTACCGTCCGTGGGAGGTAGCTCACAGCGTGGGAATGGCCGGCGGTGACGAAGGCCGTGGCCCGTAGACTGTGCGGACAACTTCATACCTCATCCAGAGGGGTTGAGGGACACGGCCCGATGACGCCCCGGCAACCACCCCGCCGTCTCGATGGCGAGTAGCGGCGCGGCAGGTGCCAATTCCGTCCCCGCCGCACGGCGCGGCGTAGGGAAAGATGAGAGGACGGCCTCGCCATGACGTCGACCATCGACGCTACTTCGCTTCAGTCCACCCCGCTGACCCCCAACCCGGCCCGCGCCCTGGTGTGTCGCGGCTGTGGCACCGAGTACCCGCTCGCCGCGCAGCACGCCTGTTTCGAGTGTTTCGGGCCGTTGGAGGTCGGCTACGACCCGGCGCTGTTGGCCCGGGTCACCCGCGCCGACATCGAGGCCGGTCCGCGGAACCTCTGGCGGTACGCCCCCCTGCTGCCGACCGGGCAGGACCCGACGACCCGGGTCACCCTCGACCCCGGCATGACCCCGCTCGTCCCGGCCGGCGGGCTCGCCGCCGAGCTGGGGATCCGGGCGCCGCTGTGGGTGAAGGACGACAGCGCCAACCCGACCCACTCGTTCAAGGACCGGGTCGTCTCGGTGGCGTTGACCGCCGCCCGCGGGCTCGGTTTCACCCGGTTCGCCTGTGCCTCGACCGGTAACCTGGCGAACTCGGTCGCCGCGCACGCGGCGCGGGCCGGTGTGCCGTCCGTCGTCTTCATCCCCGCCGACCTGGAGCAGGGCAAGGTGGTCACCACCGCGGTCTACGGCGGTGACCTGGTCGCGATCGACGGCTCGTACGACGACGTCAACCGGCTCTGCGGCGAGCTGGTCGAGACCGACGAGTTCGAGGACACCGCGTTCGTCAACGTGAACGTGCGGCCCTACTACGCCGAGGGGTCCAAGACCCTCGGCTACGAGGTCGCCGAGCAGCTCGGCTGGCGGATCCCGGAGCAGGTCGTGGTCCCGATGGCCAGCGGCGAGCTGCTCACCAAGATCGACAAGGCGTTCAGTGAACTGGTGGAGATCGGCCTGGCGGAGGCGCCGGCCAACGGCTGGAGGGTCTTCGGCGCCCAGTCGGCCGGCTGCGACCCGATCGTCGCGGCGCTGCACGCCGGCGCCGACGTGATCACCCCGGTACGGCCGACCGGCATCGCCAAGTCGCTCAACATCGGCGACCCGGCCGCCGGCCTCTACGCCCTGGAGGCGGTGCGCCGGACCGGCGGGTGGATGGAGTCCGCCGACGACGACGAGATCCGCGAGGGGATCCGGCTGCTGGCCCGGACCACCGGGATCTTCGCGGAGACGGCCGGCGGCGTCACCGTGGCGGTGCTCAGGAAGCTGGTGGCGAGCGGCCGGCTGGACCCGGAGGCGGAGACGGTCGTCTACAACACCGGTGAGGGGCTGAAGACGGTCGACGCGGTGGCGGGTCAGGTCGGCCCGACGTACCGGGTGAAGCCGTCGCTGCGCGCGGCACGCGACGCGGGCCTGCTCGGCTGACGTCGCGCGGCCGGCCGCGGCTGCGAGGCTCTGCTCGACCGACGGTCGCGCGGCGTTGCCCGACCGACGCCGCGCGACGCCGGTCTACGCCCCGCGTCGCGAGAGCGACCGGCCGCACTCGCCATCGATCGGCACGGTTGCGGGATGCATGTCGTGTTCGTGATCTTCGGATGCGGTGGGTAGCGGCGGGTTTGCTACAGGTGGTGAAAACGCGGTGCCGAATGCTTGACTGCTGCAACTGCAGCACGCAAGATGCTCCCTGCGGGAGGGCGCCCGCCGTAGACTTCTCAAGTTCTTACGACCCAACGCCGGAGGCGTTGTGCGGGCGTCCCTTCCGACCAGATCTCTCCCGGTCACCCCGTCGCTTCCGGCCGAGCCAAGATCGATACAGGTCGACAACGGCCGTCCGCCGAATCCGCGCACACCCTTCACATGATCGACGAACCGTGATGTCCAACGACGCCAGCCGCGTTCGGTGGCGCGCTTCCCGGTGACCCGATATTCGGTCACCCCGGACCCGGCGCGTCCGGCATTTTCGGGGGCATGGACATCGTGGTCACCCCCCTCCACCCAGCCGACGACGACGCCGTCGCCCGGGCGTACGACATCCGGGCCGAGGCGTGGGCGGCCGACAATCCGGACCTGCCGCCGTACGATCGGCGCATCTTCGTCGCCGGGCTTCGGCACCCGCTGCCCAGTGACGAGAAGCGGTACGCGCTGGCGTACCTCGACGGGGTCGCCGCCGGTTACCTGGAGCTGCGGCTCCCGCAGCGGGAGAACCGGGAGAACGCCGTCGTCGTGCTCGTGGTCCGTCCGGCGTACCGCCGTCGCGGCGTGGGCCGCGCGCTCTACGACCACGCGGTCCGGCTGCTGCGCGCCCTCGGGCGCAAGCGGATCCTCGCCGAGACCTTCACCCGGAACCCGGACGGTGCGCCCACCGGTGCGGGTGACGCCTTCGCCGCCGCGATGGGCGCCCACATCGCGCTCACCGACATTCGCCGACGGCTCGACCTGACCACGCTCGACGAGGCGGAACTCGACCGACTGCTGGCCGAGGGCCGGGCGCGTGCCGAGGGGCACTCGGTGGTCACCTGGGTGGGGGCGACGCCGGAGGAACACCTGGCCGACGTGGCCTACCTGAACAGCCGCCTCACCGGGGACGCGCCGACCGGCGACATCACCTGGGAGCCGCCCGCCCCGGACACCACCCGGTTCCGCGAGTTCGAGGCGACGCAGGCCGCCCAGGGCTGGCGCTGGTACAACTGCGGCGCCCGACACGACGCCACCGGACGGATCGTCGGCTGGACCGCGATCGCCGTGTCCTCCGGCTGCGACTGGCACGCGTGGCAGCAGATCACCCTGGTCGACCCCGGGCACCGCGGCCACCGGCTGGGCACCATCATCAAGATCGAGAACCTCCGGCACGTCACGGCGCACCAGCCCGCGCTGCGGGTGATCGACACCTTCAACGCCCAGGTGAACAGCCACATGATCTCGATCAACGAGGCTCTCGGGTACCGGGCGGTCGGTGGTGTGACCAACTGGCAGGCCGTGCTGTAGTGCGGCCCACCACACCGTCCCTGGGCCTGCGGCGGCGGCTGCGGCATGATGACGGGATGACGGAGACCCCGCACCCGCTGTTCACCCGGCACGCCGACACCCTGGAGCGTGCGCTGACCGCCATCACCGAACGCCACTACTGGTCCGCCTACCCGGAGTCGCCCAGCCCCCGCGTCTACGGCGAGACCGCCGCCGCGGAGGGCGAGGCCGCCTTCCGGTCGTACCTCGCCGGGAAGTTCCCGCTCGACCAGCCCGGCACCCGGGACTGGGTCGCCACCGAGGCCAGCCCGTTCGGGATCGACCTCGACGTGCAGTACCCGCACGCGGACGCCGAGGCACTCCTCGCCGCCGCCGCGGCCGCGCTGCCCGCGTGGCGGGACGCCGGCCCGCAGACCCGGGTGGGCGTCTGCCTGGAGATCCTCGCCCGGCTGCACAAGCACGTCTTCGAACTCGCCAACGCGGTGCACGCGACCACCGGCCAGGCCTTCGTGATGGCCTTCCAGGCCGGCGGTACGCACGCACTCGACCGGGCCCTGGAGGCGCTCGCCTACGCGTACCGGGAGATGACCCGGCACCCGGCGAGCGTGGTCTGGGAGAAGCCGGCCAAGGGCGAGCCGCTGCGGATCACGAAGACCTTCCACGTGGTGCCACGCGGGATCGCCCTGGCCATCGGCTGCAACACGTTCCCCACCTGGAACACCTACCCCGGGCTCTTCGCCTCGCTGGTCACCGGGAACCCGGTGGTGGTCAAGCCGCACCCCCGGGCCGTACTCCCGCTGGCGATCACCGTCCGGTACGCCCGCGAGGTGCTGGCCGAGGCGGGCTTCGACCCGAACCTGGTGCTCCTGGCCGCCGAGGCTCCCGGCGAGGCGCTCGCCACCACCCTCGCGCTCCGGCCCGAGGTGCGGATCGTCGACTTCACCGGCTCCACCGAGTACGGCAACTGGCTGGAGGCCAACGCCCGGCAGGCCGTCGTGTACACCGAGAAGGCCGGGGTCAACACCGTCGTCGTCGACTCGACCGACGACTTCGCCGGAATGTGCCGCAACATCGCGTTCTCGCTCGTCCTCTACAGCGGACAGATGTGCACCACCCCGCAGAACATCCTGGTGCCGGCCGGCGGCATCGACACCGACCAGGGCCACAGGAGCGTCGACGAGGTGGCGGCCGGGATCGCCGCGGCGGTCGGCAAACTGACCGGGGATCCGGGACGCGCGGTCGAGCTGACCGGCGCGATCGTCAACGACGGCGTACTGGCCCGGCTCGACGAGGCCACCGGGGTCGGCCAGGTGGTGCTCGCGTCCCGGGCGATCGAACACCCGGCCTATCCGAAGGCGGTGGTGCGGACTCCGCTGATCGTGAGGCTCGACGCGTCGGAGGTGGCGACGTACGGGCGGGAGTGGTTCGGGCCGATCTCGTTCGTGGTGGCGACCGACTCCACCGAGCACAGTCTGGCGCTGTTCCGCCAGACCATCGGCGAACGCGGCGCCCTGACCGCCTCGGTCTACTCCACCGACGAGGCGGTGCTCAGGGCCGTCGAGGTCGCCGCGATCGAGACCGGGGTGCACCTGTCCTGCAACCTCACCGGTGGCGTCTTCGTCAACCAGTCGGCGGCGTTCTCCGACTTCCACGGCAGCGGCGCCAACCCGGCGGCGAACGCCGCGCTCACCGACGGCGCGTACGTCGCCAGCCGGTTCCGGGTGGTGCAGTCCCGCCGCTGACGGGGCGTCCCAGACGGTCGGAGGGAAGGGCTGGCGCCGGGGCGGAACGCTCCGGCGCCCGGCCGAGGCGGCACCGCCGTGCGCGGCGGTACCACTCAGGCGGCTCGGAGCATCTGCAGCTCGCGCAGCGTCGGTAGGGTCGGGTGCGGCAGCCGTACCCCCGAGTCGACGAAACCGAGCCGTTCGTACGCCCGGACCGCGCGGTTGTTGCCGACCACGACCTCCAGCCGCAGCTCGGGTCGGCCGGCCGCGCGGGACCAGGCGGCGACCGCCTCGACCAGCGTGGAGAGCAGCCCGCTGCCCCGCCAGGCCGGGGTGATGTAGATGGCGAAGAGAACGGTGCGACCCGGCTCGCCCGGGGCCTCCTGGGCGCCCACGTGCCCGACGAACCGGCCGTCGGCCTCGGCGACGAACGCGGCGTTCCGGAAACCCTCGGCCAGGGTCGCGACCCGGGCGACGTACTCGGCGTGCGGTCGCGCGGCCGCGTCGGCGACGGTCTCCAGGAAGGCCAGGGGCGAGTCGGCGAGCATCTCCAGCCGGAGCGCCCGCATCCGGGCGGCGTCCTCCGCCCGGATCCGGCGTACCGGCGGAAGCCCGGATCCGGGGGAAACCGGATCGGCCGACCGAAGCGGGCCGGCGTGGCCGCCGGCACCCGTGGCGGCGGCGGTTTCCGAGGCGGAAGCTGACACGTCGGTCATGGTCGCACGCCGTGGCGCGAATCCCCGTGTGGGGCCGTCAATTGGGTACGGGCCACGCCGGAGGGCCGATGACCTGGGAAACGGCGGGTGCTGATGGTGTTCGGGCCGAGCGGGGCGTTCGGTGTCCACCGCTGCTGACCGTTTTGGACTAGTGCGCTGTCGGCCGACCTTGGTGTACGGTGCGATTTCGGCCGCTTGATTTGTTCGCTCCCGCCGGGAACCAACAAGTCCGGCGGTTCCGGCAGGCGAACGTCGACGCCGGGCTTTCTCGGCCCCGGCGGAAGTAAGGAAGTGCACCGTGGCGCAGGGCACCGTGAAGTGGTTCAACAGCGAGAAGGGCTATGGCTTCATCGCGGTCGACGGTGGGCAGGACGTCTTCGTCCACTTCTCCGCGATCCAGATGGACGGCTACAAGGCGCTTGACGACGGGCAGCGCGTCGAGTTCGAGATCGCCCAGGGGCAGAAGGGTCCGCAGGCGGAAAAGGTTCGGGTCATCGCCTGAGTCCGCAGGGCTCCGCCGGTCCCGCCCTCCGGTCACCGCTGGCCTGATTCCACGCTCACACACCTGTCCGCTGACCCGGCCCTGAGGCTGGCCCGGGCCGGGGACCGACGTGGCGGGAACGGGCCAGCCCCGGCTGACGTGGACCGGGAAATCCGCTGCCGACATCCCGGCCGCCTCGATGGTGGCCGTTCACCCACAATTTCTCCGCGGTCGCGGATTCGGGCGGTCGTCGCGCCGGCCCGGCCGGGCGTCGCCGCCCCGGTCGTCCCGTGACCGGTCTGTCCGATCCTCCCCCGGCTTCGCCGACCGCCGCGAAGCCGGGGGAGCGGCCGGCGGACCCTTCACCGAAACCGGCGAGGCCGTCCGGCGGGTCGGCACGGTTCCTTTCCGCGACATTTCCGATCTTGCCGCGCGGTGCGTGGCCGATCGCGCGTTTGCGGCCGCTCTCGCGATCACGAATCCGCCACGATCACGAATCCGCCACGGTCGCGGTCGCGCGCGCTCATCAACCCGTCCCGTCCGTGACCGCGCCGCCCGCGGTCGCTCCCGCCACCTGTCGCCCGTCGCCCGGTGCGGCTCCCGTTTCCGTCCCTCCCGCCCTCCCACGCCCGACGACCCACCCTGGCGCACCGTCTCCGCGCCCGGTGATCATGGTGCCCCGGAGCAGGTCGGCGATGGTTCCGGCCCGGGCTGCCGGGCCCCGTCGGCAGCCCCGGGCGGCCGGTCCGGCGCGCCCCACTCGCTTGCACTCGCCTGGGGAGAGTGCTAAACAAGTCATTGGCACTCGCGCGTCGTGAGTGCCAAAGGTCGGGGCGGTAGGGCCACGGCCGCGGGCTCGTCGACAGGGCTCGTGGCACATGGCCGGTCGTCGCGGGCTGTCCGGCCCGGCCAGCGGACGTCACCGTCGCACCGGACGATGGAGCCGTTCGGGCAGGCACAACGCCCGGCAGCCCGTCCGCCAGTGCCGTAGTGACGTCCGAAGGTGCGTAATCAGGCGGCAGGTCGGAGTCGGCCAGACTCTGACGGCCGTGAGTGTCCAGGAGGACAACGCCGTATGGCCAAGATCATCGCGTTCGACGAAGAGGCGCGCCGCGGCCTCGAGCGGGGCATGAACACCCTTGCCGACGCTGTGAAGGTGACGCTGGGCCCCAAGGGCCGCAACGTCGTGCTCGAGAAGAAGTGGG
>Ga0310840_100233_pt1 | contig 53270 bp, 50 predicted proteins | sample SM_ome_8_FD_201304 | JGI IMG/M metagenome (GOLD analysis project Ga0310840, IMG submission 201304) | Sorghum-adapted microbial communities enriched on stacked mutant (SM) sorghum from Joint BioEnergy Institute, Emeryville, California... ...
ACGAATACTAATCGGTCGAGGGCTTATCCTAAATTTACCCCACAAAGTGACGATTCGCTTCGAAGCGTAGTCCGATTACTTTGCGGGGGCCCCGGAAACGGGTTCAGCTTGAAGCACACGCATTCGCTTCCGGTTTTCAGGGTGCAAGGCGGGGGAACCGCAGCCGCTGACAGCGGCAACGCCCCTGTAACGCGGCGGCATAGCTCAGTTGGCTAGAGCGTACGGTTCATACCCGTGAGGTCGGGGGTTCGAGGCCCTCTGCCGCTACCATACCTGGAGGCTTAGCTCAGCTGGGAGAGCATCTGCCTTACAAGCAGAGGGTCGGCGGTTCGATCCCGTCAGCCTCCACCATTCAAGTTCATTACCTATCGCGGAGCCGTGGTGTAGAGGCCTAACATGCCTGCCTGTCACGCAGGAGATCGCGGGTTCGAATCCCGTCGGCTCCGCCATTCAAATCAAGGCTCGGTAGCTCAGTTGGTAGAGCAGAGGACTGAAAATCCTCGTGTCGGCGGTTCGATTCCGTCCCGAGCCACCATGGATTGTTTACCGTGGAGGGCTAGCGAAGTGGCCAAACGCGGCAGACTGTAAATCTGCTCCCAGTCGGGTTCGGTGGTTCGAATCCATCGCCCTCCACCACTTTCACGAATGAAGCCTCTTGCGCATAAGCGCAGGAGGTTTTTTGCATTTCGTCAAAGTTCCTTCCTTGGTTTAGCGGAGCGGCAATAGGGAAAGCTAAAACCCAAACCGTGGAATCGGGGTGGGATGATGTTGCTTGCGGTCATCAGCGCATTGTTCGCTTTCTTCGCCGTGCTCCTGGTCGTGCCGTATGTTACGCGGTTCGCCTTGCGTCACGGCTATGTGGACATGCCGGGACCGCGCAAAGTTCATGCCGCTCCCGTGCCGCTGCTCGGAGGCGCCGCGATCTACGCCGCCACCGCAGCGGCGATGCTGCTCTTCGGCGGCAGATCATCGCTGTCCGTCGCCGTCGCAGTCGGCGGACTGCTCATCGTGTTCATCGGTCTTCTGGATGACACGGCGAAGGCCAAGGGGTATGAATTTCCGATCTGGCCGCGTGTGATCGTCTATCTGACGGCCGCATTCGTGCCGGTGCTGCTCGATATCCGCATCATCGGCGTATCCTCGCCCGGACCGGGCGGCATGATCATGCTGCCGGAATGGGCATCCGTCGTCTCGACCGTGGTGTGGATCTTCGCGCTTACGAACATGATCAATTTCATCGACGGCGTGGACGGGCTGGCAGCCGGCGTCTCCATGATCTCGTCGCTGACGCTGTTTCTGACCGCCGTCATCCGGCATCAGACGGATACGGCGATGCTGGCGCTCATCCTGTTCGGAGCATGCGCCGCGTTCCTCGCTTTCAACTTCTATCCCGCCCGCATTTTCATGGGTGACGCCGGGGCGGCATTCCTCGGCTATGCTTTGTCGCTGATCGCCGTGGAAGGCTCGCTCAAAAGCGCTACGCTCATCACCATTTTGATCCCGATGCTGGCGCTCGGTGTCCCGATCATGGATACCATCATCGTCATGGCGAGGAGGCTCGCCGAAGGCCGCGGGCTGCACAAGGCGGACAATCTCCATACGCATCATGCGCTGATGCGATGGGGGCTCACCCAGATCCAGACCGTATCGTTCCTCTATCTGCTGTCCATCGTATTCGCCCTGCTGTCCATCGTGCTGCTGCTCGCATGGGGCGCATGATCGACGCCGGAAGGCACCGCCTGTCCGAATTGTGCTACAATAACAGTATTCGGGTGCGGATAGGAGCGTTGCGATGGAGTTGTCCTGGAGATCGAAACTGGAATCGCTGCTGGGCGCGCCGATTATGACGGCGGGATTGCCGCTCGGCGAACGGGAATCCGCATGGCAAGACATCGGTCTGGAGCCGGGTGACCGGGTTCGCTCCGGAGATCGGTTCAGGCTGCCGGACGGCACGATCCGATTGATCGTCAGTGCCGACGATGAGAAAGTGGAGTATGCCGACCTCCAGCCTGGCGACCTTACCGGGCGGGAAGAGCAGCTGCTCGAATGGCTGCTGCGGGAGCTGGATCGCGCCAGTCATGCCGAAGGAAGCCGGGAGCGTCCGCTGAACCGGGAAATGCAAAGGTTCGGCGAATGGATTCAGGAACAGATCGGCGCCGGCCGTCTGCAGGCGGCTGTCCCGGATGAGTTCAACGCAGGCGGACGGCTCAACATCGAATGGATCCCGTTTCTTCTGCTCGCCGATCATGCCGCCAGGGCGAACGATGCGGAACTGGAGAAACTGCTGCAGACCTATCTCGAAACGGACGTGCTACTCGTGCCGCTCCGTGATCAGGAGTGGCTCATTCTGGCGCCGGATTCGCTGCTCTATGAGGAGGGCGGCGGCCGGGGGGACATCGAAGAGACGCCGGAGGAACTGCTGGAGAGCGTGGCGCGGGGCATGCATGACATGCTCACCAGCGAATGGCTTGGCGAGAATCATATCGCGGTCGCCCATCCGATCATGCCGTCCGCTGCGGTCGTCGATACGGTGTACCTCCTGCGCGAGACGGTTGCCCTCGGGCGCCGGTTCCATCAGGGCGACACGGTCCATCTGCCCTGGAACATTCATCTGGAGCGGCTGCTGAACAGCATTCCGGATGAGCAGCGGCTCCGATTCATCGAACAGGCGGCAAGCCGGACCGATTTGCTGCTGGAGCCGGAGATCGTGACGACGCTGGAGACGTTTTTCGCCATGAACTGCAATGTGAGCGATACGGCGAAGAAGCTGTTCATCCACCGCAACACGCTGCTGTACCGGCTGGACAAGCTGAAGCAGGATACGGGCCTCGATGTGCGTCTGTTCCGGGATGCCGTGCTGGTGAAGATCATTTTGCTATTGTATAAAGTAACGAAAAGAAAGTAGTTTTTTTTGTATGGTTTGTGCATTTTCTTAGGCGGCTGCTGTACGCTAAGATGGTAATAAGCACTCCAATAAGAGCTTAGGGGGAAGAAACGCATGGCAGGCGTACGCTTGGAACACGTTTACAAACGGTATCCCGGCTCCGATGTCGCATCGGTCAAGGACTTCAACCTCGATATCAAGGACAAGGAATTCCTCGTTCTCGTCGGTCCGTCCGGCTGCGGCAAGTCGACGACGCTGCGGATGATCGCCGGACTTGAAGAGATCACGGAAGGCAAGCTGTACATCGGCGACCGCCTCGTGAACGACGTTGCCCCGAAAGACCGGGACATTGCGATGGTCTTCCAATCCTACGCGCTGTATCCGCACATGAACGTCTATCAAAACATGGCGTTCGGTCTGAAGCTGCGGAAGTTCAAGAAAGCCGACATCGACAAACGCGTCCGCGAAGCTGCCAAGATCCTCGACATCGAGCATCTGCTGGACCGGAAGCCGAAAGCGCTCTCCGGCGGTCAGCGTCAGCGCGTCGCGCTGGGCCGCGCCATCGTCCGCGAACCGCAAGTGTTCCTGATGGACGAACCGCTCTCCAACCTCGACGCGAAGCTGCGCGGTCAAATGCGCGCCGAAATCTCGAAGCTCGCCAAGCGGCTTGAGACGACGGTTATTTACGTCACCCACGACCAGATCGAAGCGATGACGATGGGCGACCGGATCGTCGTCATGAAGGACGGCGTCATCCAGCAAGCGGATTCGCCGGAAGTGCTGTACAACCATCCGATCAACATGTTCGTTGCAGGCTTCATCGGTTCGCCGGCGATGAACTTCATCAAGGGCGGCCTGTACGAGCGCGACGGCTCCGTTCACTTCAAAGCGGACGGCCTCGACATCGAGCTGACGGAAGGCAAGGCAGCCATCGTCCGCGAGAAAGGCTATGTCAATAAAGAAGTCATCCTGGGCGTTCGTCCCGAAGACTTCCATGACGAGCCGGTCTTCCTGGAAGCATCGCCGAAGAGCATCGTGTCGGCGCTCGCGGAAGTCGTGGAAAACCTCGGCCACGAGAAGAACGTTTATCTCGCCGGACTCGGCAGCGACACGGTCATCGCCCGTCTGGACGGCCGTTCCGATGTGAAGGAAGGCGCGAACATCAAGCTGGCGATCGACATGAACAAGATTCACCTGTTCGATCCGGAATCGGAACTGAACATCTTCGAGATCTGATCCGCAGGATCAACACGCAAGTCAATCGAGCCGCCTCGCAGGAGGCGGCTTTTCTGTTGTCCGCGGCTGCCGCGCGCATCATCCCCGCGTTGCGCAAACCGCATCCGATCGGTTACGATGGTAACAAGCGGAAACCGGGAGCCGTACAAGGCTTTCGGTCAGTCATCAGCGCCGCGAACGCAGGCGGCAAGGAGGCAAGACGTTGGCAAAAGCCGTTAAAGTGTCCGTATTGGTCAAGCAATACCAACTGGAGGTCGTGGCGGGTGCGGAAGGCTTAGGCCGCAGCATTACGGTGGATGACCTGCATCGTCCCGGCCTCGAGATGGCGGGATATTTCGAACATTATCCTGGCGAACGCATTCAAATCCTCGGCCGCACCGAGCTGACGTTCTTCCAGACGCTCGAGCCGGAGGTCCGGAAGGACCGGATGAACCGGCTTTGCCGGGACGAGACGCCGTGCATCATCGTCACGCGCGGCCTCGAGGTGCCCGAAGAACTGATCGAGGAGGCCGGCCGGAAACAAATCCCCGTGCTTCGTTCCTCCATGGCGACGACCTATCTGATCAGCAAGATGACCGGCTTCCTCGAGCAGCGGCTGGCGCCGACGGCGACGATCCACGGCGTGCTGGTCGATGTGTACGGCATCGGCATGCTCATCACGGGTTCCAGCGGCATCGGCAAGAGCGAGACGGCGCTGGAGCTGGTGAAGCGCGGCCATCGGCTTGTCGCCGACGATGCGGTCGAGATCATCCAGACATCGGACGGTCATCTGTACGGGTCGGCTCCGGAACTGATCCGGTATCTGCTCGAAATCCGCGGCCTCGGCATCATCAATGTGATGACGCTGTTCGGCGCCGGCGCCATCCGGACGCAGAAACGGATCGAGATGGTCATCCGTCTGGAGAACTGGCAGCAGGAGAAGCAGTATGACCGCCTCGGGCTGGATGAGGAAATGACCCGCATCATCGAGACCGATGTGCCGCTCGTCACCGTGCCGGTCCGGCCGGGCCGCAACCTGGCGGTCATCGTCGAAGTGGCCGCGATGAATTACCGGCTGAAGCGGATGGGATACAATGCCGCGCTCCAATTCACGAACAAGCTGACGGAGTCCATCGCGGAAGATATGGACGATTTCGAATAAGGGGGCGGACGGGCGATGCGTGTTTTTGAACTGGCGATTGATCCGGTCCTGCTTCGGCTCGGTCCGATCAATCTGACCTGGTATGGCACGATCATCGGCTTCGGAGCGCTGCTGGGCCTGCTGCTCGCCATCCGGGAAGGGCGCAGGTTCGGCATCTCTTCGGATTTCTTCATGGATCTGATGCTGATCGGCACGCCGTCGGCGCTGATCGCGGCGCGCGCCTACTATGTGGCGTTCCAATGGGAGAACTACAAGGACAACTTCTGGGAGATCTTCGCGATCTGGCACGGCGGCATCGCCATCTATGGCGCGCTGATCGGCGCCGTCATAAGCGGCGCCATCTATATCAGGGTGAAAGGGTATCCGTTCTGGCGGATTGCCGACATCTGCGCGCCTTCGTTACTGGTTGGTCAGATGATCGGCCGCTGGGGCAATTTCGTCAACCAGGAAGCGTACGGCGGCCCCGTCGAAGAGTCGTTCCTGCGGGACACGCTCCATCTGCCGGACTTCATCGTCAATCAGATGTACATAAACGGAACATACTATCACCCGACATTCCTGTACGAGTCGCTCTGGAATCTCGCCGGATTGGTGCTGCTGCTCGTCCTGCGCCGCCAGTCGTTCATGCGCGCGGGCGAAGTGTTCCTCGGCTACCTCATCTGGTATTCGGCCGGGCGGTTCTTCATCGAAGGACTGCGCACGGACAGCCTGGCCTTCCAGGGGCCGGAGTGGCTGGCGTCGCTGCTGAACGGCCTGTGGTCGCCGATGACCACCCTGTTCGAGCAAGGCTATCTGGATCCGAATTACGGCAATGTGCGCACGTCGCAGCTGCTCGCCGTGCTGCTCATCGCGGCGGGCATTGCGCTCGTGATCTACCGGCGCCTCAGCGGCGCGTCGTCGGAGCGGTACGCCGATCCGATCATTGTAAGACGTCCCGATGGCGCGGCCGCATTGCCGCTTAAGGGTGATCGGATGGCCGATGAGGCGGATGAACCGGCGTCGGATGCATCGCGCGATGCGAATGCGCCCAATGAGCGCAACATTTCACGCGAGTCGGAGGCGGCGGACGAGACGGAAGCGGACAAGCCGTCAGAGGACAAGGCGCAGGATGCGGGAGATACGAAACCCGCTGACAGCACCGGGGCGAAAGGACTGCAGCACGATGACGACAGCGGCCGTACTGTTTGACCTGGACGGGACGATTCTCGATACGAACGAACTGATCATCCGCTCGTTTCTCCATGCGCTGCGCGGCGTGACGCCGCCGGAATTCGGCCGGGAGCACATCATTCCGCACATGGGCAAGCCGCTGAAGGATCAGCTCAGGCATTTTACCGGACGGGACGATGTCGACGATCTGCTCGCGGCATACCGGGAGTACAACCTGCGCGAGCATGACGCGCTGGTAAAGCCTTTCCCGCATGTGGCCGAGGTGCTGGAGCGGCTCAAGGCGGCCGGGCTCAAGATCGGCGTCGTCACGACGAAGATGCGGCTGACGGCGTCGCGCGGCATGAAGCTCGCGGGCATCGACGGTTTCATGGACGCGGTCGTCGCGTTCGACGACGTGGAGCACCCGAAGCCGCATCCCGAGCCGGTGCTCAAGGCGCTGGAGGCGCTGGACGTCCGCCCGGAGCGGGCGCTCATGGTCGGCGACAGCCCTGCCGACATGCAGTCGGCCTTGGCCGCCGGCGCCGTGCCGGTCGGCGTCGCCTGGTCGCTCAAGGGCGAGCGGGTGCTGCTGGAGACGGGCGCGCGGCACATCATCCATGACATGCGCGACCTGTACGAACTTGCGGGATTGGAGCGGAGGACGCCGTGAGGAACGTGGAGCGCTATCCGGTGGAAGGACCGAATTCGCTGTGGCAGGTGTACAAGACGGTCAGCCGGATGAAGGCGGTGCGGAATTTCATTTTCATCCAGCTGGCCCGCTACTGCCCCTCGCTGCCGCTCAAGAACTGGATCTACCGGCATGTGCTCGGGATGAAGGTCGGACGGAACACGGCGTTCGCCCTGATGGTGATGGTGGATGTCTTTTTCCCGGAGCGGATCCGGGTCGGGAGCAACACCATCATCGGCTACAACTCGACGATTCTGGCGCATGAATATCTGATACGCGAGTACCGGCTCGGCGACGTCGTGATCGGCGACAACGTGATGATCGGCGCGAACGTAACGATTCTGCCCGGCGTAACGATCGGCGACGGCGCCGTCGTGGCGGCGGGCTCCGTCGTGCACAAGGATGTGCCGCCCGGCGCGTTCGTCGGGGGCAATCCGCTGCGGGATCTGCGGGTGGACAAGCGGCAGCCGGAGTAATAAAAAAATGCCGGTCGGAACGCAACGTTTGCCGGCCCCTCCGCGTCATATGTAATGAAAGCGTAAGGACGGGGAGGGGTGCGGGATGCACCGGGTTCGGACACCGGGACGGCGCGCCAAGGCGGTCATGATGGTCCTGTTGGCCGTATGGACGGCAATGCTCTTCGCGGCTCACGCATCCCGCGAAGTGGAAGCGCTTAATATCCCAATTGAATCCCTGGATGAGCTCTCGGTTCACGCGGATATCGTGTTCGTGGGCACGGTGACGGACAGGATGAAAGACAGCGATACGGAGCATCGGTACACGTTCCGCATCGACATTCCGCTCAAGGGCGGGTTGGAGAAGAAATCGGAGTTGACGGCGCGCGTCCTGCAATTCGGCGATGAGGGCGTCCTCGACAAAGGTTCGTCCTACCTGGTGCTGCTCCAGAAGACGGCGGACGGCGGTTATACGATCGCCGGCGTTCATCAGGGCTTCATCAAACTGAAGAACGGCCGGGCCGAATCGAGATATTACAGCCAGGAGGAAGTGGACCGGTATCTCGCCCGGTACGGCCTGAAGGTGAAGACGATCTATGAACGGCTCGTGCCGCAGGACACGCCGGCCGCGACGCGCCATTCCGTGCGGGATGCGACGTCGCCCGCGGTGCTGTGGACCGGCGGCCTCGCGCTGGCGGCGCTGCTGGCCTGGCTGTTCGCCCGGGCTGTTCGGCAGCGGCGGAATCGAATATGACGGTTGAGTGGTGTGATGCGGGCGGCCTCGGCTTGACGGGGCCGCCTCGTCGTGTTACGATACGGTCAATCCCTTTATTTTGGCAGTATGGTAACATATTAACGCTTTAACGAGATAAAGTAACTGCAGGTGACCCGTGCTATGGCCAAACCGAGAGGTTTCGAAAAACCGGCCGGCGTCAAGGATTATCTGCCCCATGTCGTGGCGAAACTGCGGCATATCGAGCAGCAGGTGCTCGAATGCATGAAGCGGTGGGGCTACGAGCAGATCATGACGCCGACAATGGAATATTACGATACGGTGGGCGTCGCCAGCGCGACGTCCGACAGCAAGCTGTTCAAATTGCTCAACAACCGGGGCACGACGCTTGTGCTCCGTTCCGACATGACGGCGCCGATCGCGCGCGTCGCCGCGTCGCTGCTCAAGGATGCGCCGCTGCCGCTTCGGCTTTCCTATCACGCGAACGTCTTCCGCGCCATTGAAGAGGAAGCCGGGCGGGAAGCGGAGTTCTTCCAGACCGGCGTCGAGCTGATCGGCGATCCGACGCCCGAGGCCGACGCCGAGGTCGTCGCGCTCGCGATCGCTTCGCTGCAGGCGGCGGGCGTGAGCCGGTTCAAGATCGCCATCGGCCACGTCGGCTTCCTGAACGGGCTGCTGGAGGAGAAGCTCAGCGAGAGCGCGGAGGCGCAGCGCGAGCTCAAAGCCTACCTGCTGAGCCGCGACCACGTCGGCTATCGCGAACGGCTCCGTTCGCTCGGGCTGCCGGAGCAGGCGGAGCGGGAGCTCGAAGACATTCTGCGCTTGCGCGGCGGTCAGGAAACGTGCCGGCAGGCGAAGAGTCTGAGCGGCGATCCGGCGGCGCGGGCGGCGATCGACCATCTGTGCGCGATCTGGGACGTGCTGGACGCGTACGGCGTGACGGAACACGTGCTGATCGACCTGACGATGATCGGCGATTTCACTTATTATACCGGAATGACATTTGAAGGCTACGCGGCGGATCTCGGATTCCCCGTCGTCAGCGGCGGCCGGTACGACAATCTGCTGGCGCAGTTCGGCCGGCCTTCGCCGGCGACGGGCTTCGCGCTGAAGACGACGCGCATCCTCGATCTTGTGGACGGCGGCGCGGACGAATCGGGCAGAGGCCGGACGCTGATCGGCTACGACGCTGCCGGACGAGCCGCCGCGCTGGCCGAAGCGGGCCGGCTGCGCGCCGAGGGCCTTGTTGCCGTGACGGCGCAGATGTCGGCCGAAGAAGCCGGGGCGCTGGAACGGGCGCTGCAAGCAGGCGGCCCGATCCTGCACAACGGCGCGGCTTACGAACGGTTCGAGCGTTTTGTCGGATCGACGGGCAAAGGCGCGGACGGAGGCGGTAAACATGCGTGACACGTTGATGGTCGCGATGCCGAAAGGGCGGATCTACAAGCAGGCGTCGCAGCTGTTCCGGGATGCGGGGCTGCCGATCCCGGACGATTTCGACGACAGCCGCAAGCTGATCTTCGATGTGCCCGATGCGGGGATGTCGTTCATCATGGCCAAGCCGGTCGACGTGCCGACCTATGTCGAATACGGCGTGGCCGACATCGGCGTCGTCGGCAAGGACGTGCTGATGGAAGAGAACAAGGATGTGTACGAGCTGCTGGATCTCGGCATCGCGAAGTGCCGGATGTCGGTGATCGGGCTGCCGGATTGGAAGCCCGTCATCCACCCGCGGGTGGCGACGAAGTATCCGAACGTCGCGTCGCAATATTTCCGCGAGCGGGGGCAGCAGGTCGAGGTGATCAAGCTCAACGGCTCGATCGAGCTGGCGCCGCTCGTCGGCCTGGCCGACCGGATCGTCGACATGGTCGAGACCGGCGCGACGCTGCGCGAGAACGGGCTCGTTGAGATGGAGACGATGTTCGACGTGACGAGCCGGCTCATCGCGAACCGGGTCAGCTACCGGATGAAGAACGAAGCGATCCAGGCTTTGTGCGACCGGCTGCAGCAGACGCTGCAGCGCGGCGCCCGGCCGTGAGGCGCGCAAGGCGGCCAGGAGCCGGACAGCGGGCGGCTGGCGGGGGCCGGAAGGCCGGCTGCTGACGGAAATTCGCGGGAGCGGCGGGTACGGCCGGCGTGCGGACGTCTGAGCGGCGGCTCCGAATGGAATCTGGTGCATGTATGCACCAGATTTGGCGATCCCGGCGTTCCGTATGCGAATCTGGTGCATTTTTGCACTACATTTGGACCTGTTCCGGCAAGTTGATGTGAATCTGGTGCATTTTTGCACCAAATTGGGCGATTCCGGCGTTTGGCGCATGAATCTGGTGCATTTTTGCACCAGATTGGGCGATACAGGCGCAGTGACGAATCAGTGAGGGGTGTGGGCCATGCGCATCATGGCGGCGAGCGCATTCAATCTGAAGCGCGAAGTCGAATACGGCAGCCCGGAGCAGAACGCGGCGGTCCGGGAGATCGTCGCGGCGGTGCGGACGAAGGGCGACGCGGCGCTGCTTGAGTTCACCGAGCGGTTTGACGGCGTGAAGCTTGAGGCGTCCGGGCTGAAGGTGACGGAAGAAGAAATCCAGGCGGCATACGGCCAGGTGGACGAGGAGTTCCTTGCCGCGATCCGCGAGGCGGCCGCCAACATCCGCGCCTTCCACGAGAAGCAGAAGCAGAAGTCGTGGATGGAGCCGGCGCCGGACGGCACGCTGCTCGGCCAGATCGTGCGGCCGCTGCGGCGGGTCGGCGTCTATGTGCCGGGAGGCAAGGCGGCCTATCCGTCCTCCGTCCTGATGAACGTCATTCCCGCACAGGTGGCCGGCGTGCCCGAGATCGTCATGGTGACGCCGCCGGCGACGGGCGGTCAGGCGGGGATCAACCCTTACATCCTCGTGGCGGCCGCCGAAGCAGGCGTGAAGGAGATCTACCGGGTCGGCGGGGCGCAGGCGATCGCCGCGCTCGCCTACGGCACGGAGACGATCGCGCCGGTCGACAAAATCTGCGGCCCCGGCAACATCTATGTGGCGCTGGCGAAGCGCGAGGTGTACGGCGCGGTCGATATCGACAGCATCGCCGGGCCGAGCGAGATCGTCGTGCTGGCCGACGGGTCGGCCGACCCGGTCTATATTGCGGCCGACCTGCTGTCGCAGGCGGAGCACGACGAGATGGCGTCCGCGGTGCTCGTGACGCCCTCGGCCGGGCTTGCGAAGGCGGTGTCGGACGAGGTGGAGCGGCAGCTGGCCGATCTGCCGCGGGCGGCGATCGCGCGCAAGTCGATCGTCGACTACGGCGCGATTCTGACCGTCGATTCGCTGGATGAAGGGATCGCGGTCGTCAACCGGCTCGCGCCGGAGCATCTCGAGATCATGACGGCGGACCCGCTGGATGTCGCCGGGCGGATCGAGAATGCCGGCGCGATCTTCCTCGGCGCGTACAGCACGGAGCCGGTCGGCGACTATTTCGCCGGACCGAACCACATTCTGCCGACGAACGGCACGGCGCGCTTCGCGTCGGCGCTCGGCGTCGACGACTTCGTGAAGAAGTCGAGCCTGATCCGGTACAGCCGGGAAGCGCTGCTCAAGCACGGCGGCAAGATCATGGCGCTGGCCCGCCGCGAGGGGCTGGAGGCCCACGCCCGCGCCGTCGAGGTTCGGCTGATGAAGGAGCAAGTCAAAGATATTGGAATGAAAGAAGGCTGAAGCGATGACGGAACCGGTCAGACGCGCGGCGGACATCGCCCGCAAAACAGGCGAAACGGACATCAAGCTGAGCTTCGCGCTCGACGGGACGGGGGAGACGTTGATCGAGACGGACGTGCCGTTCCTGGGTCACATGCTCGAGCTGTTCGCGAAGCACGGCCACTTCGATCTGAAGGTGCAGGCCAGCGGCGACGTCGAGGTCGACGACCATCATACGGTCGAAGACATCGGCATCTGCCTCGGCCGGACGATTCTCGAGGCGCTCGGCGACAAGCGCGGCATTCGGCGCTATGCGAACGTGTTCATTCCGATGGACGAGGCGCTGGCGCAGGTGGTGATCGACATCAGCAACCGGCCGCACCTCGAGTACCGGGCGGAATACCCGGCGCAGACGGTCGGCAGCTTCCACGTCGAGCTGGTGCATGAATTTCTGTGGAAGCTGGCGCTGGAGGCGCGCATTACGCTGCATGTCATCGTGCACTACGGGCGCAACACCCACCACATGATCGAAGCGGTGTTCAAGGCGCTTGGCCGGGCGCTGGACGAAGCGTCGAGCTTCGATCCGCGCGTGCAGGGCGTCCCGTCGACCAAGGGAGTGCTGTAAGAACATGATCGCGATCATCGACTACGGCATGGGCAATCTGCACAGCGTCAGCAAGGCGGTCGAACGGCTCGGCCAGGAAGCGAAGGTGACGAGCGACCCCGGGGAAATCCTCGCCGCTGACGGCGCGATTCTGCCCGGCGTCGGCGCGTTCGGCGACGCGATGCGCAATCTGCGCGAGACGGGGCTGGATGAGGCGGCGAAGGCATTCGCCCGCTCGGGGAGGCCGATGCTCGGCATCTGCCTCGGCATGCAGCTCCTGTTCAGCGAAAGCGAGGAGCACGGCCGGCACGAAGGGCTCGGGCTGCTGCCCGGCCGCGTCGTCCGGTTCCAAGGGCCGTTCAAGGTGCCGCACATGGGCTGGAACCGGCTGAAGTTCGAGCGGGAGAATCCGCTGACGGAAGGACTTGATCCCGGCCACGTCTATTTCGTGCATTCCTACCATGTGCTTCCGGAGCATGAAGGCGATCTGCTGGCGACGACGGACTACCACGGTCCGGTCACGGCGATCGTCGGCCGCGGCGGGCTGTACGGCATGCAGTTCCATCCGGAGAAAAGCGGTGAGCTGGGCATGCGGCTGCTGGGCCGGTTCCTGTCGCTGACGACGAAGGTGCAGACCGAATCGTCGTAATGCGGATCACGGCCCGGGGGACGGTGACTGTCCGCGGGACTGTGGACGCCCGGAATGCAGTGACCGCGGTCCAGGCCGTGACGGCCCCGAGGTCGCTATCGGCCCACGGCTCAGGCGGCGGTGACCGCTACGGAGGTTGAAGATCGTTCGGGTGGCGGCAACCGCCCGGGAGAGGCGCGGGAGCAGCCCGCGGATCGATAGGGTGCAATGCGATGCGCGGTCCGGACGGATGAGGGGGAGAACCGCGACCCGGACGGGCCGGCATGCGGAAAGGAGCCATCATGTTAGCGAAACGGATCATCCCGTGCCTGGATGTGAAAGACGGACGCGTCGTGAAAGGCGTCAATTTCGTCAATCTGCGCGACGCCGGCGATCCGGTGGAGCTCGCGGCGGCGTATGACCGGGAAGGAGCGGACGAGCTGGTCTTCCTCGACATCTCCGCTTCCCACGAAGGGCGGAAGACGATGGTCGATGTCGTGCGCCGGACGGCCGGCGAGATCACGATTCCGTTCACCGTCGGCGGCGGGATCGCGCATGTCGACGACATGAAGACGCTGCTTCGCGCCGGCGCGGACAAGATCGGCATCAATACGGCGGCGGTGCTCAATCCCGATCTGATCGCGGAAGGCTCGTGCGTCTTCGGCGCGCAGTGCATTGTCGTCGCGATCGACGCGAAGTTCAATCCCGAATGGGGAGAATGGGAAGTCTATACGCACGGAGGCCGCAAACCGACCGGCATCCGCGCGCTTGAGTGGGCGCAGCGGGCCGAAGCGCTCGGCGCCGGCGAAATTCTGCTGACGAGCATGGACAAGGACGGCACGAAAGACGGCTTCGACATCGCGCTGACGCGGGCCGTGTCCGAGCGGGTGTCGATTCCGGTCATCGCGTCGGGCGGCGCCGGCAAGGTCGAGCATTTCCACGAGGTGTTCGCGGAAGGGTTGGCGGACGCCGGGCTGGCGGCTTCGGTGTTCCATTACAAGGAAATGACGATCGGCGAGGTCAAGGACGATCTGCGCCGCAAGGGAGTGGAAGTGCGATGAGCGAACTGGCGGAGTCGATCCGCTGGAACGATGACGGGCTTGTGCCGGCCGTCGTCCAGGATGCGGTCAGCAAGGAAGTGCTGATGCTCGCGTACATGAACCGCGAGTCGCTGGCGAAGACGCTGGAGACCGGGGAGACCTGGTTCTGGAGCCGCTCCCGCGGGGAGCTGTGGAACAAGGGCGCAACCAGCGGACACAAGCAGAAGGTGAAGTCGATCGCTTACGATTGCGACGGCGACGCGCTGCTCGTCCAGGTGGAACAGATCGGACCGGCCTGCCACACGGGCAAGTACACCTGCTTCCATCACGAGATCAAGCCGGACGGAAACGCCGAGCGCGAGCCTGCGGCGGACCGGTTCCGGATGATCGGCGAGCTGGAGCGGATCATTGCGAAGCGTTACGCGGAACGGCCGGAAGGCACCTATACGACGTATCTTTTTGAGAAGGGCATCGACAAGATTCTGAAAAAAGTCGGCGAGGAAACGGCGGAAGTGATCATCGCGGCGAAAAACCGGGACAACGACGAGCTGCGGTACGAGACGGCGGATCTCATTTTCCACATGATGGTGCTGCTGCGGGAGCGCGGGCTGCCGCTGGATGACGTCATGGCGGAACTTGCGAGCCGCGAAGGCAAGCCGACGACGAATAAAATGCGATGAAGATCGACTATCATACCCACCATGCGCGGTGCGGACACGCCGAGGGCTCGCTCGAGGATTATGTGAAGCGGGGCATCGGGATCGGGCTCGATCACATCGGCCTGTCTGACCATATGCCGCTCATCCATGTCGATCCGGCCGTCTATTATCCCGGGATGGCGATGCCGATGGACGAGCTGCCGCGCTATGTGGAAGAAGCGTTCGCGCTGAAGGAGAAGTACAAGGGTGTCATCGAAGTCCGCGTCGGGCTCGAAGGCGACTACATCGAAGGGTACGAGGAAGAAATCGAGCGGATTGTCCGGGGATACCCGTGGGATTACGTCATCGGTTCGGTGCATTTTCTCGGCGAATGGGACATCACGGACTACCGGCAGACGGACGGTTGGAAAAGCCGCGATCCGATGGCCGTGTACGAGCAGTATTACGACGCGGTGTGCAAGGCGGCGGTGACCGGCTTCTACGACGTGATCGGCCACATCGACGTCATCAAGCGGTTCGGCGTGCAGCCGGGCGGCGATGTGACGCATCTGGAGGACATGGCGCTTGCGGCGGCGGCGAAAGCGGGCGTCGCGATCGAGCTGAACGCCTCGGGGCTCCGGATGCCGTGCGCGGAGATGTTCCCGTCGCGGCGGATGCTGGTGAAGGCGCGCGAGCTCGGCATTCCGGTCACGCTCGGTTCGGACGCGCATCAACCGGAGCGGCTGGGGCAGTATCTCGACGAGGCGAGGGCGGCGCTGAAGGATGCGGGGTACGCGCAGCTTGCGACGTTCGAAGGACGCAGGCGGATTCTCGTCGATTTTTGAAAAAGACCGTCGCCGATGTATAATGAAATTGACATGCGGCTCGAAACGGATTCGCAAAATTTCAGGAGGGTATCATGTTCAGCGATAAGGTGCGTATTTTCTCGGGGTCGTCGAACCAACTGCTGGCGGAGCGCATATGCGCGGAGCTCGGCTGCACCCTGGGCAGAATCAAGATTTCGCGCTTCAAGAGCGGCGAAGTCTACGTTCACTACGAGGAGTCGGTCCGCAACTGCGACGTCTTCCTCGTCCAGTCGTTCTCTCATCCGATCAACGAGCATTTTGTCGAATTGCTCGTCATGATCGACGCGGCGAAGCGGGCGTCCGCGCGGACGATCAACATTATGATCCCGTATTACGGCTACGCGCGGCAGGAACGCAAATCGGCGCCGCGGGAGCCGATCTCGGCGAAGATGGTGGCGGACGTGCTGACGACGGTGGGCGCAGACCGGATCATTACGCTCGATCTGCACGCTCCGGCGATCCAGGGATTCTTCAACATTCCGGTGGATCACCTGACCGCGCTTGACCTGATCAGCGATTATCTGAAATCGAAGAACATTCGCAATCCGGTCGTCGTTTCGCCGGATGCAGGACGGGCGTCGACGGCGGAGAAACTGGCAAACTACCTGAACGCGCCTTTCGCCATCATGATCAAGAAACGCCCAAAACACAACGAATCCGTCATTACGCATGTCATCGGCGATGTCGAAGGACAGACGCCGATCATCATCGAAGACCTGATCGACACCGGCTCGACGATCATCAACGTCGTGGAGAGTCTGAAGGAACGCGGGGCGGAAGACGCAATCGTCTGCGCGACGCACCCGCTGTTCTCGAATCCGGCCATCGAGAAGCTCGGCCATCCGAACATTCGCGAAGTGGTCGTGACGGACTCCATTTTCCAGCCGGATCTGTCGGAGGACCGGTTCAAAGTCATCAGCGTCGCGCCGATGCTGGCGGAAGCGACCCGGATCATCATCCAGGGCGGTTCGATCAGCACGCTGTTCAAGAATGCGGGCGTCTAGAACCCGTGATGTGATATAATCGATGCAAAATCGAAGCACGGGAGGTGCCTGATCGTATGCGCAAGAAGAACAAAGCGGCGCCCCGCGCGAAAATCATCCCGATCCAGCTGGACGCCGCCTTCTTTTATGAACGTGCGGTCCGGTCGCTGGACCGCTTCCGCTACGACAAGGCACTCCGCTATTTTCGCAAGGCTGTCGAATACGAGCCGGACAATCCGGTGAATCATTGCAACATGGCGGGCATTCTGTCCGAGATGGGCAACTACGAGGAATCGAACAACATCCTGAAGAAGGTGCTGGACGAACTCGACCCGTCGATGACGGAATGCTGGTTCTACATGGCGAACAATTACGCCAACATGGAAATGTACGAGGCGGCGGAGGAAGCGCTCGTCCAATATCTGGAAGAAGACGCGGACGGCCAGTTTCTCGAGGAAGCGGAAGAGATGATGGATCTGCTTCACTACGAGCTGGACAGGCCGCTGAAGCAGCCGGTCGTGAAGGCACGCGGCCGGCTGCACGACCATGAGCGCGCCCGGCAGCTGCTCGAGGAAGGGAAGTTCGTCGAGGCGGTCAAGCTGCTGAAGACGATCATCGAGGAGCAGCCCGAATTTCTGGCGGCGCGCAACAATCTGGCGCTCGCCTATTATTACATGGGCCTGTTCGATCAGGCGGCGGACACCGTCCGGGATGTGCTGAAGATGGACGCGGGCAATCTGCACGCGCTGTGCAATCTCGCGATCTTCCGCATGCACAATGGCGGCCGGGAGGAAGCGCTGGCGATCGTCGGGGCGCTGCGCAAGATGGTGCCGATGCAGCCGGAGCTGGCGTTCAAGCTCGCGACGACGATGGGCATTCTCGGCGAGCATGAGGCGGCGTACGGCCATTTCCGGCGGCTGCTCCGCGAGCTGTCCGGCCATCGGGACCCATGCCTCCTGCACTACACGGCCGTCGCGGCCAGCAACATCGGCCGCCTGGATGAAGCCGCGTGGCTGTGGAAGGAGGCGGCGCTGCTCGATCCGGAAGCGGGCGTGGCCGAGTATTATTTGCAGCATCTGGACGACCTGAAGTCCGGCAGGATGTCTCCGCCGTCCAGCTACCACTACCATCTGCCGTTCGAGGAGCAGCTCCGGCGCTGGGAAGGCTCGGGCGACGAGCTGCCCGAACGGATGAAGCGGGACCCGCTCGTCCGCTCGTCGTTCTTCTGGGCGCTGCGCCACGGCGACCGCAGGATGAAGCTGCAGGTCATCCAGGCGTTCAGCCTCGTCGGGGACGACGAGGTGAAGGAGGCGCTGCGCGAATTTTTGAGGCTGCCCGAGGAAGACGACATGCTCAAGCGCGTCGCGGTCTTCGTCCTGCGCGGCATCGGAGACAACGGGCCGATCGAGGCGGTGCTGGGCGGAGAGCGGGTGGTCATCGAAGCGAACCGGATGCCGGTCCGGATGCCCGCCGCGAACGCGCGGTGGCAGGCGGTCATCGAGGCGGCGATGCAGCGCATCAAGAACCGCTTTGACGCGGTGCAGCAGCACGATCTGCTGACGCTGTGGGCGGAGTTTCTGCAGCGGCTGTATCCCGAGACGCCGGTCATCCGCAAGGCGGAAGGATGGGCGGCGGCGCTCGAGTATCTGACGGCGAAAATGCACCGCAAGGGGATCACCTTCGAGGAAGCGGCGATGCGCTACGGCGTGTCGGCGGCGACCGTGTGCAAGCATGTCCGCCGGATCGACGAGGTGTGCGGCATCCGGGACAGGATGAAGGCGGCGCACATGCAGGGCGAGGCCGAGGGCGATTAGCGCGGGCGCGCGGGAACGGCGTTTATCGCGGGTGTCATCGTCAAGACGTATCGTCCTTGGCAGGATATACAGGCTCTGAGCGGGCAGATTAACGGCAGGCGGCGTGCGGATCGCGGATCCGGGATCTGCCGGCCATGCCGGGAAGCAGGAGGGAGACCAGAATGACGGTATATCGATCGATCATTATCGGCACGGGCCCGGCGGGCCTGACGGCGGCGATTTATCTGGCGCGGGCGAACTTGAACCCGCTCGTCATCGAAGGGCCGGAGCCGGGCGGGCAGCTGACGACGACGACGGAAGTCGAGAACTTCCCGGGATTCCCGGACGGCATCATGGGACCTGAACTGATGGCGAACATGCGCAAGCAGGCCGAGCGGTTCGGCGCCGAATTCAAGACGGGCTGGGTGAACCGCGTCGATCTGTCGAAGCGGCCGTTCACGCTCGAGGTCGAGGGCATGGCGGAGCCGCTGCAGGCGGAGACGCTGATCATCTCGACCGGGGCTTCCGCGAAATATCTCGGCATCCCGGGAGAGAAGGACAACGTCGGCCGCGGCGTCAGCACGTGCGCGACTTGCGACGGGTTCTTCTTCCGCGGCAAGAAAATCGTCGTGGTCGGCGGCGGCGACTCGGCGATGGAGGAAGCGAACTTCCTGACGCGCTTCGCGACGGAAGTGAAGCTGGTGCACCGCCGGAACGAGCTGCGCGCGTCGAAGATCATGCAGGACCGCGCGCGGGCGAACGAGAAGATCAGCTGGCATCTGAACCGGACGCCGCTTGAAGTGGTGGCCGGTCCGCTCGGCGTCACCGGGCTGAAGGTGCGCAACAACGAGACGGGTGAAGAAGAGCTGATCGAGGCGGAGGGCGTTTTCGTCGCGATCGGCCATACGCCGAACACGAAGTTCCTGGACGGCCAGATCGAGACCGACGAGCAGGGCTACATCATCGTGAAGCCGGGGACCACCGAAACGAATGTGCCGGGCGTGTTCGCCTGCGGCGATGTGCAGGACAAGAAGTACCGCCAGGCCATCACGGCGGCGGGCAGCGGCTGCATGGCGGCGCTCGAGTGCGAACGGTTCCTCGAAGGCAACGCCGTGCACGATTGGAGTCATTCGCTGTAAGCTGCAATAAGTATGGCATGCGGGAATCCGCCGACGGAAGGAGCATCCGGCCGTCGGCGGTTTTTTGACGCTGCCGAACCGCGATCGCGTCTGCATGATTCGATGAAAGTTTTCTTATCTCAACGCCTTCGACATCTTCAACTTCGGCTTTCTCGCAAGTGCCAGGATGCCTGCGGCAATGTAGAAAAGACCGGGTATGGCGGCAAACAGGGAAACGAAGCATAATGCTACAGACACGATGATCAAGCCCCAGCCCGCAACGGCGGCATTCCGGTTGCCCTTGAGCAGCCAGACGGCGCACAGCCCGAGGGCGATGCCGATCAACCCGGGGGTGATAAACATCGTCCCTGCCTGACCCAGCTGCTCCAAGGTGTATGCATTTTCGCTTTCGCTCCATCCTTCTTCCAGGTACTGCAAAAACTTTTCGCTTTTCGTCAGATACAAAAAGACAATGCCGGTTCCGACCATGACCAGGCTTGCAATAATCCCAAGAACGCTTAAAGCAATTTCAAATGTACGTTTCATTCGTGATACTCCTCCGTCTTGAGTGATTTTATTTGTGCCCTGGGTGAATGAATATTTTTATATTCATTCATTATGCTGCAAAAAAACGCGCATCATTGCTGATGCTTCGGCTTCGTCAGCCCGTTGATGATGAATTCAATCAAATATTGCATCACTTTCGGAAAATGCTCGATGCCGATCTGCTCTTTATGCATGTCGATGCAAACCAGCGAATCGAAGAAAACGGGCAGCAGCTCCTCATCGATATCATCCCGCAGCAATCCCTGCCGCTTCCAGCTGCGCAGCAGATCCAAGAAAAATTCCCGGACGGAATCCATGCTGCGGCCGTCTTCATCCCTGTAATGCTTCTCGAGTTCCTTGTAGAAGTCGCGATTATACCACTCCTTCAAAATCGGGTTCGCCTGGATGGCCTCCTGGTTTTCCCTGAGCAGCCTGCCGACGAGCTGCACCGGCTCCTGCCTCAGATCCAGCGTTTCGATCAGGCGATGTTTCAGCTTTTCATTTTCCTTTTTGTAGATTTCAATGAAAAGCTGTTCCTTGGAAGCGTAGTAATTGTAGAAGGTGCCTACGCCAATACCCGCTTTTTCGGCTATTTCTTTGATATTCGTTTTTTTGAACCCTTTTGCACTGAACAGCTCCTTGCCGCAATCGAAAATCGCGGTTTTGATGTCCACTTCGCGTTCCTTCCCTTTCTGGTGAATGAATATTTTTTCGTTCATTCACATTTAAGCACACCTACTTACGCCCTGTCAACAAGGACAAAGGCAGTATCCGCGACCATGACAGGCCGCCCGCATTCTTGACCTCGACATACCGTTCGCTTATAGTGAAAAGAGCAGTTAACACAGTGATTGAGGTGGCCTTGTCATGTCGGGTAAGCTTTACGTCGGCCTGGATGTCGGCGGTACAGCGATTAAAGCGGGCGTATGCAGCGAGGACGGCAAGCTGCTGCATACCTTCGAAGGACCGACCGAGAATGAGAAAGGCAGCGACCGGGTAATGGCCAATATGGCCCAATATGCCCGTACCGTTGTTGAGCAAATGTCCGCTTCCTGGGACGACGTCGAAGGCGTCGGCCTCGGCGTGCCGGGATTCCTGGACATTCAGAACGGCGTTCTGCTCACCTCGCCCAACCTTGTTCTGCGGAATGCGCCGCTGAAGAGCTATCTCTCCGAACAGCTCGGCAAGCCGGTGCTGATCAACAATGACGCGAACGTGGCGGCGCTAGGCGAAGCGTGGGGCGGCGCAGGACGCGGCGTGTCCGATTGCGTGATGTACACGCTCGGCACGGGTGTCGGCGGCGGCATCATCATCGGCGGCCGCATCGTCGTCGGCTTCAACGCGATGGCCGGCGAGCTCGGGCATATCGCCATTGTGCCCGATCTGGAAGCCATTCAATGCGGCTGCGGCAAGAAAGGCTGCCTGGAGACGGTATCGTCCGCTACGGGCATCATCCGGATGGCCAAGGACGCGGTGGCGCGCGGCGACCTGGCGCCGCTGGCCGGTCTGGATACGATCACGGCGAAGGACGTCTTCGACGCGGCGAAAGCCGGCAATGAGACGGCGGCGCGCATCGTGCAGCGCGCGGCGCACTATCTCGGCAAGTCGATGGCCCTTGTGTCGGTCGTCGTCAACCCGCAGCGGTTCATCATCGGCGGCGGCGTTGCCAAAGCGGGCGAGTATCTGTTCGAGCAAATCCGCGAAGCGTATTTCAAGCATGCTCTGGAAGCTGCTTCGAAGGGCGTGGAAATCGTGCCGGCCGAACTCGGCAACAACGCGGGGGTCGTCGGCGCAGCAGGGCTCATTCTGCGTTCTTGATGAACGTGCAGGCCGGTTGCGACCGGCCTGTTCGTTATTCCCGGCCGCCATTCGCTGCGGTGATGGGGCGGCCGGGCGGTTCATACGCTATAAGATAGACATTTGGAAGTTTCGACGCTGATTCGGATGCGCCTTGCCGGAAGAAGGATGGCGCGGGCCGTTTTTACTTGATTCGGGGGAGGGGATGCCGCCATGACTGGCGGAACGGCAGTCCCAAAATTGGTCATCATTACGGGCATGTCGGGCGCGGGCAAGACGATTGCGGTCCAGAGCTTCGAGGATCTGGGCTTCTTCTGCGTCGACAACCTGCCGCCCGTGCTCATCCCGAAGTTCGCCGAGCTGATCGAGTCGTCCAGCGGCAAGATCGGCAAGGTGGCGCTCGTCATCGATCTGCGCGGCCGGGAGTTCTTCACCGCGCTGTCCGAGTCGCTGGCCTACACGCAGGAACATTTCACGATCGGCATCGAGATTCTGTTCCTCGACGCGACGGACAGCGTGCTCGTCCAGCGGTACAAGGAGAGCCGGCGCCGGCATCCGCTTGCCGACGGCGGCGTGCCGCTTGAAGGCATCCGGCTGGAGCGCCGGCTGCTGGAGGACCTGAAAGGGATCGCGACCCATGTGATCGATACGAGCAGCCTGAAGCCGTCGCAGCTGAAGGCGCTCATCGCCGATCGGTTCTCCGAAGCGAACCGGGAAACGTTCGTCGTGAATCTGACGTCGTTCGGCTATAAATACGGCATTCCAATTGACGCGGATCTGATCTTCGACTGCCGGTTCCTTCCGAATCCGCATTATGTCGAGCATCTGCGGCCGAACACCGGGAAGGATCCGGAAGTGTACGAATATGTCATGAAATGGCCGGAGACGCAGATGTTTCTGTCGAAACTGGTCGACATGCTGCAATATCTGATTCCGATGTACAAGAAAGAAGGCAAAAGCCAGCTCGTCGTCGGCATCGGCTGCACCGGGGGCAAGCATCGATCCGTCGCAATCGCCGAGTACCTCGCCCGCACGCTGGGCAACAGCGAGACGGAGACGGTGCGTGTCGGCCACCGGGACGCCGAGCGCGACCGGCACTGACGGGGTGAAGACATGAAGTCCCGCACGCCGTCCGTGTCGCCCCCATTGCCGAAAGTCGTCGTCATCGGCGGCGGCACCGGGCTGTCCGTCATGCTGCGCGGCTTGAAGGAGAAGCCGCTCGATCTGACGGCCATCGTCACGGTTGCCGATGACGGAGGCAGTTCCGGCGTCCTGCGCCAGGAGCTGCAGATTCCGCCGCCGGGCGATATCCGCAACGTGCTGATGGCGCTCGCGAATGTGGAGCCGCTGCTCTCGCGGCTGCTCCGCTACCGTTTCCCCGCCGGCAGCGGATTGGCCGGCCACAGCTTGGGCAACCTGATGTTGGCGGCGATGACCGACATCGCCGGCGATTTCGTCACAGGCGTGCGCGAGCTGAGCCAGGTGCTCGCCGTGCGCGGCCGGGTGCTGCCCGCCGCCGCGCAGGGCACCGTGCTGAAGGCGGTCATGGAAGACGGCAGCATCGTCGTCGGCGAATCGCAGATTCCGAAAGCCCGCGGCAGAATCCGCCGCGTCATGATTGAACCGCCCGGGGTCGAGCCGCTGCCGGAGGCGGTGGAGGCGATCCGCGAGGCGGATTGCATCCTGATCGGCCCGGGAAGCCTGTATACGAGCATCATGCCGAATCTGCTCGTGAAGGGACTTGCGGAAGCCATCGTCGCTTCCGATGCCATGAAATTGTTCATTTGCAACGTCATGACCCAGCCGGGCGAGACGGACGGTTACACGGTGAGCGACCATCTCGACGCCATTGAGGCGCATGTCGGCGCGCCATTGTTCCACGGCGTCATCGTGAACAACGGCGAGATTCCGCCGGATGTGCTGTCCAAGTATGCGGAGGAAGGCGCCTCGGTCGTCGTCTGCGACGAAGAGGAGCTGCGGCGGCGGGGCATCCGCGTCATCGCGGATCGGCTGATCAAGGTGCAGACCTATCTGCGGCACGACGCCGCGAGACTCAGCCATCACATCGAGCGGCTGGTTCAAGATTGGATATCCGGGAAGAGGTGATGCGGATGTCTTTCGCGGCCCAGACCAAGAAAGAACTCACGATGATCGAATCTGCGCCTTGCTGCGAACTGGCGGAGCTCTCGGCTCTCATCCGGATGAACGGTACGGTGCAGCTGTCGAACCGGAAGATTGTACTGGATGTCTCGACGGAGAACGCGGCGATCGCGCGGCGCATTTTCACCCTGCTCAAGCGTCGGTTCGGCGTTCAGGCCGAGCTGCTGGTGCGGAAGAAAATGCGGCTGAAGAAGAACAACGTGTACATCGTCCGTGTTCCGACGATGGTGGAGGACATTCTGTCCAAGCTTGCCATCGTGTCGGAAGGGTTCGTGTTCCGCCAGGGAATCGACAAGAACATCGTGCGCAAGGCGTGCTGCAAGCGCTCCTACCTGCGCGGCGCGTTTCTGGCCGGGGGCTCGGTCAACGATCCGGAAGGATCGTCCTATCACCTGGAGATCGCGACGCAGTACGAGGAGCATTGCCGGGCGCTGGTGGAACTGGCGAACAAATATCGGCTCAACGCGCGCTGCATCGAACGGAAGAAGGGCTTTATTTTCTACATCAAAGAAGGGGAGAAGATCATCGAGCTCCTGGGCATCATCGGCGCGCATCAGGCACTCTTCAAGTTTGAGGACGTGCGGATCATGCGCGACATGCGCAATTCGGTGAACCGGATCGTCAACTGCGAGACGGCCAATCTGAACAAGACGATCGGCGCGGCCGTCCGCCAGATCGACAACATCAAGCTGCTGCAGAAGGTGATCGGCCTCGAAAATCTGCCCGAGAAGCTGCGCGAAGTGGCGGAGGTGCGGCTCGCCCATCCGGACATCAACCTGAAGGAAGTGGGCGATCTGCTGAAGGGCAATGTCAGCAAGTCGGGTGTCAACCACCGGCTGCGAAAAATCGACGAATTGGCCGAGAAAATCCGGAACGGCACGCTCTGACGGCGCAAACCTAGTCTGACGCCCCAAATAATGTTATAATACTTGCATGATCTATGGGCCTCCGCAGGCACGGGAAGGTGCGCTTGTGAGGAGCGAGCCGAGCATCGGGCCGATAATTTCTGGACAGGGGGAAAAAGTGCATGATCAAGCAACCGGTGGTCGTTCGTCTGAAGACGGGCCTTCACGCACGGCCGGCTGCGCTTTTCGTACAGGAAGCGAACAAATTCTCAGCTGAAATCTTCGTGGAGAAGGACGACAAAAAAGTAAACGCGAAGTCCATCATGGGCATCATGAGCCTCGCGATCAGTTCGGGCACGGAGGTCACCATCAGTGCGGACGGTTCCGACGCAGAACAGGCTGTAAACGCTTTAGTCCAACTGGTCAGCAAGGAAGAGCTGGAGAACCAGTAACGGGGCTTGAAAGGGCAAAAGGGACGGATCCCGGCGGATCCGTCCCTTTGCCTTGGGATCGGGGTCGAAAGAAGCAAGCCGGACGGCGCAGCCGCCGGCCGGGCCATAAAGACAAAAACTGCCGAATCGGCAGCCAGATCAGAGAGAGGTTTTCGGGTCCAGATTGCGCGAACGAATCGCTTCTTCGATCAATTGAATAAATTCGGCAGACAATCCCATCGCGACAGCTTCGTGGTACACTTCGAGCAGATGCTCGTCCGTGAGCGGCCGAAGCAGGATCATCTTGTCGTGCACTATGGGATATTCGCCGTCAGGCAGAGTGGTGTGCGTCGATCGCGTGGCTGCCACGTTGATCACTCCATCCAAATTTCTCAGAACTCGCCTTCATTTGTAGGAAATTGGAACTTGCTGTGTCTTTATCATAACACGGTTTTCGCTGGGAGTGGTTTGCCATTCACACATGTAAATTGTGGTTGACAAATGTAAGGATTTGTGATATTAAAACAAAAAACATCCGCCCGAAAGGCGGATGTTTTTTGTATTTCATGCATGCAATGCGCGAATTATATGCGCTCGATGACTTTGTCAACAAGACCGTAATTTTTCGCTTCCTCTGCGCTCATGAAGTAGTCGCGGTCCGTGTCTTTCTCGATCCGCTCCAGCGGCTGGCCGGTCCGTTCGGAGAGAATCTTGTTCAGCTTGTCGCGCATCTTCAGAATCCGGCGGGCACGAATTTCGATGTCGCTTGCTTGTCCTTCTGCTCCGCCGAGCGGCTGGTGAATCATCACTTCGCTGTTCGGCAGAGCATAACGCTTGCCCGGAGCGCCCGCCGCCAGCAGGAACGCGCCCATCGAAGCCGCCATGCCGACGCAGATCGTCGAGACGTCCGGCTTGATGTACTGCATCGTGTCGTAGATTGCCATGCCGGACGTGATGGAACCGCCCGGGCTGTTGATGTACAGATGGATGTCTTTCTCCGGATCGTCGGCGGCCAGGAACAGCATTTGGGCGATCACCGAGTTGGCGACGACATCGTTGATCGGGGTGCCGAGAAAGATGATGCGGTCCTTGAGCAGGCGGGAGTAAATGTCGTAGGCGCGCTCGCCGCGGCTGCTCTGCTCGATCACCATCGGAACGAAATTCATGTCCATGTCGGAATCCTCCTTCTGCCCATTATGATACTCGATCGATCGACAAAAGTCAAAAAAGGTCAAACAAGCGGTGCAAAAAAGCGGCTCTGCCCGATTGGTGAAAGCCGCTTGCTGCGTTGTATGGCGCGCCCGCCAGGAATCGAACCTAGATCTCAGGCTCCGGAGGCCTGCGTCATATCCATTGGACCACGGGCGCATGTGGTCAACGATAACAGCGAAAATCATTATAGGATACACGGGATGAAAAAGCAAGTGTGCGGCGAAAAAAAGTTGCGGGTAACGGATGGAAATGCGGCGGACGGCGGGATCGCGGCGTGCAGTCGAGGGTGGTGCGGCTGCTGTGGTGTCGGGGCGGTCTAACGGAATGTGGTTCCGTTAGAGGCGGTTGTTGGTCAGAGGCGGCGCTAACGGAATGTGGGAAGCTGTCGATTAACTGTGCACAACGATCGTGCGACAGATAATCAATTTTTGCGAAATACTTTGGAAAATACGATGTTTTCTTTTCCGTTCTCACGATTACACCCGTTTTCGTGGTATAATGGTAGCAAGGTGTTTACAGGAGGCGACGCATATGACTTTTTCGGTTCGGTACAAAACGTTCGACCAACTTTCCTTTGCCGATGTGCAAGTGTACACCAAGCTGCCGCCGCATCCGTTCTGGAGCCATGTCGACAGCAAGTGTGGTTCCGTTAGCGGACTGGTGGATGTGCAGAAGCAGGAGTTCGGGGCGTGTTAACGGCACGAAATGCCGTTAATCGGCTGCCGGACCGGGCGCGTGCCCGGATTAACGGCACAAGGTGCCGTTATAATGCGGTCGCTGGCCCGGCAAGTGGGCGTAAAGCGGCGAATAACGGCACGAGATGCCGTTATTCGGCTGCCGGGCCAGGTGTAGGCTCGGATTAACGGCACCCCGTGCCGTTAATAATGGTCGTTGGCAAAACCGTCGGCCGTAGATGCCGATCGCCCTTGCGCATCGTGAAAAAGTTGGTTACAATGAAAGCGGGACTTAGAATGTTCATCCGGGACAGAATGCGTCCAACTGGATGGAGTGAGGTGCGCGATGCGCGAGTGGATTGAGTTGCAGCAGCGCCTTGTTCCGGATCTGCTTGAAGTCATGGCGAAGCGCTATGTCATTCTGAGTCAGGTGATGAAGTCGGAATCCATCGGCCGCCGCGCACTGGCGGCTGCCTTGTCCATGACGGAGCGAACGCTCCGGGCGGAAGCCGATTTCCTGAAAGCGCAGGGTCTGCTCGAGGCGAACGCTGCGGGCATGCGCATCACCGACGCCGGCCGGCGGCTGGTGGAGTCGCTGGCGCCGTTCATGAGCGAACTGTCCGGCCTGTCGGAGCTCGAACGGCTGATCCGCGATCATTTCCGGCTCCGGGAAGTCATTGTCGTGCCGGGTGATGCGGATGAGGCGCGGGAGACGAAGCGGGAGCTCGGCCGGGCGGCCGGGCGGGTGCTGATCCGGTCGCTTCAGGGCGGCGACGTGGTCGCCGTGACCGGCGGCACGACGCTGGCGGCGCTTGCCGAGACGATCACGGTGGATCAGCCGCTGAAAGGCGTGCTGTTCGTGCCGGCCCGGGGCGGCTTCGGCGAGAGCATGGACTACCAGGCGAACACGATCGCCTCGACGCTGGCGAAGCGCACCGGCGCCGCGTACCGGCTGCTGCACGTGCCGGACCATCTCAGCGAGGACGCGTATCAATCGCTCATGCTTGAGCCGAACGTGCGGGAAATGGTAGAAGTCATCCGCAAATCCCGCATTGTGGTACACGGGATCGGAGACGCTATGGTCATGGCGCGCCGGCGCAAGGTGGATGCGCGGACGATGGATGCGATGCGCGCGGAAGGCGCGCTGGCGGAAGCGCTCGGCTACTATTTCGACAAGAGCGGAACCGTCATCCACCGCATGTCGACCGTCGGCCTCAGACTCGATGACCTCGAGAAGGCCGAGCATGTCATCGCCGTGGCGGGCGGCAGCAGCAAAGGCGAAGCGATCGCCGCGGTGCTGCGGTACGGCCAGGACGACGTGCTCGTGACGGATGAGGGCGCGGCCCGGCGGCTGGAAGCGATCATCCGGCAGGAACGGCAGCAGGCGGACGGCTGATTGGCTTCTGAATCTCCCCGACAAGGCACACAAGGTTGCAAGGTTATCCTGACGCAGGGCGCCGCCCCCGCGGGCGAGCGCAGCGTCTTGCGATATAAGCATGATTACAAGGAGGATGTAACCATGGTGAAAGTAGGCATCAACGGTTTCGGCCGCATCGGACGCAACGTGTTCCGCGCGGCGCTGAACAACCCGAACGTGGAAGTCGTCGCGATCAACGACCTGACGGACACGAAGACGCTGGCGCATCTGCTGAAGTACGACACGACGCACGGCACGCTGAACGCAACCGTCGAAGCGAAGGAAGGCGCAATCGTCGTCAACGGCAAGGAGATCAAGGTCTTCTCCGAGCGCGATCCCGGCGCGCTGCCGTGGGCTCAGTACGGCGTTGAAATCGTCGTGGAATCGACGGGCATCTTCACCGCGAAGGAAAAAGCCGAAGCTCACCTGAAAGGCGGCGCGAAGAAAGTCATCATCTCCGCGCCGGCGACGAACGAAGACATCACGATCGTCATGGGCGTCAACGAGGACAAATACGATCCGAAGGCGCACACGATCATCTCCAACGCATCCTGCACGACGAACTGTCTCGCGCCGTTCGCGAAAGTGCTGAACGAGAAGTTCGGCATCGTCAAAGGCATGATGACGACGGTTCACTCCTACACGAACGACCAGCAAGTGCTTGACCTGCCGCACAAGGACCTGCGCCGTGCGCGCGCCGCTGCGGAGAACATCATCCCGTCCACGACGGGCGCCGCGAAAGCCGTCGCGCTCGTGCTGCCGGAGCTGAAAGGCAAGCTGAACGGCATGGCGATGCGCGTGCCGACGCCGAACGTCTCCGTTACGGACCTCGTGGCCGAACTGAAGGTCAATGTCACGGTCGAAGAAGTGAACGCGGCGCTGAAGGAAGCTGCCGAAGGTCCGCTGAAAGGCATTCTCGCATACTCCGAAGAGCCGCTCGTTTCGTCGGACTACAAAGGCAACCCGCATTCCTCGATCATCGACGCCCTGTCCACGATGGTCGTCGAAGGCAACATGGTCAAAGTCGTCTCCTGGTACGACAACGAATGGGGTTACTCGAACCGCGTCGTAGACCTGGCTGCCTACATCGCCAGCAAAGGGCTGTAATATACGGAATCCGTCGGTTCAAGAGGAGCAGCAGCCGCTGTCTCCTCTTGGCGCGCGTATAGGAGACGCCCCGCGGGGCAATTACGAGGAGGAGCCTTCATGAGCAAAAAGAGCGTCAGAGATGTAGACGTCGCCGGCAAACGCGTATTCGTGCGCGTCGACTTCAACGTGCCGGTCGAGAACGGAGCAATCACGGACGATACCCGGATCGTGGAGACGCTGCCGACGATCAAGTATCTGGTCGAGCGCGGCGCGAAAGTGATTCTGGCCAGCCACATGGGCCGTCCGAAGGGACAAGTCGTCGAAGAACTGCGCCTCAACCTGCAGGCGAAGCGGCTGTCCGAACTGCTCGGCGGCAAGCCGGTCGCGAAGGCCGACGAACTGATCGGCGAATCGGTGAAAGCGCAAATCGCCGGGATGAAGGACGGCGACATCCTGCTGCTGGAGAACGTCCGCTTCCATCCGGGCGAAGAGAAGAACGATCCGGAGCTGGCGAAGGCGCTCGCCGAGCTGGCCGACCTGTACGTGAACGACGCGTTCGGCGCCGCGCACCGCGCCCATGCGTCCACGGAAGGCATCGCGCACCATCTGCCCGCCGTGTCCGGCCTGCTGATGGAGAAGGAACTCGAGGTGCTCGGCAAAGCGCTGAACAACCCGGACCGTCCGTTCACGGCCATCATCGGCGGCTCGAAGGTGAAGGACAAGATCGACGTCATCAACAAAATGATCGAGATCGCGGACAACATCATCATCGGCGGCGGCCTGTCGTACACGTTCTTCAAGGCGCAGGGCGTCGAGATCGGCAAATCGCTGCTTGACGAGAGCAAGCTGGACGCGGTGCTCGGCTTCATGCAGAAGGCGAAGGAGCTCGGCAAGAACTTCCGCCTGCCGGTCGACATCGTCATCACCGATGAATTCAGTGCCAACGCGAAGACGAAGGTCGTCGACATCATGAACGAAGGCATCCCGGCCGATCATGAAGGCATCGACATCGGGCCGAAGACGCGCGAGATCTACGCGGACATCATCAAGAACTCGAAGCTGGTCGTCTGGAACGGACCGATGGGCGTGTTCGAGATTGAGCCGTTCTCGCACGGCACGCGGGCGATCGCCGAAGCGTGCGCGGCCACGAGCGCCTATACGGTCATCGGCGGCGGCGACTCCGCGGCAGCGGTCGAGAAGTTTGGCCTCAAGGACAAGATGGACCACATCTCGACCGGCGGCGGCGCGTCGCTCGAATTCATGGAAGGCAAGAAACTGCCGGGCGTCGAAGCGTTGAACGACAAGTAAGAGGGAGGCTGGAACATGCGGACACCGATCATCGCAGGCAACTGGAAAATGTTCAAAACAGTCTCCGAGGCCGAAGCGTTCTTCGCGGAAGTGAAGGGCAAGGCGGAACGGCCGGGCGTGGAGAGCGTCATCTGCGCGCCGTTCACGAACCTGCCCGCGCTCGTCAAGGCGGCCGCCGGCACGACGATCGCGATCGGCGCGCAGAACATGCACTTTGAAGACAGCGGCGCGTTCACGGGCGAGATCAGCGGACCGATGCTGAAAGAGCTCGGCGTGAAATACGTCATCCTCGGCCACTCCGAACGCCGGGCGTACTTCGCGGAGACGGACGAGATCGTGAACAAGAAAGTGCACGCCGCGTTCAAGCACGGCCTGACGCCGATCATTTGCGTCGGCGAGAAGCTGGAAGAGCGCGAGGCGGGCAAGACGAAGGACGTCTGCAAGACGCAGACGGAAGCCGCGCTCAAAGGCCTCACCGCGGAGCAGGCGGCGCAGGCGGTCATCGCCTACGAGCCGATCTGGGCGATCGGCACCGGCAAGTCGTCGACGGCGGACGACGCGGAAGACGTCATCGCCTACATCCGCGGCGTCGTGCGCGGCCTGTTCGGCGAAGCTGCGGACAAGATCCGCATCCAATATGGCGGCAGCGTGAAGCCCGACAATGTCCGGGAGTTCCTGAGCCGGCCGAACATCGACGGCGCGCTGGTCGGCGGCGCCAGCCTCGAACCGGCCTCCTACATCAAGCTGATCGAGGGGGCGGTCTGACATGGCGGCGCCGAAACCTGTCGCCCTGATCATCCTGGACGGCTTCGCGCTCCGCGAAGAGACGAAAGGCAACGCGGTCGCGCAGGCGAAGAAGCCGAACTTCGACAAGTACTGGGCGGCGTATCCGCATACGACGCTGACCGCCTTCGGCGAAGCGGTCGGCCTGCCTGACGGGCAGATGGGCAACTCCGAGGTCGGCCATCTGAACATCGGCGCCGGCCGGATCGTCTATCAGGATCTGACGCGGATCTCGAAATCGATCCGCGAAGGCGAGTTCTTCCGGAACGAGACGCTGCTCGGCGCCGTCCGCCACGCGAAGGAGAAGGGCAAGAAGCTGCATCTGTACGGCCTCTTGTCCGACGGCGGCGTGCACAGCCACATCGACCACCTGTTCGCGCTGCTCGAGCTGGCGAAGCGCGAAGGCCTCGCCGAAGTGTACGTCCACGCGTTCCTGGACGGCCGGGACGTGGCGCCGGACAGCGCGAAGCGCTATATCGAGGCGCTGCAGGCGAAGATCGCGGAGCTCGGCGTCGGCAAGATCGCGACGGTGCAGGGCCGCTACTACGCGATGGACCGCGACAAGCGGTGGGACCGCGTGGAGAAGTCGTACCGCGCGATGGTGTACGGCGAAGGTCCGAAGTACCGCGATCCGATCCAGGCGCTCGTCGATTCGTACGAGCAGTCCGTTCTGGACGAGTTCGTCGTGCCGACGGTCATCGTCGATGACGCCGGGGAGCCGGTCGGGCTGGTGGAATCGGAAGATGCGGTCATTTTCTTCAACTTCCGTCCGGACCGGGCCATCCAGCTCTCGCAGGTGTTCACGAACGACGATTTCCGCGGCTTCGACCGGGGCGAGAAGTTCCCGAGGAACCTCCATTTCGTCTGCATGACGCTGTTCAGCGAGACGGTGGGCGGCTATGTCGCCTACGCGCCGAAGAGCCTCGACAACACGCTCGGCGAAGTGCTCGTCCAGCACGGGAAGAAGCAGCTGCGCATCGCCGAGACCGAGAAGTATCCGCACGTGACGTTCTTCTTCAGCGGCGGACGCGATATCGAGCTGCCGGGCGAGAAACGGGTGCTCATCCCGTCGCCGAAGGTTGCCACGTACGACCTGAAGCCGGAAATGAGCGCCTACGAAGTGGCCGACGCGGCGGTCGCCGAGATCGAATCGGGCGTCCATGACGCGATCATCCTGAACTTCGCGAACCCGGACATGGTCGGCCATTCGGGCATGCTCGAACCGACGATCAAGGCCGTCGAGGCGACGGACGAATGCCTCGGCCGCGTCGTCGAAGCGGTGCTCGCGCAAGGCGGCGTCTGCATCATCACGGCCGACCACGGCAACGCGGACATCGTGATCGACGAGAACGGCCGTCCGCATACGGCGCATACGACGAATCCGGTGCCGTTCATCGTGACGAAGCAGGGCCTTGAGCTGCGCGACGACGGCATTCTGGCCGACATCGCGCCGACGATGCTCGAACTGCTGGAGCTGCCGCAGCCCGCGGAGATGACCGGCAAGTCGCTGATCCGCAAATAAAGACCGCCTGCACCGCCTGAAAACGGCAGGAAGGGTTGGCCGGATGTCGAATAGGGAAAGATGCGGCTAAACAGGGTGCTGACAGCTGCGGCCGTTCGGGGAGCCGGACGGCTGCCCGGACGGCCCGCCGCATGTCAGGGACGAGCCTGTGCGGCGGCCGCACGGGACGTTGGAAGTGGAAGTTCGGAAGTTTATTTTCAAGCCAGAAGGAGTGCTGCAGTTCCATGACGATGATTACCGATGTCTATGCACGCGAAGTGCTCGATTCCCGCGGGAATCCGACCGTTGAAGTGGAAATCGCCCTCGAATCGGGCGGCAAAGGCCGCGCGATCGTGCCGTCCGGCGCGTCGACCGGCGCTTATGAAGCAGTCGAGCTGCGCGACGGCGACAAGAGCCGTTACCTGGGCAAAGGCGTCCTGAAAGCGGTCGAGAACGTGAACACGATCATCGCGCCGGAGATCATCGGCCTCGACGCGCTCGATCAAGTGGCGATCGACCGGAAGATGATCGAGCTCGACGGCACGCCGAACAAGGGCAAGCTCGGCGCGAACGCGATTCTCGCCGTGTCGATGGCCGTCGCCCGCGCCGCTGCCGACGCGCTGAACGTGCCGCTGTACACGTACCTCGGCGGTTTCAACGCGAAGACGCTGCCGGTGCCGATGATGAACATTCTGAACGGCGGCGCGCATGCCGACAACAACGTCGACGTGCAGGAGTTCATGGTGCTGCCGGTCGGCGCGTCCAGCTTCCGCGAAGCGCTGCGCATCGGCGCCGAAGTGTTCCACAACCTGAAGGCCGTGCTGAAGGAGAAAGGCCTGAACACGGCTGTCGGCGACGAAGGCGGCTTCGCGCCGAACCTCGGCTCGAACGAAGAGGCGCTGGAGACGATCATCGCCGCGATCGAGCGCGCAGGCTACAAGCCGGGTGTTGACGTGTACCTCGGCATGGACATCGCATCCACCGAGTTCTTCAAGGACGGCAAGTATCACCTCGAAGGCGAAGGCAAGTCGTTCACGTCCGCGGAGTTCGTCGACCTGCTCGAGTCCTGGGTGAGCAAATACCCGATCATCACGATCGAGGACGGCTGCTCCGAGGACGACTGGGACGGCTGGAAGCTGCTGACGGATCGTCTCGGCGGCCGCGTGCAGCTCGTCGGCGACGACCTGTTCGTGACGAACACTGCCCGCCTGTCGCAAGGCATCGAGAAGGGCGTCGGCAACTCGATCCTCGTCAAGGTGAACCAGATCGGCTCGCTCACCGAGACGTTCGACGCGATCGAGATGGCGAAGCGCGCAAGCTACACGGCGGTCATCTCGCACCGTTCCGGCGAGAGCGAAGACAGCACGATCGCGGACATCGCGGTTGCGACGAACGCCGGTCAGATCAAGACGGGCGCACCGTCCCGCACGGACCGCGTCGCGAAGTACAACCAGCTGCTCCGCATCGAGGATCAGCTCGGCGCCACCGCGATCTATGCCGGCAAGTCGGCGTTCTACAACCTGAAGAACTTCAAGTAAAAAGCAAGACCCCCGCGTGCATTGCACCGGGGGTTTTAATTATTTGAGGTACCGTTCTTTGATAATGTTCATGTGATGCATCTCGTGGCCGATGCTGACGCAGGCGGCGGCGAGAGCGGTCAGCCGGCCGCCGGCGAACGAGCCGGCGCGGTGCCACGCTTCCGCCGGCAGATGGCGGAGCAGCGTCAGCGACGCCGCGCGGACGGCATCGTACTCCGCGATGATCGCGTCCAGCGGCATCCGCTCGTGCGGCGCGTGCTGGGCAAAAATCTGCTCATCGTACCCGGGCAGCTCCTGCGGGTCGTTCCGCGCGATGCGCAGCAGCCGGTACATCCAGACGCGCTCGTTATCCGTGAAATGGCCGACGACCTGGCGGATCGACCATTTGCCTTCGGCGTAGCGGAAGTCCGCCTGCTCGTCCGTCAGGCCGGACAGGAGCGCCTTCGTCTCTTCGCGCTGGCGCTCGTAGATCTCCAGCAGATCGCCCTCCGGCACGAGCTGGACATATTTCCACGGCGCGGGCGGGCAGTCGTTTGCGGTCGGTCGTTCGAACATGATGCGTGCCTCCTTTCGATTCCTTTTTGGCTTGAATATGAAGGAAAAGGATTCCGCCGTCAAGCACAAGTTCCGTCCGAAGTCCGCCGAATGCGCCAAAATCGCAAAAGGTTTTCCCCAAAAACGGACATACGCGCCGCCCGCCCAGGGGGTATAATAGGTGGCGAAAGCGCTTGAAGCGGCGCGGCGGCATCGGCCGGCAGGAGGCGCGGCTTCGCAACAATTTTTAGTCAATGGTGGTGGCAGGCATGACGAAACCGGTAATCGGCATTCAACTGTATACGTTCCGCGACGTGACGAAGGACGATCTGCTCGGCACGCTGAAGAAGGTTGCCGAAATCGGCTATCAGGCGGTCGAATTCGCGGGCTTCTTCGGCCATTCGGCGAAGGAAGTGCGCAAGGTGCTCGACGACAACGGGCTGAAGGCGCCGTCCGCGCATATCCCGCTCAATTTCCAGGAGCCGGACAAGCTCGAATCGGATCTGAAGCAGCAGATCGAGTACGCGCTCGAACTCGGCCTCGAATATGTGATCACGCCGTGGGCGCCGTTCCCGGAGACGCCGACGGAAGCGGATCTCGAATCGTTCATCGAGAAGATCGACAAGGCGTCGCAGCTCGTGACGGCGGCCGGCCTGAAATACGGCTACCATAACCACGATTTCGAGTTCAAGCAAGTCGGCGGCAAGACGATCATGGACCACCTGCTTGAGCGGATTCCGGCGGACCGCCTCATCGCCGAGTTCGACCTCGGCTGGGTGCACGTCGGCGGGTACAAACCGGCGGATTACCTGGAGCGCTACAAGGGACGCGTGCCGATCGCGCATTTCAAGGACTTCGTGCAGGGCCGGGAGGACACGGAAATCGGCTGCGGCAGCGTCGGGTACGACCAGGTGCTGCCGGCGGCGCTGGCGGCCGGCGTGAACACGATCATCGTCGAGCAGGAGCAGTTCAAGTCGTCGCCGTTCGAGAGCGCGGCGATCAGCCTCGAGTTTTTCAAGAAGCACGGCGTGCTGTAACGCCGGAATCTGCGGATGCGCAAGCCCGCGGCGAATTGCCGGCGGGCTTGCTCGCTGTTTCGGGGCAGATTCCGGAGGCGCGGATAGGCAGGATGTTCGAAGCTTGATGTCCCGGCCGTTTGGCCGGATAATAGTTAGCAGCGGCGGCGGGATCGCCGCCGCTGCTAAACCGACACGGGAGGAATCTCATGGTCAACATCAAGCAGGTCGCCCGGGAAGCCGGGGTTTCCACGGCCACCGTCTCGCGGGTGCTGAACGACAGCGGATATGCGAGCAAGGAAGCCCGGGAACGGGTGTATCAGGCGATCGAACGGCTGAACTACCGGCCCAGCGCCATCGCCCGGAGCCTGAAGCAGGACCGGACGTCCACCATCGGCATTCTCGTGCCGGACATCTCGAACCCGTATTTCATGCAAATGTCCAAAGGCATCGAAGACGTCGTGCGCGGCGAAGGCTATCATCTCATTTTTGCGAGCACCGACGAGGATCCGGAGAAGGAGGCGCATCTGCTCGGCCTGTTCTCCGAGCAGCGGGTGGACGTGGTCGTGCTGGCGGCTTCCGCCTCGACGGAAGCGCAGCTTGCGCAGATGGTCCGCTCGGGCATCCACGTCATCCTGGCGGATCGTCGGCTGCCCGGGGCGTCGCTGGAGCTGGATACGTTCATCGAAGACAACGTGGCGGCCAGCCGCGAGCTCACGGAATGCCTGATCCGCGAAGGGCACGAGCGCATCGCCGTCATCCACGGCGGTATCAAGGTCAGCACGTCGGCGGAGCGGCTGGCAGGCTGCCGCGCGGCCATGGAAGCACACGGCATCCGCACGGACGAGCGGTATTGGTTCGACGGACGCTTCACCGAAGAAGGCGGCAAGAAAGCCGTCCGGCAATGGCTCGGCACGGAGCCGAGGCCGACCGCCGTCCTGGCGCTGAACAATGCGATGGCCTTCGGGGCGCTGCTGCAGCTGAACGATGCCGGGGTCAAAATTCCGGAGGAGATGGCGGTTGCCTCGTTCGGCGAAGTGGAAGCGGCGAAATTACTGAAGGGATCCAACATGTGGCACGTGCGCCAGAAGCCGCGCCAGATGGGCGAGGAAATCGGCAGGCGGATTCTGGCGGTCCGGCAGAATGAGGAGCTGCTGCGAGCGCGGGCGGAGAAAACGTTCAAACCGGAAATCGCGCGGTACGATTAGGAAATTGACAGCGGTCAGGGGGGAGGTGTATGCTATGTGTAATCGATTACATGTGTAATCGATTACACATAGGAGGGATGAGAATGAATTTTGCGAATGCGGAACATCGATGGATCGGGGATATGCCGAGAATCGGCATTCGGCCGATCATCGACGGGCGCAGAGGCGGCATCCGGGAATCGCTGGAGGAAGTTACGATGCAGATGGCCCGCTCGGTGGCCGAACTGTTGTCGAGCACGCTCCGGCACGCGAACGGGATGCCCGTCGAATGCGTCATTGCGGACACGACGATCGGCGGCGCGGCGGAGGCGGCCATGACCGAGAAGAAGTTCGCCGACCGCAATGTCGGCGTGACGATCTCGGTGACGCCTTCCTGGTGCTACCCGCTCGAGACGATCCAGCTGAACGCGCAGATGCCGCACGCCATCTGGGGTTTCAACGGCACGGAGCGGCCCGGCGCTGTCTATCTGGCGGCCGCGCTGTCCGCCCACAACCAGAAAGGGCTGCCCGCGTTCAGCATCTACGGCCGGGATGTTCAGGACATGAACGACCCGTCGATCCCGGAAGACGTCCGGCAGAAGCTGCTGCAATTCGCCAAAGCCGGGCTGGCCGTGGCGACGATGCACGGCAAATCGTACCTGTCCATGGGCAACGTGTCCATGGGCATCGCGGGCTGCCTGGCGGACGAGCGGTTCTTCTACAAGTACCTCGGCATGCGCAACGAATATGTGGACATGGTGGAATTCGTCCGCAGAATCAACATGGAGATCTACGATCATGACGAATACAGGCGGGCGCTGGAATGGGTCGGCCGCTGGTGCAGGGAAGGGGAAGACGTCAATCCGGAACATCTGCGGAGGACGCCGGCCCAGAAGAAGGCGGATTGGGAGACGGTCGTCAAAATGGCGCTCATCGGGCGGGACCTGATGATCGGCAACCCGAAGCTCGCGGAGATGGGCTACGGCGAAGAGGCGCTCGGGCACAACGCGATCGCCGCCGGGTTCCAGGGGCAGCGGGCGTGGACGGACTACTATCCGACCGGCGACTTCATGGAAGCGATCCTCTGCTCCTCCTTCGACTGGAACGGCATCCGCGAACCGTTCATCGTCTCCACGGAAAATGACACGCTGAACGCGGTAACGATGTTGATGGGCCACCTGCTCACCGACAGCGCGCAAATTTTCGCCGATGTGCGGACCTACTGGAGCCCCGAGGCGGTCAAGCGGGTGACGGGGCATGCGCTGGAGGGCCGGGCGGCAGGCGGCGTCATCCTGCTGAAAAACTCCGGTCCGGCGGCGCTGGACGGGGCGGGCCGGCAGACGAAAGACGGCAAGCCGGCGATGAAACCGTACTGGGAGATCACGCCCGAAGAAGCGGCGGCGTGCCTTGAGGCGACCACCTGGTACCCGGCGATCGACTTCTTCAGGGGCGGCGGCTTCTCGTCGCAGTATGTCACGCCCGGCGGGATGCCGGTGACGATGGCCCGGATCAACGTGATCGATGGGCTCGGGCCGGTGCTGCAGCTGGCGGAAGGCTATACCGTCGAGCTGCCGGCGGAGGTGCACGCGGCGCTGGACAAACGGACGGACCCCACCTGGCCGACCACCTGGTTCGTGCCGAACCTGACCGGCAAGGGCGCGTTCAAGGACGTCTATTCGGTCATGCACAACTGGGGCTCGAATCATTGCGCCGTCAGCTTCGGCCATGTCGGCGCGGCGTTCATCACCCTCGCGGCGATGCTGCGCATTCCGGTCGGCATGCACAACGTGCCCGAGGAGAAGATTTTCCGGCCGAGCGTCTGGTCCGCCTTCGGCGCGGACGACCCGACGGGCGCCGATTTCCGGGCTTGCGCGCATTTCGGCCCATTGTACAAGTGATGCGGGGAGGCGGATAAGGTGAGCGGAAAATACGTGCTCGGCATCGACTTCGGCACGGAATCCGGCCGCGTGCTGCTGGCCGACGTTGCCGACGGGCGGGAGGCGGCGGTGCACGTCACGCCGTACCGCCACGGCGTCATCCAGGAAGCGCTGCCGGACACGGACATCGCGCTGGGCGACGGCTTCGCGCTGCAGCACCCCGCCGATTATCTGGAGGTGCTGGAGAAGTCCGTCCCCGCCGTATTGCGCGAATCCGGCGTGCGCCCCGAAGCGGTCGTCGGCATCGGCGTCGATTTCACGACGTGCACGATGCTGCCCGTGGACGAAGATCTCACGCCCCTCTGCTTCCATCCCGGGTTGCGGGACAACCCGCACAGCTGGGTGAAGCTGTGGAAACACCATGCGGCGCAGGACGAGACCGAACGGATCAACCGGCTGGCGGCGGAAACGAATCAGCCGTTCCTGAAGCGCTACGGCGGCAAGCTGTCCGTGGAATGGATGCTGCCGAAAATGTGGGAGACGCTGCGCAAGGCGCCCGACGTCTACGCGAGTGCCGACCGGTTCGTCGAAGCGGGCGACTGGGTGGTCGCCCGGCTGACGGGACAATTCGTCCGCAGCGTCTGCATGGCGGGATTCAAAGCGGTCTGGCACGGGGAGCAGGGCTTCCCGGACGACTTCTTCGCCATGCTGGACCCCGGGCTGGCGCGCCTTGCGGAAACGAAACTGCGGGGGCGCGTCGTCCCTCTCGGCGCGAGAGCCGGCGCGCTCGCCCCGCGGATGGCGGAACGGCTCGGTCTGCCCGCGGGCATTCCGGTCGCCGCCGCCGTCGGCGACGCCCACGCGGCGGCCGTGGGGACGGGCATTACGACGCCCGGCCGGATGGTGCTCGTGATGGGCACGTCGACATGCCATATGCTGCTGTCCGACCAGGAGAAGGCCGTGGAAGGCATCAGCGGCGTGGTCCGGGACGGCATCGTGCCGGGGTATTACGGATATGAAGCCGGCCAGGCGGCGGTGGGCGATCTGTTCGCCTGGTTCGTGGAGCGGAGCGTACCGCCCCATGTGGAGCGGGAGGCGAAAGCCCGGGGAATGACGGTTCACGGGTGGCTGGAGCGCAAGGCCGCCGCCTACCGTCCGGGGGAAACGGGCCTGCTCGCGCTCGACTGGTGGAACGGCAACCGCTCCGTGCTGGCAGACGCCGACCTGACCGGCCTGATCGTCGGCCTCCACCTGCAGACGAAACCGGAGGAGATCTACCGGGCGCTGCTCGAAGCGACGGCCTTCGGCACGCGGACGATCATCGAGGCGTTCGAGGAGACGGGCATTGCGATCGACGAGCTGTACGCGTGCGGCGGATTGCCGCAGAAGAACCGGCTGCTGATGCAGATTTACGCCGATGCGGCGAAGCGGGAGATCAAGGTGGCGGACTCCACGCAGACGGCCGCCCTCGGCGCGGCCATCTACGCCGCCGTCGCCGCCGGATCGGAAAGCGGCGGATACGACCGTCTGGAGGAAGCGGTTCGGCGCATGACGCGCGTCAAGCCGGAGACGTTCAAGCCGGATCCGGAGCGTGCCGCCGCCTACGACGGGCTGTACCGGATGTACCGGGAGCTGCATGACCATTTCGGCCGCGCCCCTGGTTCGATCATGAAGCGGCTGGCCGCCATGCGGAGCGGTTCCGCCGGCCATTGACGCCGGCTCCGCAGGACAGGCCGTGGAAAAGGCGCGGTTTTCTTGGTAAAGTGATAAGGATGAATGCGCTTGCAGACGAAACCGGCTGGCGAACGGGGTGAGAACGGGATGAAACGGTGGATCGGCAGGATGAATCTGCGCAACAAGCTCATGTTCATGCTGGCCCTCTTCATTCTAGTTCCGCTCCTGCTGGTCGGTTTTGCCTTCTACGGGCAGTCCAGCGAGCTCGTGCTGGAACGGACCGACAAGGAAACCGGCCAGGTGCTGAATCTCGTCCAGCAGAATATCGACCGGCTGCTGCGGCAGATGGAAGGCGAGCTGCTCAGCCTGTATGACCAGGACGATCTCATCGGGGAGCTGAGCCGGCTCGGAAACGGCCCGGTTCCCGAGGGAACCGGCGTCCAGGAAGGCATCAGCCTGCACCTGCGCAATTATCTGATGGGGAAGGAATACATCGATTCGGTGTACCTGATCTCGGCCGGCGGCGCCGTCCATTTCGCCGATTTCAAGGGCCCCAGCTCTTTCCTGCAAATGATGGACCGCCATCCGGAATGGAAACAGGCGATTTCCATGGCGGGGGGCCGCGTCGTCTGGTTTCCCGCCTATACACTGCCCTCCACGCCCTTCACGGCGTCCCCCAGGCAGTACATCCCGTTCGGCATGCAGATCCGGGATGTTACGGACGTGCTGCAGCCGCTCGGCATCGTCCTGCTCAACATGGAAATCCAGGCTCTGGACGACATCATCGGCGATGTCGCCGTCAGCCCGAACAGCGTCTTCCTGGTGACGGACCCGCGCGGCAAGGTCGTATGGCACCGCAACGCGGAGCTGTACAGCGCCGATTTCTTCGATGTGCCCTTCTTCCGGGAAGCGGCCCGGCAATGCGGCGCGTTCACAACCCAGCGCCTGAACGGCGAGTTGTACCGGATCGGCTGCGCAAATTCCGGCTACAACGATTGGCTGTATTTCTCCTTCGTGCCCATGCAGGACCTGCAGGCGCAATCGGAGAACCTGAAGCGGTTTTTCATCACGACCATCGTCGCGCTGACGGCGTTGTTCATTCTGCTCGCCCTGCTGACGACGCATTACATCACGAATCCGCTGCGCCGGATGGCGGCCGCCATGCGGCGGATTCAGCGGGACAATCTGGGGACCCGGATCCAGGCGCAGTCGTTCGATGAAATCGGGCTGCTCCAATCGGCCTTCAACATCATGCAGAGCCGGATCGACGCGCTGATCACGGAAGTGCGCAACATCTCGGAGAAAGAGCGGGAGGCGGAAGTGAAGGCGCTGCAGGCGCAGATCAACCCGCACGTCCTGTACAATACGCTCGATACGATCAACTGGATGGCGATCGAACGGGGCCAGACGGACATCAGCTCGATGATCACGGCTCTCGGCGACATCATGCGCTACGCGATCCGGAAGAACGAGAAGCTGGTGACGCTGGGCGAAGAGCTGAAGTGGGCCGAGAATTACGCCTATCTGCAGAAAATGCGGTTTGAAGACCGATTCGACATCATCTTCGACGTCGATCCCGCGATTCTGCATCTTCCGGTGCCCCGCCTGTTCCTGCAGCCCTACCTGGAAAATTCGATCATCCACGGCATGGAGAACAAGGAATCGGGAGGATGGATCCGCGTGTCGGCCGGCCGGGACGGCGAAGGGCGGATCCGCGTGTCGGTGGAGGACAACGGCAGCGGCATCCCCGAAAGCCGCCTGAAGGCGATCCGGGAAGGGAGCGCCCACGGCGTGGGGATCACCAATCTGGACGAGCGGCTGAAGCTGGAATACGGCCCCGGTTACGGCGTCACCGTCGATTCCATACCGGATCAAGGCACGACCGTTGTCATCGTGTTGCCCGAATTGCCTGAACTTGAGAACGGAAGGTTGGAGGATGAAGATGCTGAAAGCGTTGGTCGTTGACGACGAGCCGAAAATCAGGCGCGGCCTCTCCGCCCTCATCCCCAAGCTGGATCCGGACTGGGCGGTCGTCGGCGAGGCGAAGAACGGGATCGAGGCGCTGGACATCGTGAAGAAGGAACTGCCCGATCTCGTCATCACGGACATCCGGATGCCCCACATGAACGGCCTGGACCTGCTCAGCGTATTGAAGGAATACCCGGTGCAGGTGGTGATCCTGTCCGGCTACGGATACTTCGAATACGCCCGGACGGCCGTCAAGTTCGGCGCTTGCGATTTCCTGCTGAAGCCGGTCAAACCCGACGAGGTGCGGGAGGTGCTGGCCCGTTTGAAGGCCGACGCGAAAGCGAAGCGGATGCAGCCGCAGATGTCCGCGCCGCAGCCGAACTACGGCAACCTGTGGCGGGATTGGCTGACGGACCGGACGGCCGAGGCGCATCACATCGACCGGCTGCGGCGGCTGCTGCCGGACGGCACCGCGGATTTCCATCTGGCGGTGATGGAGATCGAGCAGTTCGACCATCTGATCCGGGAAGACCATTGGGGCGACCGCCAGCTTGTCTATTTCACGGTGCGCAACATCGCCCAGGAAATTCTGGGCGGGGAGGGCGGCTTTGTCCCTCTGTTCCTGTTCGCCGCGGGCGCGCGGCTCCACTATCTGTTCGCCGGCGGGCTGCCGGATCCCGCCCTGTTCGGGCGGATCGTGGCGGAGGTCCGCAAATGCGCCAAACTGTCCCTGACCATCGCGGTCAGCGACGGCACGGACGATTTCGGCCGGCTGCCCGTCCTGTACGAGCATGCCTTGGAAGCGCTGCTCGGCAAATGGATTTTCGGGCCGGGGACCGTCCGCCTGTACGAGCCGATCCCGGACGGGGAGGCGATGAAGGGCTACCCCGTCGATCTGGAGGAGCGGCTGCTGGACAGCATCCGGGCCATGAATCCGGAGCAGGCGCTGGATGCGCTGAACCGGTTCGTGGATACGATGCTGGCTGCGCAGGTCCCGTTCCGCCTGTTCCGGCAGTACGGCCTGCAGCTGTTGTCGTCCGTCCTGCGCTTCGTGCAGCTCCACAACCTGACGGCGGCGGTGTTCGCCGAGCTCCCGGCGACGAGCGATCTGTTCCATCGCGACTTCTCGGCGGAGGAATACCGGTCGTACATGGCCCGGTTCGCAGCGGCCTGCGTCTGCTCGCTGGAGCGGAGTCTGCAGCACAGGCGGAACCGGCTGCTGGACAAGGCGCTGGCATACATCCATGACCATTATCACATCGACATTTCGCTGGATGACGTCGCCGGCCACGTCGGCATGGGGAGCAGTTATTTCTCGACGTATTTCAAACAGGAGACCGGCCAGACCTTCGTGGAATATTTGACGGCGTACCGGCTCGAGAAAGCGAAACAGCTCATGCGGGACCCGAATCTGCGGCTGTATGAAATCGCCGGACAGGTCGGATACAACGATGTAAAATATTTCTCCCGCGTGTTCAAGAAAGCGACCGGCGCGACGCCGGCCGAATACCGGCAGTTTTTCTTCTTGTGAGAAAAGGGGGCGGGGAAGATGCGGAAGCGGATCGGGCGGCGCGGGATGATGCTGGTGTTCCTGTGCTGCCTGCTGATCGCAGGCGGCTGCGGCACGACGCCGGTTTCGTCCGAAGGGGAGGCAATCGAACGGCTCCTGAGGGCGCCGGACCGGGCTGGCGGGACGGAAGGGGCGGCGCGCGAAGCGGACAAGATCGTGCTGCGGCTGTGGTCGTTCCACCAGTCGAAGGAATACGAATTCTGGGAGCGGCTCGCACGTCGGTACCGGGACATCCGTCCGAACGTGGAGATTCAGGTCGAATACATCTCCAGCGACATCTACTTCACGAGCTCCCGCCTGATGACGTTCTTCGCGTCCGGCCACGGCCCTGACATCTTCTTCGTGTCGCCGGGCACGATCTCGAAATTTGCGGAGGCGCGGGTGCTGCAGCCACTGACGGACCGGTTCACGGCGGACATCCGCCGCGACTTCTACCCTTCCGCCCTCGAGGCGGTGACGTTCGGCAACGACATCGTCGCGATACCGATCGAAACCGAGCTGCTCGGGCTGTATTACAACAAGGAGCGGTTCGCCGCAGAAGGCTTGAATCCCCCCGCCACCTGGGACGACCTGCTCGAGGCCGCGAGGCGGCTCAACTCGGCAGCATCGCGGGCGCTAACGATGGAGACGTTCGGAAGCGTCTATCAAATTTTCACCTGGCTGCCGTTCCTGTGGCAGACCGGCACCGATTTTCTGGACGAGGACGGGTGCTGCCGGCCGGTCGATCCGGACAAGGCCGTCATGATGTACGACTTCTTCCGCCGGATGCTGGACGAAGAGCTGATCAACCGCGACCCGTCCCGGCCCACGAGCGACATCGGCATCCTGGCCGAAGGCGAGACGGTGATGCAGGTGAGCGGAACCTGGAGCATCGCGATACTGGAATCCAGCTACAAAGATGCTCCCGTCGGCGTCGTGCCGCTGCCCCATCCCCGGGGCGGCGAGCCGCTCACCATCGCCGGCGGGTGGAAAATCGCCGCCAACCGCTTCAGCAAGCACGCCCGGGAAGCGGCCGACTTCATCATGTGGGCATTCGCCGGCGATCCGGAAATTCCGATCGAGTGGTGCAACGAGGTGAAGTTCGCCTATTCGCCGCGCGTGTCGGTGATGGAAGAAGCGGGAGATTTTTACTTGAAGGGGATGCGGGAGGTGTTCACGACCCGAATTTTCGGCACCGAACGGCAGGAGCCGCGGCTCCCGCAGGAGATGAACGCCGTCTTCGCCGCTTCCCTGGAGCAGCTGATCCACACGAAAAAGCCGACCGCGGACATTGTGGCCGAACTCAATGACCGTATTCTGTCCCATCTCTCCTTCATCGAAAAATAGTCCACCTCCCCGAAAAGATTTCGCGTTACGCAACCGTTTTCATGTGTCTTATACTGGGGCCGAACCAACAACGGAAAGGGGTATAAGACACATGAAACGCGGCAAACAAGCGATTCTTCTCCTGCTCGCGTCCCTGCTGCTTGTCCTGTCCGCATGCGGGGGCAACTCGTCCTCGCCGTCCGGGCAGAACGGCGGCGCTTCGCCTTCCGGCGAAAACGGCGGCGAAGGCGGAAGCGGCGGCAAGAGCGGATCGGGAGAACGAATCCAGCTCACCTTCTGGGATTTCCACACGGAAGCCGAACAGGAATTTTTCGAACGGATGGTGGCCGAATACAATGCCATCCAGGACCGCGTGGAGATCGTGTACTCCACTTCCAGCCAATCCGACTACACCACCGCGAAGCTGCCCATCGCCTTCACCGGCGGCAACGGGCCTGACATCTTCATGATCTCGCCGGGCGACTTCATGAAGTTCGCCAACGCGGGCTGGATGCTCGATCTGACGCCCTATTTCCCGGAGGGCGCCCTGGAGGACTTCCTTCCGGCGTCCATCGAAGCGGTGACGGTCGACGGCAAAATTCTCGCGCTCCCCTATGAATTGGAGCTGCTGGCCCTCTACTACAACGAAGAAATGCTGAAAAACGCCGGCGTCGACGTGCCGCGGACGTGGGACGAACTGCTCGACGCGGCGCGCAAACTGTCGACGGACACGGTCGCCGGGCTGATCCTGCCCGCCGACAAGGAGCCGTACTTCAACTTCGTCTGGTACCCGTTCCTCTGGCAGAACGGCGGCAACGTGCTGAGCGAGGACGGCAAGACGTCCCTGTTCAATACGCCTGAAGTGGCCGAAGCGCTCGATTTCTGGGGCACGTTCTTCCGCGAAGGGCTGTCGCCGACGAAACTGCAGCAGCATCCGGCGGAAATCGACCATATCGGCAGCGGCACCGCCGCGATGCAGATCGTCGGCACCTGGGCGATCAACCGGCTGGAGCAGATGTTCGGCGACATGCCGATCAACGTGGCGCCGATTCCCTACCCGGCCGACGGCAAGCCGGCGACGGACGCGGGCGGCTGGAAGTTCGCCGTGAACGCCAACAGCAAATATCCGGAAGAAGCCGCGAAATTCATCATGTGGGTGTTCGCCGAAGATCCGGAGCGGGCGCTCGAATGGGCGACGGAAATCAAGTTCGCCTACTCGCCGCGCCAGTCCGTGGTCGAAGCGGGCAAGGAGATCTACAACAAGGGGCTCCGCAAGGTGTTCACGGAGCAGATCTACGACACCGCCATCCCCGAGCCGCGCTATCCGGCGCAGGTGGTGGACATCGTCGGCGACGCGCTGCAGGAAGTCATGTTCGGCAGGGACGCCGCTGAAGCCGCGGAAGACGCGCATCAGAAACTGACGAAAGCGCTGCAGGAGCTGCAGTGATGCTCCGGCAGCCGGCATCATCGATCAGGGAAGCGGAAGGGCGATGCCGCCCTTCCCGTTTCTCGTCCGGGAGGTGGGAACGTGAAAGCGAGTAGATGGAGTGCGCGAAAGCGGCAGGAATGGGCGACTGCCTACGCTTTTTTGCTGCCTGATACGGTCGGCCTGTTCGTGTTCGTGTTTCTTCCGATCCTGTATGCCTTCTATGTCAGCCTGCACCGGTGGAACGCGTTCTCGCCGAGGGCGTTCATCGGTCTGGACAACTATGCGGCGCTGCTGGCGGATGACCGGTGGTGGCATTCGCTGGGACGGACGTTTCTGTTCAGCGCCGTCTACGTGCCGCTTTTGTTCGTCCTGGCCCTCGGGGCGGCGGTGATGGTCAACGCGCTCGGGAAGAAGACGGCGAACGCGGTGCGCACCATGATCCTGATGCCGTTCGCGATCACGTCCGTCATTTCCGCGATCATCGGCGTCTTCCTGCTCGATCCGAGAACCGGCCTCATCAACCAGCTCTTCCGGCAGATCGGCTGGCCGGCCCAGCAGTTTCTCGGCTCGCCGTCGCAGGCGCTCTATTGCATTGTCGCGGTCCTGCTCTGGATCAACCTCGGCTACAACATGGTCATCTTCCTGGCGAGCATCAAGGAAATTCCGCGCGACTACTATGAAGCGGCCAATCTGGACGGGGCGTCCGGCTGGCAGGCTTTCCGGTACATCACGTTTCCGCTGCTCAGGGGAACCAGCACGTTCATCCTTATCGTCACCCTGATCGGCTCCTTCCAGGTGCTCGACCAGATCATGGTGATGACCAAGGGCGGGCCGGTCAATTCCACGCAGGTCAGCGCCTATTACATTTACAAGGTTGCGTTCGAGCAGATGAACATGGGCTATTCGTCGGCCCTGGCATTTGCGCTGTTCATCATCATCTTTGTGCTGTCGCTGGTGCAGCTGAAGCTGCTGACCCGAGAGTGAAGGAGGCTCCCGTGTGAAACGGTACACCAAGTGGATTCTGCCGGCAGCGGCCGTCATGCTCGGCCTCCTGATGATTTTCCCGCTCTATACGCTCGTGGCCGGCTCCCTTCGCTCGGAGACGAATGTGTTCGACGGATCGCTCATTCCGAAGGACTGGCTGTTCGACAACTATCGCATTGCGGTGGAGCAATCCGGCATCGTCCGGTCGATCGGCAACTCGCTCATCGTATCCGGCACCGTCACCGTGGTGGCCATGCTGTTCCATTCGATGGCGGGGTACGCCCTGGCGCGCTTCCGCTTCCCCGGACAGCAGGTTATCTTCTCCTGGATGCTCAGCACGCTGATGGTGCCGTTCGCCGTCATCATGCTGCCGCTCTACCTGATCGTGCGGGAGCTGGGGATGCTCAACTCGTACGCGGGGCTGATCGTGCCGGCTCTGTTCAACGCCTACGGCATCTTCCTGTTCCGTCAGTTCTACCGGGAGTTTCCGAAGGAACTGGAGGAGGCCGCCTACATGGAAGGGCTGTCGCTCGCCCGCACGTATTTCAGCATCGCGCTGCCGCTGTCCGGACCCATCATCGTCCCGCTCACGATCGGGTTCTTCATCGCGAACTGGAATTCATACATCTGGCCGCTCATCATCACGCAGGATGACAGGCTGTGGGTCATCCAGGTGCAGCTGGCCAATCTGGTCGGAAGCGGCCACTTCACGCCGTGGAACATTCTGCTGGCCGCCGCCGTGCTTGCCGCGATCCCTACCTTTATCTTGTTCTTCATGGCGCAGCGTCACCTCGTGGAAGGGATCAAAATGTCGGGAATCAAATAACGGGTGAAAGGGGATTCGCCTGATGAACAAAGCCGGAAAACGGGCGCTTGCGGTTGCGCTGTCATCGGTGCTGTCGTTGGCGGTGATCGCGGCCGATGCACCGGCCGAGTCCGCGGCGATGACGGTGCCGGAGGAAAGCACGTTCTTCGCGACGGCATTCGTGGAGGAGGGCAGCATCTACAACACGCCCAGCGACGGCGATCTGTGGCCGTCCGCCTGGTCGGACGACGGCTATCTGTATCTGGCCAACGGCGACGGATGGGGATGGACGAACCAGGGCTGGTCGGATATCGTGGTCAGCCGGATTACGGGCGGCCATCCGGATCTGGGCAACCTGACGGGCAACCGGATCAGCGCCGGCATGGGACCGGTCTGGAGCGGCGAGACGTGCGCGGACGGTTCGCCGAAGTACAACCGGAAGCCGACGGGCATGACGTCGGTCGAGGGCGTCCTGTACATGGTCGTGCAGGATCTGAACCGCTGCCCCGGACTCCGGTTCTACGGCCCGTCCTTCAACGACGCGCCGAACGCCACCATCCTGAAATCCGTGGACAAGGGCACGACGTGGACCTGGAATCCCGCCGCTCCGATGTTCAGCAATCATCAATTCACGACGATCTTCTTCCTCGACTGGGGACAGGACGGCGTCGACAACAAGCCGGGATCGGACTGGGACGATTACGTCTACGCTTACGGGCTGGACTACAACTGGCGGGATTCGTTCAGCGATTCCGTGCCCGATCCGACCAAGCTGTACCTGGCCCGCATCCACAGAAGCGCCGACCTGCAAGACCTGTCGAACTGGCAGTTCTGGACGGGCGGACTGGACGGCGGCACGCCTTCGTGGTCGGCTTACGGGGACATCGGCGCGAAGCAGCCGGTTCTGCAGGACGACTCCCGCGTGTACCGGCAGGTGACGGCGAATTTCCCCGGCGGCGACATCCGGGACATGACGGTCATCTCGCAGGGAAGCGTGACGTACAACCGGGCGCTCGACCGGTTCATCTACCTGTCCTGGACGGAGTACACCTTCGAGTTCTATGAAGCGCCGGCTCCCTGGGGACCGTGGAAGAAATTCCTGTCCAAGGATTTCGGGCCGTACAATTCGCCGTGGAAGACGGGCAAGAACGGCGGATACGCCACCGTCATGCCGTCCAAATACATCAGCAGCGACGGCCTGCGCATGTGGTTCAACGCGAATTCGTTCGAAGGGCCGGTCAACAACTACAATTTCTCCCTACGGAAATTGTACGTGACGGTCCACGATCCGAACCTGACGCCGGACAATGCGAAAGACGATGCCGCGAATCTCGCCCAGATCGGGGAAGCGAAGACGCCCGTTGCCGGAGCGAGCTTCCACCAGGGTAATCCGTGGGCGCTCAACGACGGCGTCAAGAACGTCAACACGGACGACTGGAACGGTGAGGCGAAGACCGAAAGCTGGTGGGGGTACACGTGGTCTCGCCCCTACAACATGAACAAGGTGGTGTACACGAGCGGCGGCGCGTTCGGAGACGGCGGGTATTTCAGCGACAATCTGCGCGTGCAGGTGCGGCAAAATTTCGAGTGGGTCGATGTGACCGGCCTGTCGGTCGACCCGGCCTACCCGTACTCCCCCGCGGCGAATCCGTACAAAACGTACACGTTCCTGTTCGACGACACCTGGGGAGACGGCGTGCGGATCATCGGGACGCCGGGCGGAACGGAAAGGTTCACCACCATCAGCGAGCTGGAAGTGTATTACGCCGACCGGTATGCTTCGTCGGTGACGGACGAGTTCGACGGGCCGCTCGATTCGTCCTGGACCTGGGAATCGACGAAGCCGGGAGCGTCCCATGCCGTGTCGGGCGGACGACTGCAGCTGTCCGTGCCCGGAACCGGCGCATACGACAACTGGACCTTCGTCGACGAGGCGCCGAAACTGCTGCGGACCGACATGGGCGGCGGCGACTGGGCGATCGAAACGAAGCTGCAGCTTGAGGATTACACCGCCGGGCAAAATTTCCATACGGGGCTTGCGGTCAAATTCGGGCCGAACAACGCGTTCCTGTGGGGCAGCATGCAGGGGAACGCGCTCGAGCTGAGCCGTTCGGGCGATCCCGCTCTGGCGGTCGTGAACGATTATACGCATCCGACGGTGTATCTGCGGATCCGGAAAACCGGGAACCGCTACTACGCCGATTACAAGCAGAACGCGGACGATCCGTGGATAACGGCGGGGAGTCACGACTATCCGTACGCGGCGCCCGTTGCGGTCGGGCTGATGACCAAGACATGGGCGGACGTGGAGTTGACGACGGCGTTCGACTATTTCACCTTGACCAAGTGAATCACAGCGGGGAGGATGGCTTCATGCTCGGAACATCGCTCAGAGAACTGTACAGGGAACGCAAAGGCGTGCGCAAACGCGCGTCCAGCTACGATCCGACCGGCGGCAACCGCGACTATATCCGGCTGCGTCCGGGGGAGAAAGCCGATTGCTGCAATATCGCCGGCTCCGGCTGCATCACCCACATCTGGATGACGATGGCCCCGCTCGAGGACGGGCAGGCCGAGCCGTATCTGCACCGGAAAGTGGTGCTCCGGATGTATTGGGACGGGGAGACGAATCCGAGCGTCCTGGCGCCGATCGGCGATTTCTTCGGCATGGGGCACGGCATCACGAAAAACTTCGTCTCCGCTCCCCTCGCGATGAGTCCGGAGGACGGCCGGGCGCTCAACTGCTACTTCCCGATGCCGTTCGGCACGAGCGCGAGGATTGAGGTGGAGTCGGAAGCGGATCTGCCGATCAAGCTGTATTTCTATGTCGACTACGAGCTGTACGACGAGCCGATCGACAGCGAGCTGAGGTTCCATGCGCTGTGGCGGCGGGAGATCACGAAGGGCATCGACGACTCGATCTCCAACACGCTGTTCGAATTCGGCGGAAAAAACACGACGGGCGAAGGCAACTACGTCATTCTGGATGCGGAAGGCAAAGGGCATTATGTCGGCTGCAATCTGAACATCCACAATCTGCGGGCTACCCGGGAGTGGAACTGGTACGGGGAAGGCGACGACATGATTTTCATCGACGGGGAGCCGTGGCCGCCTTCCCTGCACGGGACGGGGATGGAGGACTATTTCAACACGGCCTGGTGCCCGCAGCAGGAGTACAACTCGCCGTACCACGGCATCATTCTCGGCGGCGGTCCGAACTGGTCCGGCAAAGTGTCGTACTACCGCTACCACATCCAGGACCCCGTCATGTTCCGGAAATCGATCCGGGTGACGATCGAGCACGGCCACAACAACCACCGGAGCGACGACTACGCCAGCACGGCCTACTGGTACCAGACGGAACCGCACAAGGCGCATCCGCTCATCCTGCCGGTCGCCGAGCGGCTTCCGCTGCCTGATGTGCTGCCGTTCAATCCGGACGATTTCAAGAAGTGCTTTGATTATTGATCTTCCAAGCCTCGGGACCGCGCAGCGCTTTCGGCGGCGGACATGGGTTGTAACGATCCGGACGATATGGTACAATACGAATACTGTGTTTACGTACCCTCTGTTCGGGAGGTGGAAGCGTGGAAGTCTTCTTCAAAATTTTGCTCATCATTTTCTCGCTCGGATTGATCGGTGTCGTCCTGCTCCAGAAGGGGAAGAGCGCCGGGCTGTCCGGGGCGATCACGGGCGGCGCGGAGCATCTGTTCGGCAAGCAGAAGGCGCGCGGTCTGGATCTGTTCCTGCAACGCGTCACGGTCGGCCTTGCGGTCGGTTTCTTCCTGCTGGCGCTGGCGGTTGCATATTTCGTGGAATAAGCGACGAGGGAAACGGGCAATATGCCCGTTTTTTTGTTGTAAACGAAAACCCCCAGTTCGACTGGGGGTTCAGGAAAGCTTAGAGCTATGAGTGGCCATCCCTTGAACTTCAATGATAACATGGAAGCTGGTCTGCCAACCGCTACCATATATCTAGGAGGAC